>Ga0310344_10003341_pt1 | contig 11957 bp, 13 predicted proteins | sample HC15DNA20200_MG_FD_203801 | JGI IMG/M metagenome (GOLD analysis project Ga0310344, IMG submission 203801) | Marine microbial communities from station ALOHA, North Pacific Subtropical Gyre - HC15-DNA-20-200_MG | ecosystem: Environmental > Aquatic > Marine > Oceanic | place: Pacific Ocean: North... | reverse complement strand
TTTTCTTTTTTCTTTTATAACTACCTTTACCTTTTTTAGGTTTAACAATACGTTTTTTGTATTTTGAAGAAAATAAATCTCTGGCTATAAAATTTCTTGTTTTCTTTTTCAAATATAATACCCTTTATTATTATTTTTAATAAAATTGTTATCATTAAATTTGTATAAAATTTTTTTTCTTAATCTGTGAATATGAGTTTCAACTGTATGGGTTTCGGTTTTTGTGGAATATTTCCAAACCTTTTTTAAAACAAAATCTTTGTTAATTGGGTTTTTATTTTGACTAAATAATATCAAAAAATTTATTTCCTTTTCGGTAAGTTGAAGCTCTAAATTATTTCTTTTTATTTTACGTTCATTTTTATCTATTATATATCCACTTAAATTAATCAAAGATCTTTTTTTAAATTCATGCCTAGCAAAGAGAGAAATAACTTTTTTTTTAAAATTTATGATTGTAAATGGCATACTTATTTTCTCGATCATTTTATCTGCGTATGTTTCTTTGCTAACTTGGTTTTTTGTAAGAAATATTATTGGAATATTTTTTTGTAATAAATGAGTATAACTACTCGTATTTTCTTCCGAAACAAACAAAACTACTAAAGAATTATTAATCGTAGCATCTTTCATGCATAAATTTAAATCATCATAAAATTTTACATTAAATTCAGAAAATAACTTTAATTCTCTTATAATTTCTGAAAAGATTTTATTTTTAAAAATTGATATACTTAAATTATTCATCAAGGTAATTAGCTATGAATATTAAAATAATAAAAAACTCACTAATATATAAAGGTTATAAATTAAAATGTAGCATTGGTAAATCTGGAATTACTAGATTTAAAAAAGAAGGTGATTTTAAAACGCCAAAAGGAACATTTAAATTGGGTTTATTCTATTACAGAAAAGACCGAATTGATCTACCGAAATGCAATATAAGAAAAAAAATTATTAGAAAAAATATGGGATGGTGTGATGATATTAAATCAGAAAAATACAACAAAGAAATAAAATTCCCTTCTAAATACAGTGCAGAGAAACTATATAGAAAAAGTTCAATCTACGATTTGCTAATAAATATCAAATATAATTATTTCCGAACTATTAAGAATAAAGGTAGCGCAATTTTTTTACATGTAGCAAATAAAACTTATAAACCTACCAAAGGATGCATAGCTATATCAAAAAAAGATTTTTTAAAAATATTACCATTAATTAAAAAAGAGACTAAAATTTCAATAAATTAAATTTTTCTTTGTCCAAAAATTGCTGTTCCTAATCTTAAGTAAGTAGCACCATGAAGTAGTGCGTGTTCATAATCACCACTCATTCCAATGCTCAATTCTTTTAGTTTCAATCTATCTGAATTTGCTTTTAAAATTCTAAAATATTTATTAGCATCAGAATCAATTGGTGGTAAACACATTAAACCAATAATATTTAAAGATAATTTTTTTACACAAAAATCATAAAAATTATCAAGCTCGCTTAATAATATTCCAGATTTTTGATTTTCCTTTGCAAGATTAACCTGAATAAATAAATTGGTTTTTTTGTTAAGTTCTTTTTCATATTGACTTATTTTTGAAGCCAACTTTGCATTGTCCAAGGAATGAATAAAATCAAATAATTTTACAGCCTTTTTAGCTTTATTAGATTGAAGTTTACCAAGCATATGTAATTGTATTTTATCGTAATCTTTCTTTACGCTAGTCCATTTTGATTCGGCTTCTTGAATTTTATTTTCACCGAAATGTAAATGGCCAATCTGCATTAAAGGAGAGATTTTGTCGAAAGAAAAAGTCTTTGTAACCGCAATAATTTGTGGATTAGTTTCAAGTTGCTTTTCACTTACTATTTCATTAACTTTATTTTGAATTATTTTTAAATTTTCAACACTAGTATGCATAAATTTCTACCAAAAATATTTATATTCGTTGAAGAATATAACAGCCAAATATTTAAAAATAATATAACAAATTTAGGAGTTATTTACAGAAATTATGATAGCAAAAACAGAGAAATTGAATTGATAAAAATTGCAAAAGAATGCAAGAAAAAAGGATGGCATCTCTTTATATCTAACGATATTAAGTTAACATTTAAGTTTAAGGCAGCAGGTATTTATATTCCTTCTTTTAATCGAGTGAAAAGATTTCTAAATCTTGAAAATAAAAGACTTAAAATTTTGGGATCAGCTCACAATCAAAAAGAAATCCATGAAAAAATAAAACAAAAGTGTAAAGCAATTTTTCTTTCTCCAATATTTTATTCAAAAAAAAATAAAAAAATTTTAGGTGTACATAGATTTAACTATTTAGCACGTTCAAATAAAATAAATTTTTATGCATTGGGAGGAATTAATCAAACTAATACTCAAATGCTAAATACATTATTAATTTCAGGAATGGGTGGAATTAATATATTCAAAAAAAAACCGGCCTATAAAAGGCCGGTTTTTGAAAAGAAAAATTTCTTTTAAATAATTTAAAAAGCTAATGATAGAGATAGTGCACGGCCTTCTGTAGCATTCGCCGCTCCTGTACTATACGCCTTATTATTAACTTCAGTGTCTGCAAATTTAATAGATGCTCCACCCAATGTATACGCAATCTGCCATGATTCAGTATCTAACTTAATTGATTCATTATCACCCTCTTGAACAAAGCCTTTCTTAGACTCCATCTCACCATAAGATAGTGATAAATTATCATTAACGTTAAAAGATACGCCCCATGAAGTGTTACGGTAGTATTGAACTTCAGCCGCTCCTTCGTTTGCTAAGTGCTCAAGAGTCTTTTGCAAACCAGCTTTTACAGGTCCAATAGTTAATACTACTCCAGCAGTTCCTTCTTCCTTATCATTACTACGTGCTTCTTGGTCAGCACCTCTATCAGAAGTTTCGTATATTTGTTCTGAATAGCCAGCAAATATATTAACTGCTCCGATAGGTAATGGAGGATTTACATCCAAAACAACATCGATACCGTCGTTAATGTTTCCACCTTCTCCAGATACAGACTTATCATTAGTCGCACCTGCACCTATTTTTGGTGCGTACGCTAATTTAAGTTTGCTTCCGAATACGCTCGGTGATGTCCATTGAATGTTAGTTGAAGAACCAACTCCTTTAGCTAGGTCGTAACCTGCGGCAACACCTGTGTCCCAAGTTTCTTCCCATGCTCTAGGCATATTGTCGTCGTATCCACCTATACCATTTCCACCACCAGCTTGGTTAATATCAAATGTACCAAAGTTGTTAGTAGTTAGTGAAATAGTACCTGCAGAATACGCATTTTGGTCGGTATTATCGACAGTCACACTAAATGTTTGACCACCGTCAAGCTCGCCTGAACCTTTGAAAGTTAGGTTAGATTGCATACCGAATGGGTTACCCGTATTTCCCGTAGTTGTTAAACGAGTCATATGAGCACTACCCGTAACTGTCATTTCTCCTGCACTAGCAGAAGTTATAGCAGCGAGAGAACCACACAATGCAGATAAACCAACTTTTGTTAATTTATTCATTTTCATTTGTAATTACCTCCCTTTAGAATGCTAATGACAGTGCTATAGTAGTTGCATCTCTATCGCCGGCACTTGTTGAATTATATGTAGCATTATCAACAGAAGTTTCAGCAATTTTGATAGTCGCTCCACCCATTGTATAAGCCGCTTGTAATGATTCAGCCGTAATTTCTACATCAGCCGCATCAGACATTTTTACTCTGTTTGATTTGTGCTGACCGTATGAGATCGAAAGATCATCATTTACGTTGAATGCAATACCAAAGGCATTGTTTTCATAATAGTTAGTCGCTGCTTCATGACCGTGAACGTTGTCTCTTGAGTATTGATATCCAAGAGTCACGCTTCCGACCGCATAAGTTGCTCCTAAAGCATATGATGTTCTGTCGCCCATGTATGTGTCTGCTTCATGTTGCTCTATGTTAGAGTAACCAGCAAATACATTCATGCCGTCAGCTATACCAGAATGTTCTATAACAACGTCCCAACCACCACCAGTTGATGTCGTACTTGAAACACCACCAGTTGCTTTGTCGTTGTTTTTAGATCCATCTGCTCTAGGTGACCAGCTCAGATACGCACTCATACCATCAGGTAACATGTCTTGACTAATTGCCCACTCGATATCAGTTTGTCCACCAACACCGACAACAGTCTGAAGACCAGCTCCTACACCTGTGTCAAAGGCTTCTTCCCACGCAGTTGGCATCTTGTCATCTAAACGATCAAGTCCAGTACCACCACCTTGGTCGAATTGGAATGTACCCAATCCACCCATACTTAATGTGATGTTTGCAGCAGACCATGCGTTTTGGTCATCGTGATCAACAGCAACACTAAAAGCATTACCATTATCAAGTTCACCAGAACCGCTGAACGATAGAGACGTAGTCATACCAAGCGGGTTTCCTGTAGTACCGTAACTCAACTTTGTCCAAGTTGCGTTAGCACTACCGCTTACTGACATTTCTCCTGCATTCGCAGCAGAAACAGCAGCGAGAGATCCGCACAATGCAGAAACTCCCAGTTTTGTTAATTTATTCATAATTATTGTCTCCTCTTATTGTTTATTATTCATATGAATTGGTGTAAAAATAACACTCTGAATAGGCAAAATAATTAAAAAAAGTTAATAAATACTAATATTTTTAGCTAATGTTGCATATTTACAACACTTTAAATCCTATTAGTAATATTGCTGTAAAATCAGTGTTTTTTTCAGTTTTTTAACTTTTATTAGTAATTTTTCGTAAAAATTGATGTAGAAATAATACAAAATCATATGCAAATACGAAAAAGTGTATTTTTATTTTTAGCGGCAATCGTAGTATCTGGTTTACTAGTTAGTTCGTGTGGAATTTATAAACCTTCTGATGCTCGAAAAGTTTCACCTAATGCTGATGAAAGAGTTAAAAGAAATCTTGAAGAAGGAAGAGGTATAACTTTAAAGGATGCTTTTGGTGGAGGTGATGGTGTCGGAGGATCATATCAATTCGCTAGTTCCAATGCTCTTTGGAGAGCCACTCTTGAAATTCTTGATTTTTTACCACTATCAAATGTTGATTATTCTGGAGGTATTATTACCACTGATTGGTATAACGAAGGCACTTCAAGTGAAGAATCAATAAAAATTACAGTAAGATTTTTATCCAATGAAATTAGAGCTGATGGAATCAAAGTTATTGTGCACAAAAAAAATTGTGCAATTGGTCAAAGTTGTTCAATTAAAAAAATTGAATCAGCTCTTGAAGATGAACTTCAGTTTGCAATTCTTAAAAAAGCGTCTATTTTTGCTAAGGAAGACCTGAGTAAAAGAAGAAAAAAAAGAAAAAGGCCTAAACTAAGAGATTAACCAAAATATTTTTACTATATGAAAATTAAATCTTTTTAATCAATGGAAAGATACAATATTAAAGATATTGAAGAAAAATGGCAAAATTATTGGGATAAAAATAAAACCAATTCTACAAATATTGATAAAAATAAAAAAAAATTTTATTGCCTCGAAATGTTTCCTTATCCGTCAGGAAAAATTCATATGGGGCATGTACGAAATTATACCATAGGAGATGTTTTAGCTCGATATAAAAAACTTCAAGGTTTTAATGTTTTACATCCAATGGGTTGGGACTCATTTGGATTACCCGCTGAAAATGCTGCTCGTGAAAATAACCTACACCCTAAAGATTGGACTAAAAAAAATATCGAAACAATGAAAAAACAATTAAAACTTCTAGGCCTTTCATTGGATTGGGATCGAGAAATATCTACCTGTAACCCTGAATATTATAAACATCAGCAAGAATTTTTTTTGGAATTGTTCAAAAAAGATTTGGTTTATAAAAAAGATACATATGTAAATTGGGATCCTGCTGAACAAACTGTATTGGCCAACGAACAGGTAATTGATGGAAAAGGTTGGCGTTCAGGTGTGGCTGTTGAAAGAAAAAAACTCTCACAATGGTTTTTTAATATTAAAAAATTTTCACAAAACTTATTAGATGAATTAGAAAAACTAAAAAATTGGCCTGATAAGGTTAAGCTTATGCAAAAAAATTGGATAGGAAAATCCTTTGGTTGTGAAATTAATTTTCAAATTGATAAAAAAAACAGCAATGAAAAAATAAAAGTTTTTACCACAAGACCAGATACTATATTTGGTGCATCTTTTATTGCTCTTTCTATCGATCATCCAATCGCGAGCAATTTTAAAAATAATAAAGATTTTATAAAATTTAAACTAGAATGTTCAAAATCTGGAACTACGGAAGAAGCTTTGGCTATTGCTGAAAAAATTGGCTTTAATACTAATTTATTTGCGTTACATCCTTTTAAAAAGGAAATTAAACTTCCAATTTACATAGCTAATTTTGTTCTAATGGATTACGGAACTGGAGCTATATTTGGATGTCCGGCTCATGATCAAAGAGATTTGGACTTTGCTAATAAATATAAACTTAATGTTTTGCCTGTCGTAAGACCTCATGACATTGATCCCAAAAAATTTAAAATTGATAATAAAGCTTACACTGATGATGGAATATTATTTAATTCAGACTTTTTAAATAATTTAACTGTTAGTCAGGCTATTGAAAAAGCAATAGAAGTTATATCAAAAAACAAATGTGGAGAAAAAAAAATAACATTTCGACTTAAAGATTGGGGTGTTTCGAGACAAAGATATTGGGGCTGTCCTATTCCAATAGTATACAACCAGAAAGGTGAAGCGCTGCCAGTTGACAAAAAAGAATTACCTATTTTATTACCGGAAAATGTAGATTTAAATGTAAAGGGAAATCCACTGGAGAAACATCCTTCATGGAAATTCACTAAAACTTCTTCTGGAGAGAAAGCTATTAGAGAAACCGATACACTTGATACATTTGTAGATTCTTCCTGGTATTTTTTAAGATTTTGTTCACCAAATTACAAAAAATATGGATACGAAATTAAGGATATTAATTACTGGATGCCTGTTGACCAATACATAGGAGGTGTAGAACATGCAATTTTGCATTTACTTTACTCAAGATTTTTTATGAGAGCATTGGCATATAAAAATGAAAGTTTTGATTACACTGAGCCATTTAAAAGCTTATTTACACAAGGTATGGTTTGTCATGAAACTTACAAAAATGAAAAAAATCAATGGCTGTATCCAGATGAGATAGAAAAAAATTCCAAGGGATATTTTGTAACTAAAAATGGTGAAAAAAAAGTGATAGTGGGTCCATCTGAGTCAATGTCTAAATCCAAAAAAAATATCGTGGATCCAGAAGAAATGATTAGCATGTATGGTGCTGATTCAATTAGATGGTTTATGTTATCAGATAGTCCTCCTGAAAGAGATGTACAGTGGTCGCAAGAAGGTGTTTCTGCGGCTTTTAAATTTATTCAAAAGATCTGGAAATTAAATAATGAAATTTTAAACAAAAAAGACTCTAATACAAAATCTGACGATATTACTTTACAAAAAGCTGTTAATAAAACGGTTTATAACGTAACTAAAAACTTGGATAATTTTCAGTATAATGTCGTAATTGCTAATATGCACGAAATATATAATTTATTTTATGATCATGTTAATACTAACAAAACATCAAGCAAAATTTTAAAAAATGAATGGGAAAAAATAATTATGATGTTAATACCACTTACTCCACATTTGGCACATGAATGTTGTGAAAAAATAAATAAAAAATTTTATTGGCCTAAATATGATACTAAATTATTAAAAGAGGAAAATTGTACTATCGTAATACAGGTAGATGGTAGAAAAAGAGGTGTGTTAGAAATGCCAATAAATTCAAAAGAAACGATAGTTATAAAAAAATCGAAAGAAATTGATAATGTTTCAAAACATATAGGAAATACAGCTATAATTAAGAATATTTATATCAAAAATAAACTAGTAAACTTTATAACAAAAAAATGAAAAAAATAATTCAATTAATATTTCCTGCTATTTTAATTATTCTCTTAAGTGGGTGTGGAGGGTATGAACCAATTTTTAGTTCAAAAAATAATGTTAAGTTTATAATTGAAGATTATGAAGTAAAAGGTGACAGAGTAATAGCAAACAAGATTTATAAAAGGTTATACAATACATCAAAAACTAAAAAGCTTCTTAACACTATAAAAGAAGACAAAAATTTAAGAAAAATTAATCTTTTTATAAACATTAATAAAAGCAAAAAGGCTACTTCCAAAGATAGTTCGGGAAAAACTTTAGAATATAAAATAACTTTGAATAGTAATATTCAAGCAACAGATTTTAAGAACAATGAAGAAATAATAAATCTACATTCATCTATCTCTGCTAGTTATAAAGTTCAAGATCGATATTTTGATACAATTAGTTTTGAAAGAAAAACTGAAAAAGATTTAATAGACAGAATCTCGCAAGAAGCTTTGATTAACCTTTCTGAAAAATTAAGACAGTGATTAAAAAAAGTTACGAAATACAAAAACAAACATCAGATTTATTAAAATATAATTTGATTTTGCTATATGGAGAAAATTACGGGTTAAAAAAAGATATTAAAACAATTATAGAAAAAACAACAAATGAACTAGAGATTAATATAGAATATTTATCTTTTTATGAACATGAAATCATAAATAATGAAGAAAATTTTAATAACTCTGTACATTCTGGTTCATTATTTAGTAAAAAAAAAATAATCACTGTTAACGATGCCTCAGACAAAATACTTAAACATATTCAAAATATAATTGATAAATGTCCTGAAAATATAATATTAATAATTTTTTCAGGAATATTGGAAAAAAAATCTAAATTAAGAAATATTTTTGAAAAAAATAAAAATACCTTATGTATTCCCTGTTATTTAGATAATCAAAAAGATCTGGAGTCAATTATAATGAATGAGATTAAAAAAAATAATTTAATTTTATCTAGAGAATCTACTAACTTACTTATCGAAAAATGTAATAATGATCGTAATAATTTAAGGAATGAAATTGAAAAAATTAAATCATATGCATTAAATAAAAAAAAATTAGAATTTGACGAAATTAAAAATTTAATTAATTTTTCAGGTGAATATAAATCAGACATCTTAATCAATGAATGTCTGTGTGGAAATGTACATCAGTTTAAGAAAAAATTATCTGAACTTTATGCGGGTACAGTAAACCAAATCTTACTATTAAGAGTATTAAGTAATAAAGTACATAGATTGCTTGATATGAAAAAAACTGAGGAAGACCATTCTAATCTTGATAATTTGTTAAACACATTTAAACCTCCAATTTTTTGGCAGGAAAAAATGATGGTTAAAAAACAATTAATGGTTTGGAACTTAAAAGACCTAAAGCAAACTATTAAAGAAATTAATTATACTGAGCTTTTATGTAAAAAAAATCCTCAAATAGCGAGAGTGATCTTCTTTAATTTTTTTACTAATCTATGCAAAAAAGCTAATAGTTTTTCTTAAGTATATCTATAATTCGATCTAATTGATCAAGATCATGGTACTCAAAAGATATAGTACCTGAATTATTTTTTTTATTTGTGATGGACACACTCAAACCCATTTTTTCTTCCAAAACTCTTTGTAAATCTAATATATTTGGGTCTTTTTTGTGAACCAATTTAATTTTTTTATTGCGAATTTGTCTTACTAAAACTTCAGCTTGCCTTACAGAAAGTTTTTTCTTAATTATTTTTTTTGCAATTTCTACAGAATTTTGTAACCCAACTAATGATCTAGCGTGCCCGGAAGTTAATTCTGTTTTTTCGACCATTATTAAAATGTCTTCTGGTAAAGATAATAATCTAAGCGAATTTGCTATATAACTTCTACTTTTACCAATAAATTTTGATAACTTTTCTTGGTTATAGTGAAATTCATCAATTAATCTTTGATATCCTCTTGCTTCTTCTATGGGATTAAGATCTTGCCTTTGAACATTTTCAACTATAGCAAATTCTAATGATTTAATATCATCTACATTTAAAATAACCACTGGCACCTCATGTAAACCAGCATTCTGAGAAGCTAACCACCTTCTTTCACCGGCAATTATTTCATACTTACCCTCAGCTTGTTTAGAAGGTCTAACAACAATAGGCTGTATTACACCTTGTTCTTTGATTGAATTAGTTAAATCTTCTAAATTTTCCTTGTTAAAATTTTTTCTAGGTTGAAACCTATTTCTAGTAATATCTTTTATTGGAACTTTATTGGTCTCAATTTTTTTTGATGAATCCCCTAATAAAGATGATAATCCTCTTCCTAAACCTTTTTTTAATCGATTTTCAATCATTATGCAGCACTTTCCATAATATTTTCTTGTTTTAAAAATTCTTCGGCAAAACTGGAATAAGATTTACTGCCCGCACATAATTTATCATAAATTAAAATAGGAATTCCATGAGAAGGGGCTTCGGAAAGTCTTACATTTCTTGGTATTACGGTTTGATAAACTTTTTCGTTAAAAAATTGCCTTGCTTCATTGTCAACTTGTGTGGAAAGTTTATTTCTTTTATCAAACATTGTTAAAAGCACACCTCTTATTTCTAATTCAGGATTTAGCTTAATTTTAATTCTATCGATAGTTTTCATTAGTTGACTTAAACCTTCTAGTGCAAAAAACTCTGCTTGAAGAGGAACAATTAAGGATTTGGCAACAACGAGAGACATAATCGTTAGAAGGTTTAGTGATGGTGGGCAATCAATAAAGATATAGGAATAATCATTTTTTGGACTATTAATAAAACTTTCCATTTTATCCTTCAGCAAAAAAGCTCTTCTATTTTCGCCTGCTGTTTCAACTTCTAATCCTGATAAATCCACGTTTGATGAAACAATTTTTAAATTACTAATTTTAGTATCTTTTATAGCATCCTCAAAATTACTGTTTCCATTCAGTACATCGTATATAGTTTTCGCACCATCATTGTTTGATAAGCCAAATCCTGTAGTTGCATTACCCTGGGGATCAAGATCAATTACTAAAATTTTTTTATTTTGAAATGATAATGCTGTAGCTAAATTAATAACAGTTGTAGTTTTACCCACTCCACCCTTTTGATTTATTACAGAAATAATTTGAGTATTTTTCAATTTATTTTTTTTAAACTATTAATTTCTATTATTATCGAATCATCACTAGTTACACTCACCCTTTGCTTATACTTGATATCCCAAATTTTTGAAGCTACAAGTAATTCTTTACTCCATGTTTTTCCAAGGAAAATAAAAGCTTTTTTCAAATTCTTTGCCTTCTTGTGTATAAGTTCCAAAATTATAGTTAGAGGTTTGAATGCTCTAATGGCAAAAACATCATCGGTAAAAATTATTTGCTGATCGAAAACATTTTTATTAATAACTTCGACGTTTAAATTTAATTCTTTAACTATTTCTTTTAAAAATTTTGTTTTTTTAGGACTTTTGTCAAATAACTTAATTTTTAATGGAATTTTTCTATCTTTTGACGCCAAAGCAAGAACTAGGCCTGGAAAACCGGCGCCAGAACCTATATCTACCAACGTTTTATCACTTTTATCAATGAAATCAATGACTTGAATGCTATCTAAAAAATGTCTTATCCATATTTGATCAACTGTTGATTTTCCAATCAAATTTAGGTTTTTATTAGCTAATATTAGGTATTCCTCATATTTTTTTAAACTTGTGATTGTTTCACGTGAAACTCGAGCTAATCTAAGTAATGTATCTATTTGGGTAGATTTATCCATCTATGCCCTTTTAAGCTGTTCTGACCTCTTTTTCACGTGAGATAGTAATATATATACCGCTGCAGGTGTAATTCCGTCAATTCTGAGAGCTTGACCTAGCGTTTTAGGTCTAACAAGCTTAAATTTACTTTTTACTTCATTAGAAAGACCACTTAATTTGCTGTAATCGATGTTTTCGGGTATTTCTAGATTTTCA
>Ga0310344_10003340_pt1 | contig 11957 bp, 10 predicted proteins | sample HC15DNA20200_MG_FD_203801 | JGI IMG/M metagenome (GOLD analysis project Ga0310344, IMG submission 203801) | Marine microbial communities from station ALOHA, North Pacific Subtropical Gyre - HC15-DNA-20-200_MG | ecosystem: Environmental > Aquatic > Marine > Oceanic | place: Pacific Ocean: North... | reverse complement strand
TAATAGTGATAGGAGTGCCGTGTTGGTCACTACCTGAGACCATGAGCACTTGGTTTCCATTCATGCGATGGAATCTGGCGAATATATCTGCACTTAGATAGCAGCCTGCTATATGCCCCATATGTAGAGATCCATTAGCATACGGCCAGGCTACACCTATTAATATACGTTGTGACATTAATAATCTACTGTTGTGGAATTTGGTGACATTTTATCATAGGAATTGTTCCATAAGTGACTCTGTAACTTATTCAAATGCAGATATCCTTTATAGTGTCTTGCACAACCCGATCGTCAACTGTTGATGATACAAATGAATTCCCTATTTCGGTTAGTAGTATCCAGTTAATTTTTTTGTCTTTCACTTTTTTATCCATTTGGATTGCGTCTAGGACACTATCTGGGTCAATGCCTGGGCATGACGTGGGTAATCCATAATTTGTGAGGACATTGGTATATCTATCCAAATCTTTATTACTTAACAAACCCATGGATACACTTATCTTACCGGCTGCTACCATTCCAACTGACACCGCTTCACCATGAAGAAAGGATGAGTAATTTGTTACAGATTCTAGAGCGTGTCCTATTGTATGACCATAGTTCAACAGCATTCTAAGACCTGTAGTTTCCTTTTCATCTTGTTCAACTATTTTGCCTTTTATTTCCATACTTCTTTGTACCACAGATCTAGTTAAATCGGGTTCGAGGTTGATCAACTCATTATTGTTTTTTTCGAACATGTAGAAAAGGTTAGAATCAAGGATTAGCCCATGTTTTATAGCTTCTGCCCAGCCTGAAGCGAGTTCCCTTGCTGGTAAAGTTTTCAGAGTGTTTAGATCCGCTAGAACTAATTTGGGTTGATAAAATGCTCCTACTAAGTTCTTTCCGGAAGAGAGATTTACTGCAGTTTTGCCACCTATAGATGCATCTACCATAGCAGAAAGGGAAGTAGGTATTTGTATGAATGGTATTCCTCTTAAAAACGTGGCAGCTACAAAACCCGTTAAATCCCCAATCATTCCACCACCCAGTGCTAGCAGGGTGCTTTTCCTTTCACATCGTTCACTAGCTAACCATTCGTACAATTGGTTTGTGGTGGATAAGTTTTTTGTTGCTTCTCCTGCTTCAACCGTGAATACTCTAGATTCTAATTCATTTCTGTTCAGGGAAGTCACAACTTGTTCTCCATGTGAAGACCAGACTTTGGAATCGGAAATTATGTAAACGGTACCATCTATTCCTTGAGTTTTAAGAACGCTGCCCAATTCATTCAGCAGTCCATTGTCAGCATAGACTGAGTATTGTGACGAAGGAGCGTTGACAGAAAACGCTGGCTCAATTGATGGTTTATCGGTGTCCATTTTACTTTGCCCCAGTTATTCGGTTCCAGTATTTGATTGCCTGTAAAGCTACTTGATTGGTGCTCATGTTTTCGGTATCTATCTTAAAATCGGCTAAATCATAGTAGTGTTCACGTTGTAGTTTTAAATTTCGGATAGTGATGATAGGTTCAGTTCCTTCAAGTAAAGGACGAACTTCTTGAGTTTTGAACCTTTTCTTTTGTTTTAGTAACCTTTGATGTATAGTTTCTGGTTTTGCATCAAGGCAGACTATTACGCCGGAATTTTTCATTGCTATATAATTTCTTTCGTCAATTATGGTACCTCCGCCAGTAGATATAACAATACCACTTTCCGAACATGCTATATCTATTTCCTCGCATTCCAAACTTCGAAAGTATTGTTCTCCTTGAGAGTCAAATATCTCCGATATTGTTTTTCCTGTCTTGAGCACTATAGACTGATCTATATCTATAAATTTAACGGATTGGATTTTGGCTACAATCTTGCCAACTCTGGATTTACCTGTCCCAGAAAACCCAGTAAAAATCAAATTTTCTTGCATAGTCTTATAAGTTTCTTAGATTGCTAATTATATGAGTGTCCAAAGATTTTAACCTAAAAACCTGTTTGATAGAAGACTATACAAAACAAGGCCTCGAGAAAACTCAGGAGGCCTTTTTGTTGTTTTGGTAGCGGGGGTTGGATTTGAACCAACGACCTTCGGGTTATGAGCCCGACGAGCTGCCACTGCTCCACCCCGCGGAATAAGCAAGAGTTTGGAATCGCGACGAGCCACCGTTGGCTCGAATAAAAATTCCAACTTTGTAACATGAATAGAGGTTTACGCTCCTGAATGCAGGTCAAGTCCTCGAGCTATTAGTACCGCTTAGCTGCATCCCTCACGGGACTTCCACATGCGGCCTATCAAACAGGTAGTCTACCTGTGCTCTTACTCTCCTAATGGAGATGGGAGATCTAGTCTTGGGCAGGGCTTCGCACTTATATGCTTTCAGCGCTTATCCACTCCAGACGTGGCTACCCGGCGTTGCCCTTGGCAGAACAACCGGCACACCAGAGGTCTGTCCCTCCCGGTCCTCTCGTACTAGGGAGAGCTCCCCTCAAATCTCCTGCGCCCACGACGGATAGAGACCGAACTGTCTCACGACGTTCTGAACCCAGCTCGCGTGCCGCTTTAACCGGCGAACAGCCGGACCCTTGGGACCTGCTTCAGCCCCAGGATGCGACGAGCCGACATCGAGGTGCCAAACCTCGCCGTCGATATGAACTCTTGGGCGAGATTAGTCTGTTATCCCCGGGGTAGCTTTTATCCGATAAGCCACGGCCCTTCCACACGGAACCGTAGGATCACTTTGCCCGACTTTCGTCCCTGCTCGACTTGTTTGTCTCACAGTCAAGCTCCCTTATGCCAATACACTCTACAGGTGATTTCCAATCCACCTTGAGGGAACCTTTGGGCGCCTCAGTTACCTTTTATGAGGCGACCGCCCCAGTCAAACTGCCCACCAGACACGGTCCCCTGGCCTATCCAGGGTTAGAAACAAAGACAGAGAAGAGTGGTATTTCAACAACGGCTCCGTCCCGACTGGCGTCGAAACTTCATAGCCTCCCACCTATCCTACACAACTCTGACCCCATTCCAATGTCAGGATGCAGTAAAGCTCCACGGGGTCTTTTTGTCCTGTCGCGGGTTACCCGCATCTTCACGGGCCTTGCAATTTCACCGAGTCCATCCTTGAGACAGCGACCAAGTCGTTACGCCTTTCCTGCGGGTCGGAATTTACCCGACAAGGGACTTCGGTACCTTAGGACCGTTATAGTTACGGCCGCCGTTCACTGGGGCTTCAGTTCAGAGCTGCCTCCCGATAAATCGGGATTCACCCCTCTCCTTAACCTTCCAGCACTGGGCAGGCGTCAGCCCGTATACATAGGGTTTCCCCTTAGCACAGACCTGTGTTTTTGTTAAACAGTCGCTTGGCCTAATTAACTGCGACCCCAAGAAGCTCCAGGAGCAAGTCCATTCACCTCCGGGGCACCCCTTTTTCCTAAGTTACGGGGTTAAATTGCCGAGTTCCTTAAGGATGGTTCTCTCGAACACCTTGGGAGTTTCCTCCCTGTCTACCAGTGTCGGTTTGCGGTACGGTCACCCCTATCCCATAACAACGAGGATTTTCTAGGCGGTATAGGTTCAACGAAATTCCCTGAGGAAACCTCAAAGTTTCCACCTCCCTCAGCTCGTAACGCCGGAACGGATTTGCCTATCCCGGCATGGCCTTCAGAGGCAGACGCACCATGTCCAATGGGTGCGCTTCGCCTACCTTTCCGCGTCCCCCCTTTGCTTTAAAGCGAGATAAAGGTGGTACGGGAATATTGACCCGTTGTCCATCGCCTTCGCCTTTAGGCTACGGCTTAGGACCGACTAACCCTACGCCGAACAACGTTGCGTAGGAAACCTTAGACTTTCGGTGTCAGTGATTCTCACACTGATTTACGCTACTCATGCCGACATTCTCACTTCCTCACGCTCCAGCAAATCTCACGATTCACCTTCAGTGCCTGAGGAACGCTCCCCTACCCCTCAGTATGCGCGAACGCAACTGAAGCCACGGCTTCGGCGGTTAACTTGAGCCCCGTTGGATTTTCGGCGCAGGATCCCTCGACCAGTGAGCTATTACGCACTCTTTAAAGGATGGCTGCTTCTGAGCCAACCTCCTGGTTGTCTGGGCGACCTCACTTCCTTTCCCACTTAGTTAACACTTTGGGGCCTTAGCCGGTGGTCTGGGCTGTTTCCCTTTTGACAATGAAGCTTATCCCCCACTGTCTCACTGCCAAGGTAAGATATATTGGCATTGGTGGTTTGGTTGGGTTTGGTAAGCTCACGCCCCCTAGCCCATCCAGAGCCCTACCTCCAATATTCATCCTTAACGCTGCACCTCAATGCATTTCGGGGAGAACCAGCTATCTCCGAGTTCGATTGGCATTTCACCTCTACCCACAGCTCATCCCAGGACTTTGCAACGTCCACGAGTTCGGGCCTTCACTCCGAGATTATCGGAGCTTCACCCTGGCCATGGGTAGCTCACCCGGTTTCGGGTCTAATCCCCGCGACTCAATCGCCCTATTAAGACTTGCTTTCGCTTCGGCTCCCTTCTTCCAAGAAGTTAACCTTGCCGCGGAAATTAACTCGTCGGCTCATTCTTCAATAAGCACGCCGTCACCCCAATAAATTGGAGCTCCGACCGTATGTAGGCCTGTGGTTTCAGATCTATTTCACTCCCCTCTCGGGGTTCTTTTCACCTTTCCCTCACGGTACTGGTACGCTATCGGTCGCCAAGGGTATTTAGCCTTGGAGGGTGGTCCCCCCAGATTCCCACGGGATTCCTCGTGTCCCGCGGTACTTAAGAACAATGTCGAGAGCCAACGTCCTTTCGCCTAAAGGACTATCACCTGCTATGGTCACTCTTTCCAGAGTATTCGGCTAGGAAATTGGTTTCTTACTCTCTGAACTCGCAGGGGCTTGTTCAGACATGTCTTACAACACCGATTGAACATAGGACCCCAGTCCACTAAGTTCAATCGGTTTAGGCTGATCCCCGTTCGTTCGCCACTACTAAGGGAATCTCGGTTGATGTATTTTCCTCGAGGTACTGAGATGTTTCAGTTCTCTCGCTTACCCGCTCTAACTTAAGGGTTAGGTTAGAGCTATCCTGGTTTTGCCAGGATGGGTTTCCCCATTCGGGAATCCACGGTTACGCTTGATAGACAGCTAACCGAGGCTTATCGCAGTCTTTCTACGCCCTTCATCGGCCCTTGGCACCAAGGCATCCACCACAGGCCCTGATTAACTTAACCTACATTCAGGACCATAAACCTCTATTCAATTTTTAAAGAGCAAAAACGGCGCCTGGATGCTCCAAGACGCCGTGGAATTAGCACCAGTTTAAACTTCTATTTTCTGTCAGATATTCAGATTGATTCTCCTAAAAAAAGACAGACTGCGAGCCAGTATACGCGAAGTAGGCATCTCAGTCAAGAGTTTTAGCCATAAATAAATAATATACTAAGTGTAATATGCTAAATGCATCTTCAATTTGCAGGCTAAACAGGAGGGCAGTGGTATTGTTATTTTTTGAGTATAATGATATACTCAGCCGTAATATATGTTGGGATGAAAGTGGGCAGCGACCCACTTTTTTTCTATTTATACAAATTTTGTTTTTAATCTCGAGTTGTAAACCGAGAAAAAAGGAGCGAGGAGAAAATGAAGAGCGATTTTCTCATAGCTGTAACGCAACTGGCTGCTGAGCGCCACTTGCCGAGAGAAGCTGTGGTTTCTGCTATAGAGGCAGCTTTGGCGTCTGCGTATAAAAAGGATAGTTTATTAGCTGGTCAGGAAATATCTGTGACTTTAGATCCGGCTAACGGAGAACTGAAGCTTTTCAGTCATAAAATTGCTGTTGACACTGTCCTTGATCCCCAGAGGGAGATTAGCCTTGTAGAGGCGAAAAAGATAGAAAAAGGCAGCGCCGTGGGAGATGTAGTATTAGTAGAGGGCGATATCCAGACTACTGGCAGGATAGCTGCTCAGGCAGCTAAGCAGGTCGTCCTTCAGAGGCTTAGAGAGGCAGAGAGAGACTTAGTATTCGAAGAATACTCCGGAAAAGAGGGAGATATACTAACTGGAACAGTACAAAGAGTAGACTCCAGAAACGTTACTGTGGATTTGGGAAGAACAGAAGGTATATTGCCGATATCAGAACAAGTTTTCACAGAAAGATATCGCCCTGGTCAAAAACTTAAGCTGCATGTTTCAGAGGTGAGACGGAGTGTTAGAGGTCCGGAAGTTGTTGTCTCTCGAAATAGCAAAGAGCTTCTTAGGCGCCTCTTTGAAATGGAAGTTCCAGAGATATTCAACGGAGTGGTGGAGATAAAGGCCGTCGCACGTGAGGCGGGGTCGAGGAGTAAGGTCGCGGTTTATTCCAGGCAAGAAGGAGTAGACCCTGTTGGATCTTGCGTGGGATTGAGGGGTGTTCGTATTCAGAATGTTGTTAATGAGTTGCAGGGTGAGAAAATAGATGTTGTACAGTGGCACCCTGATCCCAAGGTTTTTCTGGCTAATTCCTTGAGTCCTTGTCCTGTCTCCAGAGTCGATATGGCAGACGATGCAGGCGAGGCCGTAATAGTTGTGCCAGATCAGCAATTATCTCTGGCTATTGGTAAAGAAGGACAAAACGCGAGACTGTGTGCAAAACTATCTGGTTTAATGGTAAACATAAAGAGCGTGACCGAAGTAGGCGAAGAGAGGTTGTTGAAACCAGAGCCAACATCTGCCGTTGATGTCGCATCTACTGAAGTAGAGGACGTGGTAGAATCTGTGATCGATGTTTTAGATGCAGAGCCCGACACTATAGATACAAATAATGTTCAGAGTGTAGATGAGGTTGAGGGGCAGATAGATATTGATGACCTTTCAGCAGAAGGCCTTTCTATAGAAGAACAGCTAGCAGAAGTCTTGGTTGACAACGGATCAGTTGAAGAAATTGTTGGTTCAGGCGAAACACCTGAACTTACTGAAATATCTGAGACTGTATGGGACATCCCAAAGGCACCTGAGCAGCCTCAAACAATCAGGTTCGCGGAAGATATAATGGGTTCTAAAGGGGATACTAACCCTCGTAGAAAAGGTAGACCGGGTAAAACTACGGGAACTGGTAGGGCAGGAGAAGAAAGAGGTTCTAGAGGCACAAAAAGATCTAGACGCAATGACTTCTCAATGGATGAAGGGGATGACTTAATGGACGATGATTTAGGGGATTTAGTATAGGGGTTATATATGAATCCAGATCTGGCGCCTACTAGGAGTTGTATAGGATGTAACCTTAAGGCACCGAAGCATAACCTGATACGGATTATACGGACGAAGGCAGGGGATGTGGTCTTGGATTTGGATCACAAAAAGTCTGGTCGAGGAGCTTATGTCTGTGGTATTGAGTGCTTCCAAACAGCGTTCAGGAAAAATAGATTCGACTACAAATTACGAGGACAAATTAGCCGAGAAAATTTAAATGAGATAAAACAGATACTAGAGTCCAATCGACAGATTACACACTCAACTGTTTTCGGTGATTGAATAATTATGCAGAAACAAGTTCGGTCAAGCAATAAATTAAGAGAAACCACGGAAAGCGGTTCTGATCCCTCAGAGTTGAACTTGAGGGAGATATTTGTGCCCAAAAATATAACGGTTAAGCAATTGGCGTATGAGATGGATAGTGATCCGGTTGATGTGATTAAAGAGCTTATTAGAAATGGTGTAATGGCCAATATTAATCAAACGATAGATTATAGTACAGCTTCATTGATTGCAGAGGACTTGGGATTTGTGGTTACTCTGGAAAATGCAAGCTCTACATTGGAAGAAGATAATTTAGGGGTATTGAAGTCAGAGGATGATCCACAGAAACAGGTCTCACGCCCACCCATAGTGACAATTATGGGTCACGTTGATCACGGTAAAACCACTTTATTAGATGCTATACGGCAGTCCAATTTAACTGAAGCAGAGGTTGGAGGTATTACTCAACGGATAGGAGCATACCAGGTTGAATACGGAGAGAAACGAATAACTTTCTTAGATACTCCTGGGCACGAAGCATTTACTGCTATGCGTTCTAGAGGGGCTAAAATTACAGATATTGCCGTTTTGGTAGTAGCGGCGGATGATGGCGTAATGCCTCAGACATTAGAGGCTATTGACCATGCTAAAGCTGCAGATGTTCCTATCATAGTTGCGATTAATAAGATAGACGTCCCAGATGCAAATCCGGATCACGTAAAAACTCAGCTTGTCGAAAGAGGGCTAGTTATTGAAGAATGGGGTGGAGAAGTTATAGCTGTGCCAGTATCCGCTATAACTCGAGATGGTATACCAGAGTTATTGGAAAACATCTTACTTGTAGCAGAAATCTCGGAGTTGAAAGCGGACCCTGATAGGTTGGCTGTTGGGACTATAGTTGAAGCTCAAGTGGATAAAAATAAAGGCACACTAGCTACAGTCTTGGTACAGACCGGCACACTGAGACTCGGTCAATCCGTTGTTGTGGGGAATTCGTCCGGAAGAATAAAGGCACTGTTAGGAAACTCGGGGGTTAAACTAGAGTCAGCGGGGCCATCTACGCCGGCTGAAATATTAGGGTTGGATATCGTTCCAGATGCTGGCGACACCCTAATAGCTGTAGATAGCGATAAAGTGGCCAAGGATATTATTAAGAAGAGGCAAAAATACAAAGAGTCCCAAATTTCATTTAATACTACATTGGAAGAGGCAAGTTCGCGTTTGACTACGGGGGAATTAACTGAGATAAATCTGGTCATAAAGACAGACATGCAAGGCAGCGTGGATGCAGTGAGGGAAAGTTTGAATAAACTTACAGCAGAAGACCGGAGAGTTAATATTATACATGCCGGTGTTGGAACTATAAATGAAAGCGATGTGTTATTGGCGGAGACTTCACAGGCAATAATAATAGGTTTCAATACAAAAATTGAGCCTGGTGCTAGAAGGTCTGCTACTGCCAAGAAACTGGATATCAGGCTATACGACATAATATACAGATTGTCCGAAGACATCCAAAGCGCTCTCGAAGGTTTGCTTACACCGGATGTTTTGGAAATAACAGAAGGTCATTGTGAGGTAAGAGCAGTATTCTCTGTCGGAAGAAACAACAAAATTGCCGGGTCCTATGTCACAAATGGACGTATATCCAGAAACTCAAAGGCCAGGATCACCAGACAGGGAGAGTTATTGTATGAAGGATTAGTGTCCAGTCTCAAACACTTCAAAGATGATGTTCGAGAGATGAATACTGGTTTCGAATGTGGAATAGCAATAGAAGGATTCAGTGATTTTGAAGTTGGGGATATAATCGAGTCTATTCGGGTAGAGAACGCTAGTTAATCTTTTACCCACAAATATTGGTGATCAAATGCAAGCTTCCAGAAGAACCGAACGTATCAACGTGCTTTTGAGGCGTTACATCAGTGAGATAATTTCTCGTGACATGAAAGATCCCAGATTGGCCTCTTTGATTACAATAGTTAACGTTACTGTATCTAAGGACATTCGGCACGCCAGAGTTTTCACAAGCGTTATGGGTAATAAGGATAAATCTGCTGAAACGATAGAAACTTTAAACTCAGCTTCGGGATTTATTAGGCAGAATCTGATGCCTAAATTACATACGAAAAACGTTCCTTATCTTAAATTCGTGTTGGATGATTCCATACAAAGAGGCAATCATCTTCTTGGGAAAATAGATACAGTGATTAGTCAGGAAAGTCAATCAGAGTGGTCTGCACAATGAATGAAGTCAGCGGAATATTGAATGTTATAAAGCCTTTGGGTTGGACCTCAATGGATGTTGTCAGAAAACTGAAAGGTTTGACTCGACAAAAGAAAGTTGGACATGCAGGCACTCTAGACCCTGAGGCAACGGGCATTTTGCCTATATGTTTTGGACAAGCTACTAGGGTAATGGAATATTTAGTTGATAGCCCTAAAAGCTATGAGGCAGTAATCAAGCTTGGGGTTTCTACTGACAGCTACGACGCTGTCGGAAACATAATGAAAGTTCAAGATTCTTCCGATATAACTCAAGCAGATGTGGAAAAAGGACTTTTAAAATACCAAGGTGCTTTTGATCAAATTCCGCCAATGTACAGTGCACTCAAAAAAAATGGAGAACGGCTTTACAATTTGGCCCGCGCTGGTAAAGAGGTAATCAGAGAACCGAGAGAAGTGAATATATATAATTTAGATGTACTCGAATATAATTTGCCAGAGATAAGGTTATTGGTGGAATGTGGTAGGGGGATGTATGTTAGATCTTTAGCCCATGATTTAGGAGAGGATTTAGGATGTGGGGCTCATCTGAAAGAACTAAGAAGAGTAAGTTCTGGTCCTTTCAATTTCTCAAACGCAATTTCTGTAGAAGAAGCAGAGCATGCTTGCGTCAATGAGTCGTGGCAGAGCTTTCTATTTCCTGTTGATTTTCCTTTGTCTAAGTTTAAGGCAGCAGTTGTCAGGGATGAAAAACGGAAAGCTGTCATAATGGGACAGAGTGTTTATCTTGGATTTCCTTCCAATCTTGACTCTTCACAAGATATGTGTAGATTGTATTCGGAAGATGGGATGTTTTTCGCATTAATGGGTTTAGGAAAAACACGAGGAGTTTGGAAGGCTAATAAAGTATTTAATCTTAATCGCAGTATGTAATATTAGTTACACAAATAGGCTATATTACGATTCAGTTTTGTCTAAGTCTGGATTTATTCTGTTCTAGTCATATAATGTAACTCATGATAAAGGCAGTTCTTTTTGATATGGATGGAGTTTTGGTCGATAGCTTCGAAGCTTGGTTCCGTCTGGTTAATAGCGCATCTAATGAATTTGATTGTCCTGATATATCTCGACAGCAATTTAGATCCGTTTATGGTCAATCCACAGCATTAGATGTGGAACTGTTTTTCCCTGGCAGGACAATTTTAGAGGTGGATAATTATTACGAAAACCACTTCTATGACTTTAAAGAGTTTGTGTATGCATCTCCAGAATGCCATGCTACTGTAGAAGAATTGAAGGGACTGGGGATCCACTTGGCCGTGATAACAAACACAGCAGGATCTTTGGCTCGTGAGATTTTAAAAGACCTAGAGATAGAAATTGACTGTATTATAGGAGGAGATGAAGTAGCTAATGGAAAACCGGCTCCTGATATAGTATTTAAAGCATGCGATTTATTGGGTGTTTCCATCGAAGAAACTGTTTTGGTTGGAGATTCGATATATGACATGGAGGCAGCAAAAAATTCAGGGAGTTGTTCTATAGGTATAAACGGTGCAGTAGGTGATTGTACTATTGATGCTTTAGGAGAATTAACAGAGATTGTAAAGAATGACATGCAATTGTAGGTGCATTATTGGAGGAAGCGATGCCTATTTTCTACGATAAAAAAATACGAATATTTAAAACCTCCTGTGGGCCGTATGATAATAACGCCTATCTTATTGTTAGCCCTGATACAAACGAAGGAATAATAATTGATGCTCCAATGGAGCCAGAAGTTTTATTGCAAGAGGCTCTCAATATAGATGTTAAATACATCTTAATTACTCATAGGCATCAAGATCATCTGGCAGGACTTTCAACTATAAGAGAAAAAACTGGCGCATTAATAGGAGTTCATGGTGAAGACGCTGAGGCATTGCCAATGGAGGCAGATTTCTTGCTCAAAGATCAGGATAATATAGTTGTTGCAAATATCAATATGACAGTATTGCACACTCCCGGACACACTCCTGGGTCAGTATGCTATTTGGTAGAGGACAACATCTTTTCCGGCGATACACTTTTTCCTGGTGGGCCAGGGCACAGCTCATCTGCTGGAAAATTAAGCCAAACGATTAAGAGCATAACTGAGAAACTATTCGTCTTGCCAGATAGTTTGTCTTTACTACCCGGACATGGCAAAGAGGGTGTGTTGGGCGTATCCAAAGAAGAGTACAAGCTGTTTGCAAGTAGACCTCATCCGGAAG
>Ga0310344_10003339_pt1 | contig 11958 bp, 10 predicted proteins | sample HC15DNA20200_MG_FD_203801 | JGI IMG/M metagenome (GOLD analysis project Ga0310344, IMG submission 203801) | Marine microbial communities from station ALOHA, North Pacific Subtropical Gyre - HC15-DNA-20-200_MG | ecosystem: Environmental > Aquatic > Marine > Oceanic | place: Pacific Ocean: North... | reverse complement strand
GATCTACACTTTGCTGCAATTTCATCATTATTTGTCGTAATCATTCCTCCTTCTCCCGTCGTAATGACCTTTCTTGGATGAAAACTAAAACATGAAAAATCTGCAATATTCCCGACAAATTCTGTATCTATTTTTGCACCAATACTACATGCTGCATCTTCAACTACTATCAACCCCAATTCTTTTGCTTTTTTATAGACACTTGTTTCTAGTGGAACACCAGCCCAAGAAATAGGTTCAAAAACTGTCATTTCTTCATTATACGATTCTTCTAAAATATCTGCAGTAATATTCATGCTTTCTAAATCTACGTCCGCCAAAACTGGAATTCCTCCAGCCAAAATAATGGCCTCTGCAGATGCGGGATATGTATAATCTGCAACAATTACTTCCTTGCCTTTAATGTCTAGGCATTCAAAAACAGTATGCAATGCTGTTGTACATGAAGTACAGGCAATCGCATTTTTAACTCCTAAGTAATCTGCAACCTCCGTCTCAAAATCTGCTGTAAATTTGCCTTCAGTTAAAAAATTTGTATCAAAAACTTGTTTAATTAATTCTATTTCGTTTTCTCCAATATCTGGAACTGCAAGAGGGATTAATTTTTTAGTCAATTGATGTGTCCCATAGGTTTACGTATATTAAAGATTAGATCTAGTACTTCTAATTTCTACAAACTTTTTCTAGGATTTAGATCCTTCTTAATAAAAATTCTGTACCATATCTCTAAGGCAAGAATAGATGTTATTCTATTTAGATATCTTACATTTCCATCATTTTCAATTAGTTCCAAAGCATGAATGACCCAATCACGATTAATTATTTTTTGTGTGTAAATATTTGCATTTTTTTCAAATGCATATGTCATGAAAATATCTTTTCCAGATTTTTGCCAATCGAAAATTAGACTAGGTGAAAAACCATATTTTTCTTTCATAGATTTCACCTTTAATCTTGCATTAATCTCACGTAGAATAATTTTACCTTGATTTGTACTGTAGTTGTATTTTGATTTTGTTGAAAGACTAAGACCAAACTGTTGAACCTCTCTATTTAGAAATGGGGAAAATCTATTAATTTTGTAATGTGAACTGATTGCGTTACCTGTTGGAATAAAATCATGTAAAAGTTTCCCATTGAAATCTGCTAACATGACCTGATTTAGTGGACTTAGTTTATTGTTAAAATAAGGTTTAAAATAATTATAAATTTCAATCCAACTAAATCGAATTTTTTTACCAAAAATGGATTTTTGATCTGGAACCCAATCCCTATTGTGGCATTCTAAATATTTGATAATCCTTGTTTTCCAATTATCATTTGATTTTACTAAATTTAAAAATTTTTTATATCTAAATGTATAACCTCCAAATAATTCATCACCTCCGTCACCCGTCACTAATATTTTTGAAAATTTTTTCGCCTGCTTTGCAATTAAATGGTTGTATGTATTCCATTTTGGTTTTTTTGAAATGTACACGATCTCTGGCATTTTAGCATAAATTGATTCCATTTGAATAGGAAAAAAATCTGCATCAAATTTTTCTGCTAATTTTTTAGCATATGTTGATTCATCAAATGCACCCTCAAAAACACCAGAAACTGCTGTAATCTCTGCATTTGGAAAATTTTTGCGTAGTAATGCCAAACATAAACTTGAATCAATTCCTCCACTAAGTGATATTGAAAATTTATCAAATTTTTCAACTTCTTTAAATGATTCATTTAGTAGTTTCTCAGTATTATGTCCACCTTTATCATTAAATGATTTTTTGAAATCTTGTACCGTAGCAAGTTTTCTTGTAGGTTTCTCTGTAGTAATGTCATACCTAAGTGTAAGTATATTTCTAGTAGAAATTTTATTCAATCTCATTTTAGATTGTTTTTTCAAATATAATATCATAAAATAAATTTTCTACTTTTAACCATTTGTATACATAATTAAGATTATCAATCTAAATTCCAAAAAAATGAAAATTTCTAGTAGTAAATCTTATAATTTGATAATCAATGACAATTTAATTATAATGCGATCAAATAAAAAAAATCACTTAGTAACAAACAAATTCAAAAAATATCATTTTGATGATTTCACAGAATCTCATTATAATTTATTATTAAAAACAGCAAACAAAAATTACAAATTTGAAAATTTTGGTACTAAATCTAAAGATCCTCACATTATTCTTAGGCATGATGTAGACATCTCTGTTCATCGTGCATTAGCTCTTGCAAAAATAGAAAAAAAAAATAAGATTCATTCAACGTATTTCTTTAGATTAAGAAGCGAATTCTATAATATTTTTGAAAAATCTATTTTATCTAAAATTCATGATATAATAAAACTTGGTCATAGTGTTGGATTGCATTTTGATTTATCATTTTATGAAAATAAATCAAAAAAAAATTTAATAAAAAATTTGAATTGGGAAAAAAAGGTTTTATCCGAATTATTAGATGAAGAAATCTCTATATTTTCTTTTCATAATCCTGATACTAAACACGCATTATCAATTTTAGATTATAGATTATCAGAAATGATTAATGTTTATAGTAAAAAAATAAGAAATTCATATTATTATATCTCCGATTCTAATGGGTATTGGAGATATTCAAGGCTATTAGATTTATTGAAAAATAATAATGAAAAAAATATTCAGATTTTAATACATCCTGAATGGTGGCAAAAAACTGCAATGTCGCCAAGAATGCGAGTTGTTAGATGTGTGGATGAAAGATCAAAGCGTACTCTTGAAACATACGATTCAATTTTAAAAGCAAGTAAACGAAAAAATATCACATGACGTCAAAAATAATATTTTGTGGATGTACTGAATCAGGTTTAGATGTACTGAATTTTTTAATTTCAAAAAAAATAGAAATTTCACAAATCATCTCATTAAATTCCAATCAAGCTATTCAGTATAAAGTATCTGGATATGCATCTTATAGTGATGTTGCTAAGAAATTCAATATTCCACTTTACTACCCAAAAGTATATTCATTAAAAAATGACCAAGATTTAAATTTCTTTGAAAAAAATAATTTTGATTTATTGATAGTTGGAGGTTGGCAAAGGCTAATCCCTGAAAATATTCTAAAGTGTATAAAAATTGGTGGAATTGGTTTTCATGGAAGTTCTGAATTTTTACCTAAAGGAAGAGGACGTTCTCCTGTAAACTGGTCAATTATTGAAGGTAAAGATCGATTCATACTTCATGCATTTCTGATGACACCTGGTGTTGATGATGGTGATATTTTAGAACATAAAATTTTTGACATAACTCAGTGGGACACATGTAAAACCATTTATTATAAAATTTCTATTACCCAAAAACGAATTCTTGAAAAAATTATCCCAAAATTAATTTCAAACAACTTTGAAAAACATTCTCAGACTGGAGAGCCTACTTTTTACCCAAAACGTACTCCTGATGATGGTTTAATTGATTGGTCTAAACCTATGATTGAAATTTATAATCTTATAAGAGCAGTTACTAGACCATACCCAGGTGCTTTTAGTTTTAACAAGAATCAAAAAATAAGCATTTGGAATGCCCAACCATTTGATACAAAAATTATCTATCAATCTCAACCTGGTGAAATTGTTGAAAAATTTTCTACAGGTGATTTTGTTGTTAATTGTATAGATGGACTACTGTTGATAACTGATTATGATGGTGAAGTAAATGTTGGAGATATATTGAATTCTTCAGTATAAATAAGTCCATCATTTTTTATAATCGATTTTTTTTATAACGTGTATGAGAGTTCTTTTATTAGGTTCTGAGGGATTTGTTGGAAAAAATCTTGTTGACGGTCTTAAAGATAAACATGATCTACTTACTGCAGATATTTCCAACACTGGTTCATATGAAAATTATCAAAAATTTGATATCACAAATCTTGATGAATCATTAAATTTGATTAAAAATTTTGATGTTGTAATTAACCTAGTCACACATACACTAACACAATCTCTGAATGATACCATTTCAAATGCAAATACAAACATAATTGGTCTTCTTAACGTATTAGAAGCATGTAAAAATAATAATATTAAGAAAACTATCTTTACTTCGGCTTCATCAATAATTGGTGTTCCTGAAGATTTTCATGTAAACGAAAAACACTTGGTAGTGCCAAAAACAGCATATGGAATAACAAAGATGGCATCTGAGCATTATCTTAGATTGTATAAAGAAATGTATGACCTAAACTATGTTATATTCAGATTTTTTAATATCTATGGTCCACACCAAAAGAATGGCTTGATTCCAACATTTTATAAAAAAATACAAAATAATGAAGAAATTACTGTATTTGGTCAAGGAAAACAAATTCGTGATTTTGTTTATGTTCCTGACATAATTCCATTTTTTGATAATGCTATAGTTGATTCAAAATTTGATAATGAAACATATAATCTTGGAACCGGAAATGGAACTACTATCATAGAAATAATTGAAAAACTTGCTTCACTTTTATCTATAAAACCAAAAATTAATTTTCAACCTGAAAGACCTGGTGAAATTGGAAATTTTGTATCCGACACTCATAATCTTGAATCAAAATTTGATTCTAAACCTGAAACTAGTATTGAAGATGGTTTAAAACAAACAATGTTGTGGGCAAACAAAACTTAGAATTCTTTAAAGGAACATGAAATTGAAAAATAATCTGTCTTTGAAAAAATCAATTACTTTACATAAAAAAATTTTCAGTATTTATGGATTAGGTAATGTTGGTGGACCAATTACTGCTGCATGGTTAAAAAAAGGAGCCAAAGTGATAGGTGTTGATGTATCTAAAAATTTACTAGAAGAGATAAAACATGGTAATTCTCATAAACATGAGCCATTCATCTCTGGAATATTTTCAAAATCTTTATCAAATAATACATTAATTCTTTCAAAAGATGGTGTTAACGCATCAAAAAAATCCGATATAAAAATAGTAGCTGTTCCAGTAGCAATAAAAAATTCAAAAATTGATCTAAATATAATAAAACAGGTAATTGAAAACATATCTAAAGGATTAAAAAAAGGTGATACTGTAATTGTTTGCCCCTCATTACCACCTGGAACGTGTAAAAAAATACTATTACCTATTTTGGAAAAAAACTCTAATCTAAAATCTGAAAAAGACTTCTATTTCATATATAATCCTGAAAGAATTTTTGAAGGTCGAGCTTTACAAGACATAGAAGAAAATTATCCTGCTATAGTTTCAGGAATTGGTAAAAAAAGTCAAATCTTTGCAGAAAAATTATTAAAAATAATTTCCAAAAAAGGAGTAATCTCTATGAGTTCTTTGGAGGCAGCTGAATCTGAAAAATTATTTGAAGGTGTTTACAGGGATGTCAATATTGCATTAGCAAATGAACTTTCAGATTTTTGCAAATCAACTTCAACAAATTATTGGGAAATAATTAAAGCAACAAATTCACAACCATTCTGTCACCTCCACTATCCTGGAACTGGTGTAGGTGGATTATGTATTCCTGTATATCCGCAATTTGTAATAAATTCTGCAAAAAAATTTAATGTATCCACTAAATTAATTGAATTTGCAAGAGAAATTAATGATACCATGCCAAAAAAATGTGCAAATGAATCACTAAAACTGATAAACAAATTAAAAAACAAAAAAATGAAAATTGCAGTTTTAGGTTTAAGTTTTAGAGGTGATGTTTATGATTCTAGATTGTCTCCAACTTATTCAGTTGTTGATATATTTCTCAAAAAAGGATTCCAAGTTGCTGTTCATGATCCATTTATTAAAAATGATGATTTGTTACCAAAAAATGTAATATTATCACAAAATTTGTCAGCGATTGTTAAAAATGCCAGTTTGATATTCATTTCAACTGATCATAAACAATACAAAAAATTAACAAAAAAACAATTAATTAATCCAAAAAATATAATCCCAATTTTTGATGGTAGAAATATTTTGAATAAGAAAAATTTTACAGGTGTGAAATTAGTTACAGTTGGAAAGAATGACTAATATTCTTTCTATCTATGGTACTGAAAATGAAATTTAACTTGTTTGAAAATAATTCTTTTAAAATGCAACTAAAATCAAATTCTAAATTAATAATATTTTTAGGTATTTTAGCAATATCCTCAATTTTCTTAAAATTATATTCTATCGATCTTGAACTTCCACTTTACAAAGATAATCTTGATTTAACTATGCGTGCATTTGCACATCTCGATGGAAATTTTGAAGTATCTCCAAATAGAAATTTTGGTTGGTCAATATTTCAATCACCTTTTTTATTATTAACTAACTCTGAAAATTTCTTAGATTATTCAAAAATTATACGTTTGTTAGGAATAGGAGTCTCCACATCATCTATATTTTTAATGTATTTTCTTTCACGAAAATTTTTCAATCAAAAATATTCACTGGCATCTTGTTCACTTTTTGCATTTTATCCACAACTAAATCAAATTTCTGGATTGGGACAAACAGAACCTCTGTTTATAATGTCTATAATGGCATCATTACTTTTTATATTACGAAAAAATAATGATAAACTCATTTTTCTCTCTTTCATGTTAGCTGGAATCGCATATTCTATTCGTCCAATGGGAATGATAATTATAATTGTATTAATTATTATTTATTTAATAAATTTCAAGAAGAATCTAAAACCACTAAAATTTTTACTTTGTATAGCTATTTTCATTTTAATTATATTGCCAATATCTGTAGTAAGATATGATCAATATGGAGATCCATTATACTATGGTGATGTTTCAAAAGGATTTGTTTCTACAACATCTATGTTAAATGCTATAAATGTAGAATCTACGTCTGCTAGTGAATTTATTAATAATGAAGGTATCTATACCTTTTTTGAATTATTTATTGTTTCTGGAATTATTAATTCAATTAAAGGAATTTTTGCAGTTTCATTTCCTTATCTTCTATTTCTGATTCCTATTGGCATATTACTTTCTTTTAAAACTAAACCTGAAATTAAAAAATTTATTTTATCAAATTGGATTTTAATCATTTCTTATGGATTATCATTAACTATTGTTTCTGCAATAGTTCTTTCACCAAGATTTTTTTTACCTTTGATTCCATTTCTGATAATTTTTTCAATTCTCCCAATACAAAAATTATGCAATTTACAAATCAATTTTAAAAATTATCAAAATATTTCCTTAATTGTTATTATATCATTGATATTATCAATTTCAGTATATTATACAATTACTGAATTTTCTAGTCCTGACAAACAATTAGAGGACGAAAAATTAGAATTTTCAAGATATTTACATGATAATTTAGATGGAAATTTCTTTAATGCAGGTTGGGCAACACATTATTTCAAATATGTAGAAATTATTGATAATAATCAATTCAAATCATATTATCTTAATACTGACAATCGATATTCAGACATAGAATGGTTACGATTGTATGGAACATCTGTTGAAGATATTGTGAATGATGGACAAAGTCTTGGATTAAATTATCTAGTAATTGAAGATAAACAATATGCATTATTCTTTTTAGATGATCTTTATGAAGATGAAAAATTATATCCATATTTAACTAAGATATATGATTCTAATGATGTAGGTATGAAAAAACTTAATGTAAAAATTTTTAAAATAAATTATGAAGAATTTTTTAAATATGTGGGTTAGAAAAATATGAAATTTGATAATAGATTTTATTTAATTATTGTTGGAATTATTATATTATATATTGGATTTTTGATATTTTCTGATCTAAGTGTTATCTCAGATAAAATTTTGGACATGAAAATTGAATTTCTTCCATACATTATCGTGTTGGCCCCTTTGAGTTGGATTGTATTATTTTTGAGATGGCATCTACTTCTAAAAAATTCTGACATAATAATCCCCAAAAAAGAAAATTTTAAAATATACATGACGGGTTTTGCAATGTCAGCTACACCTGGAAAAATAGGCGAATTAATCAAATCACATATGTTACATTCAAAATATGATATTCCAAAAAAAAATACTATTCCAATAATTATATCTGAACAATTTTATAATATTATAGGCATTTTGATTATCTCTATTTTAGGATTATTTTATTTTGATTTTAGCATTTACGCTCTAGCATTAACTGGCACTTTATTCATAATCATGTATTTTTTATTCTCTTCTGAAAAATCTTTTCAAAAATTCATGAATTTTGTATCACAAAGAAAAATCTTGAAAAAATATGTTCCATCGCTTTCAGATTCTTATTTAATCTTAAAAAGATCAACGACTACAAAAATTTCTATTATTTCTTCTCTCTTATCTGTAGTTTTTTGGTTTATTGAATCTGTAATAGCATACCTTGTATTACTATCCTTTGATATTAGCAGTCTAGAATTTCTACAGCTTGCTGCTACGTATACAACTTCCATAATTATTGGTGTTGTGTCCTTCTTGCCTATGGGAATTGGTGTGGTCGAAGGAAGTTTAGCAGGTTTCTTTTCATATCAGGGCATTGAACTATCTCTAGCCTTAACTTTGGTTATTTTCATTCGAATTTTTACTAGATGGTATGGTGTTATTGTTGGATTTATCTTTATGAAATTAATCGGAGGTTTTTCAGTTAACACACAAACTAATGATTAATCAAATTGCTTTAAATTTTGTAATTGTATTAAGATATGATTCCCCTGTTCCAATATCAATAACTTCGTCTTTATTATCTAATATTATCGCTGAAACATTTCCTCCCCAATCAATTAATTTCTGAATTCCACTAGTTAATTGTAATTCTGTTTTTTTAGGTTTTATTTCATTTAACGCTTTGATAATTGAAGGTCTGAATCTATATAATGCAACAATTGATAAATTTGATTTTGGATATTCTGGTTTTTCTTCAACATTAATCACTTCCATTTTATTTTTATTAACAACTGCAACTCCAAATCTTTTTGGATTTTTTACTTTTTTTAATAAAATTATTGCATCATTTTTTCCTTCTAATTTTGATTTTAATAATTTTTTAATAATTCTGTCTCCTGTTGGTAATAATGTATCTCCTGCAGTAACCAAAAAATCTTCATTCCCAACAAATGATTTTGCATGTTTTACTGCATCTCCAAAACCTTTTGGATTTGGCTGGTTAACCCAAGATATCTTTGATTTATTTAACATGAAATAAAATTTCTCTAAATCAGTTCTAAAATTTGAATTTTTATTAAAATTCTTCAAAAATTCTTGATTCGATTTAAAATGATCCTCAATAGTTCTTTTTTGTTTTCCTACAATTATACAATATTCACGTAATCCAAATTTGAAAAATTTTTCATATATTATCTGAATTAATGGTTTTACAATTATCTCTCCATTTTTACCATGTAAAAATAATGGCATCATTTCTTTTGGTATTTCTTTTGTAATAGGTAACAATCTAGTTCCTAATCCTCCAGCTGGAATGACAATTTTTCTTATCATGATTTTCCTGTTTGATTCTATTACAAATACTATTCCACTCTTTTTTACTTGTTATTGTATTATTAAAAATTAATTTAGTTATCCGAAGGAGAAATCTTCTCGCCTATGATTGTAGAAATAATTCTAAAAATATCCTTCGGTTTAATTTTTTTCCCATCTTCATATGTTCTCCCATGATAAGTTATTGGAACATCAAATATCTTATTTGATTTTTTTATTATTTTAGATAATATCTCTGCCTGCTGTTCCCAACCATTAGTTCTTAATTTATTTGGATTGATATTCTCTCTTCTAAAAATTAAATATCCACTGTAAATATCTGTAAATTTTGTATGATTAAGTAAATTAAATAGAAATGTAATTAGACTATTTCCTAATCTATTTTTTGAATAACCTCCATGTCTTTTTAGTGATGATGTCATAAGTCTACTACCCATGACAATATCTACATTATTATCTATAATTGGTTTCAAAAGTTTTGAATATTCAGATGGGTCATATTCCATATCTGCATCCTGAAATAAAATATAATCTCCTGATGAAGCTAACAAACCTTCTCTTACTGCTCCACCTTTTCCCATATTCTTTTCTAAATTAATTAATTTTTGATACAGATTAGAATTATTCTTAAGAATTTTTAATGAATCATCCGTCGAACCATCATTAACTACTATTATTTCAAATTTTATTCCAGAAATTTTCTGCTGATTTATTTTTTCTAATATTGTATTGAGTGTTTTTTCTTCATTGAAAACTGGTACAATGATGCTTATCTTGATCTCTTTCATTGTTTTCCTTCATAATTCTCATTAGTCCATTGAAAAAACCTTTTCAAACCTTCTTCTAAGATTACACTTGGGTTATAGTTGATATGTTCAATTGCTTTCTTTATACTAGGACATCTTCTATTTGGTTCATCAGAAGGGTATGAATCTGGATAATCTATTATCTCATATTCTACACTTGTTCCCAAAATTTCCTTTATCGTTTCTGCCAATTCTATCATTGAAATTTCTGGGTTAGGATTACCAATATTATAGACCTCTCCATCATGTCCATCAATCACTACTTTGAATAAACCAGTTATTGCATCCGTTATATAACAAAATGTTCTAGTCTGATTTCCACGACCGTAAATTTTCAATGGTAGTTGCGATTTAATTCGACTACCAAAATTAGGTAAAACTCTGTAATCCTTTTCTTGCATGCCTGGACCGTAAAAATTGAAAGGTCGAATTATGTTTGTTGACACTCCAAAATTTTCTTGATATATATGGCACAATGTTTCTCCTACTCTTTTCCCTTCATCGTAACAGGATCTTGGACCTAAAGTAGAAACATTTCCTCTATATTCTTCTGGTGTTGGAATATTTTCTGGATTAGGATCTCCATAAACCTCACTTGATGAAAAGAAAGTAAATTTCGCATTTTTTTCTTTAGATAATTCTAACATATGTCTAGTCCCATTTATTGCAACATCAAGTGTTTCTAGTGGAAATTCTCTGTAATAATGTGGGCTAGCTATGCCTGCTGCATGAATAACATAATCAATATCTTCTTTTATTTTTAGATTTTTAATGATGTCATGTTCTATCAATGTAATGTTACTGTCTTCAGAAATATCTGAACCTAAAACACCTGACGTTATTTGATTATCTATCCCAATAAACTTTACAGGTCTTTCAAAATTTGAATTTACTTTTTTAATTACATGGACAAAATATCTTCCTAGAAATCCTCTTGCGCCAGTCATCAAAATCGTCTTACCTTGTAACTCATTTTTTGAATCTATTCGTTCAACTATCTCCTCAATATCTGAATCTAACAAAAATTTCATCTATTTCACTTCCAATTTTGGTAATGGAATAATAAAATGTCCTCCATTACTTATGAATTCCTTATGTTTATCCATTATTGATTCAGCAAAATTCCAAGCTAATATAATGATATAATCTGGCGTCTCTTCATAAATTTTCTTAGATGAATATACTGGAATATGCATGCCTGGAGAAAATAATCCTTGTTTCAGAGGACTATCATCAATAATAAAATCAATTATTTTTTTATCAATACAAAATTGATACATGAATGTTGTTGCTTTTGCAGGTGCTCCAAAACCAATAATTGTTTTATTTTCACTCTTTAATTTTGTAAATAATTTGTGTAGCTCATTTTTCTTATTTTCTATTCTTGTAAAGAAATCTCTATACGTATCTATTTTATTCAAACCCATTTCTTTCTCTAGTTTGACACAATTTTCTACTGATTGTCTAACATGTACTTTGACATTTTTCTTTAATTTTACAACGCATCTTAGCGAACCTCCGTGACTGTCTATTCTATTGGCTTCTATCAAAGTCATTTCATTTTTATCAAAAAATGAAATCAATGGAATAACTGAATGATATGAAAGATGTTCATGATATATTGTATCAAAAAGTAAATCATTAATTACATCAGCAAGATATGAAACCTCAAAGACAAAAATTCCATCGTCTGATAA
>Ga0310344_10003338_pt1 | contig 11962 bp, 15 predicted proteins | sample HC15DNA20200_MG_FD_203801 | JGI IMG/M metagenome (GOLD analysis project Ga0310344, IMG submission 203801) | Marine microbial communities from station ALOHA, North Pacific Subtropical Gyre - HC15-DNA-20-200_MG | ecosystem: Environmental > Aquatic > Marine > Oceanic | place: Pacific Ocean: North... | reverse complement strand
ATTTTAATGTAGAGTCAATCTCAGGTATCAAAAATAAATTAGAATTAATGTATGATGAATGTACAAAATATAAAAATCCTGGACCTATAGGAGAGGAACCTGAAGACGTTTGGATTCAAAGTAGGTTATCAAAATTAATTTCTGAAGTAACAGATTCAATGGAAAAAATGCGTCTTCGTGAATCATTACACCACATTTTGTATGGATTTGATTCAGAACTGCAATGGTATATGAAAAGAACAAGTGCAAAAAAGAGAGATAATGTTTCGGGAATTTTGACGAAGATTCTTACAACACGTGTTTCTATGCTTTCTCCATTTGCACCACATATCGCAGAAGAAATGTGGGAAAAACTTGGAAATTCAGACATGATTTCAAAATTATCATGGCCAAAAGAAGAAAAACAGACGAACGATAAAGCTGTACAGAATGAGAGTTTACTAAGCTCAGTAATGGATGATATCTCAAATATTCTCAAAGTTACAAAAATTTCACCTGAAAAAATTACAATTTACACAGCAGATAACTGGAAATCAAAAGCATATCATAAAATTCTAAATGGAGTAAACTCTGGAGAAACAAATGTCGGAACCTTCATCAAAGAATTGATTTCTCAAAAAGAGACAGAGAATGTCAAAAAAGATCCTGATTTTGTAAAGAAAACGCTAAAAGATATTCTTTCAGAACCAACAGAACTAAGAAAAACAAAGATGAATGCAGGAGAAATTGATGAGAGAGAAATTATTTCAAAAGAGTTAACATCTTTAATTGAAACAGATTATGGAATCAGATTACAAGTATTCTCAGAAAATGATTCAGAAAAATATGATCCAAAGAATAAAGCAAGAATGGCAAGACCATACAAACCAGCAATATTGATTGAATGAATATCTGCAATTGTATTTATTAGGTGATCAACTAGTTAGATCAAATGAAAATTGCTGTGATGGGAATGGGTGTTGCTGGAAGTTATCTTATGGCTAGACTAAAAAATTCTGAGCATGAGGTAGTTGGATACGAAAGAATGAGAGAAGAAAATCATGATTCAATTTGTGCTTGGGGTACAATTAAAGATGAATTGGATAATTTTTGTAAAAAGACTGGCAGGAATTTTGATGATTTCTTAATTCATGATGGAAAAGAAATGCATGTGAAAATGAACAATGATGTAAAATTTGATATTGGTTTGAAAGGACTTTGTACATATAATAAATTGGGTTTGATTAAGGATTTCATTAAAGATTCCAAAATAATCTACGGTGAAGCCCCATCATTAGAAGAACTTGAGAAAGAATACGACATGATAGTAGATTGTACTGGATTTCATAGAGTTTACCTGCCAAAACTTGAACAAGATTTCTTCTTACCAACATACGAGTATAAAGTAGAATATGAAAATGGAGTACCTTTTGATGATTTTTACATTGAACCATTTCCAGGTATGTCAGGATACTTTTGGTATTTCCCACTTGGAGAAAAATATGCACACATTGGAGCAGGAGATTACAACAAAAATCACGTAAAGGCTACAGATGAATTCTTTAAAAAACATGGAGGAAAGATACTTGCAACTAAAGGAAGACCAATTAGATTAGCAACACCAGATAGATGTAAACCATATTATTCTGGTAAAGTAGTTGGTGTTGGAGAATCTATTGGAACAGTTTATGCATTATTAGGTGAAGGGATTATTCCGTCCATGCAATGTGTAGATATTTTTGTAGATAATATGCATGACTTTAAAGCATATGAAAAAGCAGTTGAAAAACATTACAAAGTTTATGCTAAGGTCTTTAATTTTGTAAGAGCTAAGATTCATCACGACTTTAATTTCTTTAAATCACTACCAGACTTCATAGCAATTTTCAGATACATGAAAAAGCATGAAGATCGATTTGGTATGAACATTAAGATGGCAGATTTACTGAAAGTTGCAAAAGCCTAAGACATACTAAGAGAACCAAATCCATCCTTTAAAGTTCGACTTGATTTCATATTGTAATCATAAATTGTTGTAGAATAATCATCCAATACTTCCTTCATTGAATCAAGAGATTCTGATAAATAGAATCCAGGACAATCACCAGTAAATTGAAATGTTGCATGAACACGTGCACGACCTTTTTCATTTTGTGCCCATGTTGAAAATGGATATAGATAACATACACCAGGACGTGTAGGATGTATACTGCATCCACCCTCACTATCTAGAAATCTACATGAGATATGAGTTCCGTCATCATCTTCAGTTTCATCTCTCTTTCTTTTTAGATTAACATTTGTCATTATAGATAATCCGCCTGAAGGTGTTGGTTCTTCATGAACTGCAATTAGAGTTTCATTTTTTACAAAATCAGATGTTTTTTGGTATTTCATCCCAGTACCAATTTGAATTAGATCATCAGATGTTAAAGGTAATCTACCTTGTCTATCACAGCAATTGTGACAGTCTGGCCAATAACATTTCCATAAGATGTATTTTTTTTCTTTTGGAAGATATGGAATATGAAATACGACATCTTTTACTTTCAGAGTAAAATCAGTAACATCAGTATATTTTCCAAGCATGAAATCACGCAAAATTGGATCAACATCCCAATCCTTTTCAAGCAAATCTAGAGATTCCTGAATTTCTTTTTGAGACATTATTTCTTATATCCATAAAGTTTGATATTATAATGTTGAGTGAGAAAGGTAAGTACGCATCAGCCACAGAAAGTAGAAGATTTGTCTGGAAAGAGATCGTTTGGCCACTTATCTTAGAAGTAAGTGATGCAGAATTCTCATTACCACAATATCAAAAAAAACGTGATCAAATTTGTGCACAGCGTGGGATACCAGTAAATACGTTATCAAGAGGATTAGCATCATTAATTCAAAGAGGGTTGTTATACAAAGAAAAAAAATCATATTTTATTCATTTTAGATTAATTCCATACATGAGATTAAAAGCAGAAGTTGATTATGGAACTGCTTTACATGAAATTAAGATTAGATAAGTTTTACAATAATGAATATATTCAAACATTTCATAATTTCCATATAGCCCGGTAGTGTAGCGGCAAGCATAGGGGCCCCTGGAGCCTTTGACCTCGGTTCGAGTCCGGGCCGGGCTACTGTAATTAATTATCTAGAAGCTTGTGCTACCCGCTCTAACTCATTCTTCTTTTTTACAGAAGGAGCTGCAGGATCATTGTTTGCAGCCAATATCAAGTGTTCTGCAATATATTCCTCAATTGGTTTTGGATTTGAGAAAGTTGCTTCTTTAATTGCATCTGCAATAAATCGAAGTGCCAGATCAACACGTCTAATTGGAGCAACATCTACTGATACATGATAGACGGTTCCACCATAGACAATTCTAGTTGTATCTTCATTAGGTGCAGAATTTTCAACTGCACGGACTAAAACCTCTACTGGATTTTGACCAGTTTTGAGATGAATGATATCAAATGCAACTTCAATAATTTTAAGTGAATGTTGTTTTTTTCCACCCTGTCTACCTGTATTTTTTGCATATTTTTTACCAAAATGCATTAGTTTGTTTGCTAAACGTTCTACAATGTGAACATCACCTTTATTGAATCTCTTCAATGCTGAACGACCATAATCAATAGGATATACTACTGGTTTTAACGAAATAGCAGATAGAATTTTATCATCATATACATGTGTTTGAAGGCCTAAATCTTTAATCTCAATTTGAGAAGTATCCCACTTTCTAAACAAGAGTAATTTTACTTCAGTCATGTTTCTATCTTCTTGGCTTTTCCTTCTTTCCTAGAACTAGTTCACGCAGTGATGTATTGTTAACTTTGAAAATTTTAAATCTAACACCAGGAATGTCTCCCATTGCACCACCCTGTGTTGCACCCATTCCTTCAACATGTACTTCGTCATGTTCATCAATGTAATTCATTGCACCATCACGTGGAAGAAATGCAGTGATTGATTTTCCATTTTTAATTAATTGCACTCTAACACATTTTCTTACAGCAGAGTTTGGTTGTTTTGCTTCAACACCCACTTTTTCTAAAACAATTCCCTTTGCTTGAGGCGAACCTGCAAATGGGTTTGATTTTTTATCTAATCCTAGTTCTCTTCTTTTGTAAGTGGATATAGCCCAACGTTGTTGTTTTTTCTTGTTACGAAGATCTCGTCCTGCAAATAATCCTAAAGGTGATTTTGCCATTATTACCACTCGAAAGCTGGTTCCTTGCTATTAATCATTACATATGTAATGTTGAAATATCTTCGTGCAAGTAATCTTGCCTTCTCAGCATTACGACCTTCACGTCCTACTACAACTCCTTTCTTTGCACCATCAACTTCAACGTTGGCTTGAAAAGAACCATCTAGTCTTTCAGATATTTTAATTTCAGTAATGTATTTTTCGTTTAATATATTTTTTAAAAGTTTGATTGGGTCTTCATTGTATTCTACAAGTTCTACATTTCGGTCAATCTTGTTTTGAAGTGCTTTGATATGGGAACCGCCTTTTCCAATTGCTAGACCCATTTTACCTTCATTTACAACAAAGATAATTCTATCGCGTTTCTCATCTTCAATACAATCTCGTGCTGTTGCTTTAGTTATATTTTGGAATAATGACATCAATTTCATTTGATCAGTTGTTAGTTTGATTTCTTGTGTCATAGTCATTCTAATTACTCAAAAAATTTTTCAGTCTCATTTAAACCTTGATTGGTTTTTGTTTTAAGATAAGTTTTTAACAACATCATTTAGATTCGGTTTCTTTTTGTAGTGTTTTGATGTCAGGAGCAGCAATATTGGTTAGTGAAATTGCAGAAACTCTAAATTGTAACCCACACAGTTTTCCAAGGTTAACAGAGGTGTCATCATAAGAAATTGTTGAGATATTTGATTTTTTTGCGTCATTTTCTATTTTTTCGCTAATTTGACTAGGTACAGATTTTGAAATAAGTACAAGTTTTGATTTTGAAATGTTGCCTAAAACTTGTTTTGTACCTATAATGTATGAATCTTCTTTGATTGCATCTTTGAGTGTTTTTTCTAGTTGTTTTTTTATCATATTGCTTGTACGAACAACTCAATTTTAGCGACTTATAAATTATTGAAGCTAATACCCACGACTATTTCGATCTGGTTTGTCAATATTGGGATTTCGAAATCCATGTTTTTCCATCATATGATTCAAAAAGCGTATATCACTATCAAATTTTTCTCCACATACAGAACAATTTACCATGTTTTGATAAAACGTGTCACTAACTTATAGTTAATTGAATTAAAAATGCCAGCACTGTTGCTTCCCAACGGCTCTCGCATGTTAGTAACACAGCAGCGACATTTGGTTTGACTTCCAAGTTCGGAATGGGATTGGGTCGCACCCAAACGCTATGGCCGGCTTATATCTTTAGAAAATTATCTTTCATAATAACCTAACTAAAAGACACGAACAAATTTTTTCAACATAAATTGTTCACAGAAGTATAAATTAAAGACACAGTGAATAACGTTATGACACATCGTGTTTCTGTACTAGATAAGGAATTATGCCAACCTAAAAAATGTGGGCTAGAATGTATCAAATACTGTCCAGTAAACAAATCTGGGGCAGATTGCATAGTCCTGAATGAAGAAATAGGCAAGGCAAGAATAGATGAGAATATCTGTAATGGTTGTGGAATATGTGTAAAAGTTTGCCCATTTGATGCAATCACCATAGTCAATTTGGCTAGTGAACTAAAAACTGACAAGATTCATCAATATGGAATAAATTCATTTAGACTTTACAAATTACCAACTCCAAAGAAAGGAGAAGTTGTAGGATTACTAGGAAGAAATGGAATGGGAAAGAGTACAGTTGTGAATATTCTTTCTGGAGTCTTAAAACCAAATCTTGGAAATTATGAAGAACCACCTGAATGGGATGAGATTTTAAAATATTACAAAGGCACTGAGTTAAAATCTCACTTTGAGAAAATTATGAATGGTGAGATTAAATCTTCAATCAAACCACAACAAGTACATACAATTGCAGATGCATTTGAAGGAACAGGAAAGGAACTTTTAGATAAATTTGATCAGAGAGGAACATCTAGAGAATTAGTAAAACAATTAGGATTAGAAAACTCTTTAGAACAAAGTCTAAAAGAACTCAGTGGTGGTGAACTTCAAAGATTATCTGTTGCAACTGCAGCATCAAGAGACTCTGATTTTTACTTTTTTGATGAACCATCATCATATAACGATGTATTTCAAAGAACAGGTGTTGCAAGAGTAATTCACAAGCTTGCTGAAGAAGGAAAAAGTGTCATGGTTGTAGAACACGATCTAACATTATTAGATTTCCTTAGTGACTATATTGAGGTTCTATATGGAGTACCTGCAGCATATGGCATTGTTTCAAATGTCTTATCAACAAAAGTTGGAATTAACGTGTTTCTTGATGGATATCTACCAACTGAAAATGTAAGATTCAGAGATAAAAAATTCACATTTGATGCATCAACATCTGGTGATGAGATACTAGAGGGTGATACAGTGATCTCATACCCCAAGCTTGAGAAGAAATATGATTCATTTTCAGTTACAATTGAACCAGGAACTGTAAGAAAAGGAGAATTGTTAGGAATAATGGGAGCCAATGCATTAGGAAAAACTACAATGATGAAAATGATTGCAGGAGTAGAAAAACCAACAACTGGTTCAATTGATAAGAAAATTAAAATTTCATACAAACCACAATATCTTTCAAATGAAGTTGATGTAGAAGTAATTTCAGTTTTAGAAAAAGCAAATGGTTCCTCAATAGAAGGAAGTATGGAAGAAGAGCAAATTTTGGACCCATTAAAATTAAAAAAACTGTATAACAAATCTGTTAAAAATCTCTCGGGAGGAGAACTACAAAAAGTTGCAATAGCATCATGCCTATTACAAAAAGTCGATTTGTATGCATTAGATGAGCCATCTGCATTTTTAGATGTGGAAGATAGGATTGCAGTAGCTAAATTTTTGCAAAAGTTTGTCCGCTCTTTTGGTAAATCTGCAATAATTATTGACCATGACTTGCAATTAATGGATCTAGTATCTGATTCTATGGTAATTTTTGAAGGAACGTCAAGTATAGAAGGAATTGCAACATCGCCAATGGCAAAAACAGATGCTATGAACAAATTTTTGAAATCACTTGACATCTCATTTAGAAAAGACGAAAAGACAAGTAGACATCGTGTGAATAAAGAAGCAAGTAGATTAGATAAAGAACAAAAATCAACAGATAATTACTATTTTAGAAAATGACCAAGATGTTAAAGAGAGTCTTGCAAAATGTTCTATCTGAGGAGGAAAATGACCAACTCATTTCTGCATTTGATCAAATTGGTGATATTATAATAGTAAGAATCCCTGATTCGCTGATTCCAAAAAAAGAAATTATTGGAAAAACTTTGCTAGAACAAGTTAATACTGCAAATTCAATTTTTTACCAGTCTTCCCCAGTAGAAGGTGATTTTAGAACTAGACAATTAGAGATCATCGCTGGAGAAAACAAAACACAGACAGAATACAAAGAGAATGGATGTAGATTCATTGTTGATGTTGAAAAAGCATTTTTTTCGCCAAGATTATCAACAGAAAGAGAAAGAATAGCGGGGTTGGTAAAAGAAGGAGAAGTAATTATCAATATGTTTGGTGGAGTAGGTATGTTTTCTTTACTTGCAGCAAAAGATACATCATGCACTGTTTATAATATTGATATCAATCCAATTGCTGCAGAATTATGTAAAGAAAATATAATGATTAACAAGCTAAAAGGAGAAGTGATTTCACTTAATGGTGATGCAACTCAAGTGATTAATGAACAATTATCTGGAAAAGCAGATAGAATTTTGATGTTATTGCCAGAACGCTCTGATGAATTTTTAGATTCAGCTTTAACAGGATTAAAAAATAAGGGAATCATTCACTACTATTCTCACATACATGCTGATAAAAAACAAGATGCACCAAGATTATCTGAAAAACATTTCATGAGCATAAACAAAACTGATGCTGATATAATAATTTCACGAAATGTTAGACCTGTTGGACCAAGATTTTTTCAAACCGTAGTAGATGTAAAAATTTCTAAGAACTAATCATCATCAACTAATGATGAAGGTTTTGCCGATGTAGTGGCCATTTGATAACCAATCCAAGAGACTATTCCCAAAACACCACCTACAATCATCAAAATAGTCAATTGCAAAACAATTGGACTCCATTCAGAGAGCATTAGAAGATATGCATATACAAAAAATGCAGCTATACATGATACAAAGATGAACACGCCCATTGATTTTCGTCTTGGCATGTCGATTGGATTAAAAACAGTAATTTAACTGAAGCTAGAATTCTATTGCCATCATATAGGCATCTTCGCCATCACGGTAGTATGACTTGAGTCTTTGTTTTATGTCCATACCCAAGTCCTGGTATAACTTTACAGCTTCAGTGTTGCTACAACGAACCTCAAGATACATTTCATCACATTGTTTTTCTTTGATACCTTTGAATGCTTCATTAACAAGAATTTTTCCAAATCCATTTCCACGACATTCTTCTAATACAGCAACAGATACCACATGTCCCTTCTTAACAAAGCCTAATTTTTTAAAGTTTGAAAATCCAAACTCAGTTTTACACATAATGTATCCAACACACTGGTTACTTTTTTCAGCGATTAGAAATGCCTCTGGTGCTTCTGCTAATAGACTTTCATAGAAATAATCAGAATAATGCTCAGGTAAGGTCTTCATATTAATCTCCATTACACCAATGAGATCACTCGGCTCACAACGTCGAAATATTGCACCGTTATGCTCACGTAAAATTACCTGCATAATAATACATGAAACTTTGCATATTTAATTTTAATTTGGAAAAGCAATTATGTTCAGGAGTATCATGATAAGTGTGATCGAACCTACACAGGAGTATATTAAGAAAATTGTAGGAGATTATTTTGAAATCTCGACAGTAGATATTGGTTTAGTAAGAATGAGGTTTCATTTTGAGGATTCTGATTTTAAAGAAAAATTTGTTCAATTGACACAAAAACTAGAAACTAGTGACATGCTTTGTACATTAGAAAAAGAAGGATATGATCAAGTCATTATTGTTTCTAAGTTGCCAAAGCAAAAAAAGAGAAAGTGGTTATCAAAATCTTGGACACCTAGACTTTTGTTTGCAGCAACTGTTGTAATGGTGTTAATTGATGGATTTTACAGAACTCAAGGACTAAACATGTTTACGCCAATTGGAGATCCAATCGGAGTTGCAGTTTTGTATGCATGGGCATTGATAGGAATTTTGGGAGTTCACGAAGCAGGACATCTGATTGCTGCAAAATGGCACAAGATAAAGACAACCTGGCCATACTTTATTCCTGGAATTCCAGTTTATGGTATACCAACGTTTGGAGCATTTATCCAATCAAGAAGTCTAACGGTGAACCGAGATATACTATTTGATATAGCAATTGCAGGTCCAATAGCGGGACTAGCAGTTGCAGTAATTGTTGCAGTGTTTGGGGCATGGACATCGCCCGTAATTGATGCTGATATGGCTAGACAAATGTTTGGTACTTCACAACTGACCCCAATGAATGAGAATATCATTATCAAAGCATCACTTGCATTATTTGACAAAAATGGAAGTGATGTGGAAGTAATAATGTCACCAATTATGTTTGCAGCATGGTTAGGATTTTTAATTACGTTTTTGAATTTGTTGCCGGCGTGGCAACTAGATGGTGGTCACATGTCCAGAGTAATCTTAGGACAAAAGTGGCACAGAATTGCAACATATGCAAGTATGGGGGTGCTTGTACTGTTGAACTATTGGATGATGGCACTATTCATTTTGATTTTGAGTTCAAGAAGCAGAGATGCAAAACCACTTGATGATGTATCACCACTATCAAAGAACAGAAAACTAATCTACATTGGAGTAATTATTTTGGCAATTTTGTGTGCGCCAATACCTGCATCAGTTTGGCCGTAAAAGTGTGCGTGCACCATCTTCAATAACTTGCACTTTTTGTCGTGGACCCTGATTCTTTAGAATATAGTCCATTGATTTTTTAATTCCATCTAGATGAATCATTCCTAGTTTTTTGATATATAATTCTGGTAAGATGGATGTTATTGCAATTTGAGAGTTTTTCTGAATTTCTGATAGATATAGAAGGTTTTCCATTCCATCTTCATATTTGGATGCATTTTTGATCCTTTCAGGAGTTATACGACCATCAATTAGTTTTTGAAATGTTTCTGAACCCAATCCACTCATACATTCAGCAACTAGTATTATCAATCCCTGTTTTTTTATCGAGGTATGAAAATTCCACACTGAACTTAATGATGAGGATAAAGTTTGGTTACTTGCATCCTTTCCCGTACTGATTATCATTGTGCGAAATTTTTCTTCAAAGGTTGCTGTAGATTTTAGTAGTATTTGTGAGATGGATGATGTCTTTGATGGATGACCAACCTGTAAGTCTGATATTCCCTTTTTGTTTGCAGTAATCTCTATGCAGGATATTTCAAATCCATCTATGAATTTTTTTGCGTCATTAATTGATGGAGAATCTGTGCCAGGACATGGAATATCACCTGAACGATGTGAAAATGCCTCTAACATGTTGTCTGAACCAAACTTTCTAAGTAGTCTTGTTGCAACTGTTTCATATCCAAATAGTCCATCAAACTGTATCTCACCTAAAAATACTAGGTTGGAATTTGATAGTTCTTGTTCCTCAAATTCGTTAATACTTAGAGTATCAGGATTGTTTGATTTTATTTGAGGAAGATTTCTTTTGTCAACCAATAATTTTGGTTTTGAAAATGATTTGATTTCACATTTTTCGTAAACTTTACCAAGAATTTTTTGTACAGATGGTGTGTAATTTTGAATTACAATTTCAGTTGGCTTTGATAAATCAAATCCTTCTAGATTTTCATTTATGGTAGAATCGTCAATGGTTGGCTGCTCAAACTCGATTTTTTCATCAAGATTCTCAGCCATAATATCTAGAACGACTTCATTTTGACCATAATTCAACCAAATTTCAGGCATGATAAATCTAGAATACAAAGTAAAATAAATACAGTTAACTAACTTTTGGTATGGAGTTTGTTAAAGAATTTGCAACATTTCTTTATGAAAAAAAGATTATCAGATTCGGAGATTTTACTCTCGCAAGTGGAAAAAAGAGCCCTTACTATATTGATCTCAGACTGATTCCAAGCTATCCACATGAATATAGAAAGATGATCAAGGGATTACAAAATCTAATTGCCGAAGATATTGGATTTGAAAATTTTCATGCTCTAGTTTCAGTTCCAACAGGAGGGTTAGTTGTTGCAGCGTCACTTGCAACTGAAATTGTAAAACCACTCATCTATGTTAGAAAAGAAGCTAAAGAGCATGGAACAGGAAAAGCAGTTGAAGGAGTTACCTGTCAAGATATGAAGTTGTTAATGATTGAAGATGTTGTAACAAGTGGTGGTTCTGTCATTAACGCAATCAATTCAATCAAAGAAGAAAAGATGATTGTTACAGATGCATATGCAGTAGTTGACAGAATGGAAGGTGCTACAGAAGCATTACAAGCTGAAGATGTAAAACTTCACAGTCTTTTAACAATCAAAGATATTGCTGATAATTTGTTTGAGCAAAAATTAATCTCTGAAGATGTACTAAACCAGATTCAAGATAGAGTAAATTGAGGCAGCTCAGTCAAATGCCTTTACATCATTAATCAGGTATAACTCTGATTCTTCATTGCAGCCAATACGATTACAATTTACTGGAATTAAAATTTTAGTGGGCCCGAAGGGCTTCGATCCCTTGGCTCCTCGGTTATGAGCCGAGTACTCTACTAGGCTGAGTTACGGGCCCTAGGAAAAAATAATTTCAACTGGGTAAAAAGTGT
>Ga0310344_10003337_pt1 | contig 11968 bp, 11 predicted proteins | sample HC15DNA20200_MG_FD_203801 | JGI IMG/M metagenome (GOLD analysis project Ga0310344, IMG submission 203801) | Marine microbial communities from station ALOHA, North Pacific Subtropical Gyre - HC15-DNA-20-200_MG | ecosystem: Environmental > Aquatic > Marine > Oceanic | place: Pacific Ocean: North... | reverse complement strand
TCAGAATCTGGGTCAATTACACCTGCTTCACCTAACGCAAATACAACATCCATTTCAGGATGGTGAGGACTATCAACCATTCTTGCAATTCTCTTTTTACCTGATTTTTTCAAGTAAACACGATATGTGCTTGTGTGTGCAACTACATTTCCACCAACAGGTTTTGTTGGGTCACCAAAGAATTGGTCAGGAGAAGACATGACCTGGTTTGTCATAATTGCAGCAATATTGTATGTTTCAGCTAATCTAACTAACAAATGAACAAATTTGTTTAGTTTTTGTTGACGTGTTGCAAGAGTACCTCTTCCAAGATATTCAGATCTAAATAGACCAACTGCAGAGTCTGATACGACTAATTTGATATTGTGTTCTTTGATTAGAGTACTGGCTTCTTCAAGAATAAGGATTTGATGAGAACTGTTATAGGCTCTTGCTACAACTATGTTATCAAGAACTTTTTCAGGATCTAGTCCATTTGCATTTGCAATTGAAACTATTCTTTCAGGTCTAAATGTATTTTCAGTATCGATGTATAATACACCACCTTCAAGACCTCCTTCTTCTTTGGATTTTTGGACTTGTACACACATTGTGTGACAGAATTGTGTTTTACCACATCCAAATTCTCCATAGACTTCAGTTAATGCTTGAGTTTCAATACCTCCATCAAATAGTGTATCTAAAGCTTCAGTTGCAGTGGTAATTTTACCAATCGACTGTCTCTTTTTGTATAACTCATTTGCGCTAACAAAATCCTTCTGAATTAAGCCACCATCAACTAGACCTTCTCTTGCTTTTTCAACAAGTTTACCTGCAGTATCAATATCCATACTTGTTAGTTCGGCTATTTCTACAGGGCCTCTAACTACTAGATCCATAATATTATGAATTCCAGCATCATTGAGTTTTCTAGTTGTTACTGGACCAACTCCAGCCAGACTTTCTAAGGTTATCTCTTCAGTCATACTGTAAGGTACGGTACCAGTACTTTATAACCATTGTGTTTTAGATTTTTTAAATTGAATATCAATAATTTGCGTCCTAGTTACGTCTTCTTCTTTTTGCACTAGCTTTGTTTTGACCTGGCATTTTTCCACCATGCCCTAATGTGGCTAAAACAAATCTTTTTCTGAAATTACTCTTGTTTCTTAATTTTGAGTTTGTTCCTGTAATCTTTCGTCCCTCTACTTTAGGAGTTTGACCCCTTACTTTACCTGCTTTTGTAAGCGAACCGTGTGTTGCCATAGAATATCACTAAAATTTAGGAATTTATGTATTTGGAAGTTACCAATACTGAGCTTTGATTTTCTCAATTACACGTTCATGTTCTCTGCCTTTACGTCTAGCATATCTCTCCATTGCTCCTAATGGAACACCTCCTAGAGAGCGTGCAAGACCATTGAATGCAGCTGCCTTTAATTTTCCACCTTTTCCATGTTTGCCTGTTTTAGTCATGAATTTTTGAATTCCATACTTGAAGTTATGTTGCCATGTCTTATACATAACGCCTAATTGTGTTGGGTCATTATCTTGTCCCATATCATAAAATTCAGATTTCTCTAATAGTCCGATTGGCACAAATGTCAATGGAGTTGTAGTAAACATAGATTCAGGCTGTTCTTGTTCTAATTCACTAATTAATCGAATAGTTTCCCAGCCATCCTCAGGTTGTTCATCATTGTCTAATCCCATGATTAGAGTGAAAGCTGGTACCCAATAATTTTCATTTAATGTTTTTACACCTTCTTTTACCACCCAATGCCATTCATCTGGAGTGTATGGAGCAAGTTTTCTATCTGCATATTTCTCAATCAACCTTGTACTTCCAGTCTCAAAACCACATTGAATTCCAGTTAGATTACCAGGTCCGGCGTTAATTATTTTTGATATATTTGGAATAACTCTTTCATCAGCAATTGCACCAGAGAGAGTTCCATGAGTAGGGTTTGTATGTGCAATGCCAGTAGACATTACTGCTGTGAAAAGTTCTTCTAATGCTTCTCTATTAGGTTCCATATTTTTAGCAGTTTTAACATCCATCCCATAAACAAAAATATCATCACTATGAAGCCATGCTCTATCTATTCCTGATTTCTTAATATTGACTTCAATTTCTTTTTTGACTTTTTCAGGTGGATAATATCTCAAAGAACGTAGAGTGACATCACAGAACTTACATCCTCTACCACAACCTCGCATTACTTCAACCATTCCGTGCATACTTGGTTCTACAATTTCAGGAATCTCGTCTAGATCAGGTCTATCCCAGAAATTTACAAATCTACCATGCAATGTTTTATCACCACGTTTGAATTCTTTAATATCAACTTTGAAATCTTTTCTTTTTCTGAAAGGATCCATGTTTTCAAATTGTCCGTCAATCAAATAATTAAAGAACCGGCCAGCATTACCATCTATCTCAGGAGCAATTCCTCCTAGTTCACCTTCAAGAATTGCATACAATCCATATTCTTCAATTTTTTCTGGAGCATAGTTGTATTGCCATGTACCAGATGCACCTGCAATAACTTTAGCGTGGCTTCCATTCTTTTTCTTAGCTGCATTAATTCTTCTGTGTAAGTCAGCACAATACCATTCATCATACGATGTCTGTTTTCTTCCAAATGTGAAAGTCATAGTTACAGGACCCATACCAAGAGGATCCATCTCATAAGTACCAACTACTTCAGTTTCAGGACCAATGAATTTTTCAATATGATTTGGATGAGCAACTACTACATCACTTCTAGAAAAACCATCTCGTAATAATCCAGCTTCAACTTTTCTTAGTCCATATGGAGCAAATTTTGCTACACCATTTATGTCAGGAGACCAATTACATATAAAATCAAATAGAACTTTTGGAGTTACTTGATTTTTTAGAATTTTATACCAGAAACTGTTTTTATCACGATTTGGATCAACTGCTGGTGCACATCCAAAGAAAGTTGCTAGAGAAATACCTCTATAAGGAGACATCAAAGTTCTATCCGCAGTCAGAACAATTTTTGGAGTTGCCATTTCTTACCTACACCGCTTGAAAAATCATTTATTTTAAACCTTGCTTGGATTCCAATCTTATATTTCCTCTAAAATTCCAGATTTCGTTCTATGTGAATGACCAAATTCTGATTTACGAGATAAATGGTCACCATCAAAGACAGTTCCATCTCTACATACAAGATCGTCATTTACACAACAACTTCCACATATACCAATACCACACTTCATCATTCTTTCCAAACTTGCTTGGACAAATATTCCCTTTTTTTGGGCTAATTGTACGGTTTTGTACATCATTAATTCAGGACCGCATGTGTATATTCCATCGTAAGAATTTTTTTCTAAGAGAGTTTCTAACACATCAGTTACATATCCCTTTTCACCATAACTTCCATCTTCAGTTACAGGAATAATTTCATGAGGTTTTTCTCCAATTAGTTTTGCGGCAGTTTCTTCAAAAAAGACTTCATCTTTTGTTTGTGACCCCATTAAGACAGTAATGTGATTTGAGGGTTTTGAGAATTTAATTAATCTCATTAAAGGAACTAAGCCAGTTCCACCCCCTATTAGGAGAATTTTTCCATCTTTGATTTCAAAGGAATTTCCATAAGGACCTCGTACTCCAATCTGTTGTCCTTCAGAGAGATTGTATAATGCAGTTGAAGATTCTCCTCGTTTTCTAACAGTTAATGCAGCTTGATCTTGAGTGCCAGATACCATTACACTCATTGGTAGTTCATTTACACCGGGAATCCAAACCATGGCAAATTGACCAGGTAAAACATTTGCAAGTATTGAATCTTTGAAATATAGTGTTCGGACTGTAGGAGTTTCATCTACAATTTTGTCGATGATGCAAATATGGGGATGATTATTGTCTCTTTGCTTTTCCAATCATTTCACCTATTGTTGTATACCCTTTTTGCTCCATATACTGTTGAATTCCAGAATTTATTTCCCCAAATGTTTCAACCCAATGATCACCCATCACACTACCAAATTGTACTGCAGATGAACCAGCTAGAATAAATTCAACAGCATCTTCCCAACTAGAAATTCCACCGCACCCCATTATAGGAATATCAAATTTTGAGGATATTTCATAGACACATCGTAACGCAATTGGTTTGATTGGAGTACCAGAGAGTCCACCTATCTTATTGCTAAGTATTGGCATTTGTGTTTCTACATCAATAGCCATAGCTCTAACTGTGTTAATTGCAGTAATTGCATCAACACCTGCAGAAACGGCTGCATCGACAGTATCAAGATAGTCAGATTTTCCTAGACCAACTTTGGCAACAATTGGTGAGTTTGTTATAGATTTCACTTTTTTAATTATTTTCGATACAAGTTCAATATCATCGCCTACCTCAAGGCCAACTTTGGCAACATGAGGGCATGAAAGATTTAGTTCATATGCTGCAACATTACAATTTTCAAATTTCCTTATCATATGTTCAAAATCTTCTTCTACCGACCCAACAAGACTTACAATGATAGGTACATCGTTATTTGGCTCAATCATTTTTGCAAAAGTTTCTGCTCCAGGATTTGACAATCCAACTGCATTTATCCATCCACCTCCTTTAACACTAAAAATGGTTGGATTTGGATATCCTTCCCATGGTTCCTTACTTAGTGATTTTGTGACAACTGCACCAGCACCTGCATCATACAAACGTTTGAAGACATCAAGGGAAATCCCTAATATTCCTGATGCGAGAATTGTTGGACGTTCAAGAATTAGTGAACCAAGAGTTGTTTCCAGACTGGAGCCCATCTGTAGGAAATAATCATGATTGTCATATAACAGTTGGTTTAGGATATGTAGATTTTTTAATGAGGATTAGATGAGAAGTGTGTCATGTTATCGGTAATACTTACTGAGTTAGGAATTGCTGTTTTTGAGGAACAAAAATGCGTCAAAACTTTTCCTTTTTCAGAACCTGCAGAAGATTACGTTTTTGTGAAAAAAGGTAAATCAAGATTAAGTGAATTAGGCAAGTTTTTGCAAGAAAAAGATATCGATGTATTGGTAAATGATTTAGGATTACAAGATCTGTTAAAGAAAAAATCTATAGAATCACAATTAATGAATGAATCAAAATTGGAAGATATTCAATTAACAAAACCACAGATTTTGGTTGATTCCGGATTAGCAACTAATCATGATGATGCGATTCAAAAACTACGGGAGTTTGCAATTAATTTATCATCATCAAAAGTGACAGAAGTTTCATCTAGTCCAGATCTACACATTGTTCAAAATATCAATACACTTGATGATACAGACAAAATCATAAATGGAATGAGTTCAAGATTAAGAGAATGGTATGGACTTCATTTTCCAGAACTTGATAATATTATTGACAGTATTAATGGCTATGCACAGATTGTGGTTGCCGGTAAAAGAGAAAATTTAACTGATGATGTATTTGTAAATGCAGGGTTTCCTGATTCCAAGGTACAAATGCTTTCACTTGTTAAAGAGAAAAGTAGAGGGGGAGATATTTCAGAAAAAAATCTTCAGATTGTTCAGAATTTAGCTAAAAATATTTTAGAATTATTTGATTTAAGAAATGAATTAGAAAAACAAGTTGATGATCAGATGAATGAGGTTGCTCCAAATCTTTCTGCAGTTTTAGGAACAACAGTTGGTGCAAGAATTTTAGCAAAAGCAGGAAGTCTTCAAAAAATGGCTACAATGCCTGCAAGTACAATTCAAGTTTTAGGTGCAGAAAAGGCATTATTCCGTGCACTAAAGACTGGCTCAAATCCACCAAAACATGGATTGCTTTTTCAACATGCAGTAGTTCATGCAGCACCAAGATGGCAAAGGGGTAAAATTGCAAGAGCAATTGCAGCAAAGGCTGCAATTGCTTCTAGAGTAGATGTTCATGGAGGAGGATTAAACAATACATTACTCGACAAATTAAATATCAGAGTCAAGGAAATCGAAGAAAAATATTCCAAACCAGTGAAAAGACCTCAACCACAAGAACAGCAAAGAGGAAATTTCCACAAGAGCAAAGAATCTAAACAGAAGAGAAGGGGAGATAGATTCAAGAATAGAAAACGAAAGAATTTTGGAAGAAGATAAAAACTACTTTTGGTTTGAACTGGATGGAGAGAGAAAACTCTTCACAGAAAATTTTTCTCCAGGAAACCAAGTTTACAAGGAGAAATTATTAGATAAGAAGGGTATAGAATACAGAAATTGGGAACCATTTAGAAGTAAATTGGCAGCATGTATAATGAATGGATTAGAGGAGTTTCCATTTTTTGAAAAATCAAATATACTGTATCTTGGAGTATCTACGGGTACAACAATTAGTCATATTTCAGATATAGTGGGACCCAAAGGAATGATTTTTGGTGTTGAACATTCAAGTCGTGTTGCAAGAGATTTTCTTGATAGAGTTGCAGTTCATAGGAAAAATATTGTACCAATAATTCAAGATGCAAGGCGACCAGAGAAATACTTTTCAGTTTTTACTAAAGTGGATGTAGTTTATGTTGATATTGCACAACCTGATCAAACAAAAATTGCGATAGATAATTGTAAGATGTATTTGAAGAAAAGTGGGTTTTTGTTTCTAGTAATTAAGACAAGGAGTATAGACGTCACAAAAGATCCAAAAAGGATTATAGAAAGAGAAATTCAGAAACTACAAAATGATTTTGAGATAATACAGAGAATTGATTTATCACCATTTGATAAAGACCATGCAATGATTATTGCTAAATCAATTAACTAGACCAAGTATTTTTTGAACAGGTTTCCAGCTTTTACGAATGGATGATGGAAGTGGTTTTTTTGACGAAGCTAATTTTTTGACATAATTAACACTTATTTTATCTGAAGGATATCCACTTCCAAGGTTTGAACTCTTGTTTAAACGTGCTATAGAACGATCTCGTGATACTTTAGCTATAATTGAAGCCGCAGAAACAACAATAAATCTAGAATCAGCATAATGATATGATTTTACTTTAGATTTACCAGATAAATCAGATATTTCACGACCAAATCTACTAGCATTTACATCACATGAATCAACATACGCTAAATATGGTTTTAGATTAGTTATTACTTGGGCCATTTTTTTTGCTTCCAAATGATTCAGATTATGTTGAAAAACGAATTTATCAATAGTTTTTGGAGGAATTCGAATCACATGAAAATCATCAACAATTTTTATAATTTCTTTATAGAGTAATTCACGTTTTTTACGACTAAGTTTTTTTGAATCACGGACACCAAGTTTACGCAATTTACCCACATCTTTTTTTTCAATACTAATTCCAGCGATCACCAGAGGTCCAATCATAGAACCTCTTCCAGCGTCATCAACTCCACATATTTTCACAAATTTTGACTTGTATACACGTATTAGAATATAGGGGATTTAATTTCATAGACGACAAGAATGAATGAAGAAATTACAGAAATAACAGAAGGAAGTACAAAATTACTTGTTCCAAAAGGATCTATGATAGATAAAGTTCCACCAAAAGAACCAGCATTTTTTAATCCAAGAGCAAGTTTGAGCAGAGATTTATCAATAATTGCATATTCAGCATTTTGGAAAGATTTTGAATTTCCAAAAATTTTCTTTGATGGGTTGTCAGGATTAGGTGCTAGAGGATTAAGAGTTGCAAATGAAGTAAAAGATACTGAAAAAGTGATTATAAATGATGTAAATGCAGATGCACTTGAAATTGCTTTAAAATCTGCAAAGATAAACAATTTAAAAAATTTTGAGGTTTCCGAAGATGAGACATGTAGGTTTCTTAGTTCACATTCTAGAAAGAATTCAAGAGCATCAATTGTTGATATTGATCCATTTGGTTCACCATCAAGATATATCGACTGTGCAATTAGAGCAACCATGCATGGAGGTATGTTGGCACTTACTGCTACAGACCTACAAGTATTACACGGATTATTCAATAAAGCTGCCAAGAGAAGATACTATGGAACGCCAATCAAGACCGAGTTTAGTAATGAGATTGCTATCAGATTAATTTTAGGTTGTGTAAGTTTTGTTGGAGGAAGATTGGATATTTCATTTCAACCCTTGTTTGTTGATCATGATATGCATTACTATAGAACATATCTAAAAATTCTGAACACACCTGAACAGGAAGAAAAAATAGGGTACATAATTTTCTGTAGGAATTGTAAGGACCGCTATTCGAACATTTCAAAACAAACAAAATGTCGAAAATGTAACCATGAAACTGAAAGTGCAGGACCTTTATGGATAGGAAAATTATTTGATAAAGAATTTGTGATGAAAATGAAGAATGCCAAGAGTAGTCTTATAGTCCATAAGAGATGTGAGAGAATACTTGATAGATCTGAATTAGAGGCAGATCTACCAGCAACGTATTATACACTAGATGAAATTGCATCAAAGATGAATTCTGCACCATTAAAATTGAATAATGCGATAGATAGACTAACATCAAATGGATTCAAAGCATCAATGACATCATTAAATCCATCAGGATTTAGAACAAATTGTGAAATTGATGAAATTATTCAGATTTTTCAGAGTTGAGAAATCCCATACAAATACAGTATAATTCACTACTTGGTTTTCTACTTGCTTTTGGTTTTGTCAGTTTGGTTTTGATGAATTTTTTCTTAATAAATTCATAGAATTCAGCAGAATATTCTCCATCAAATACCTTAAACAAGGCATTTCCCTTATCAGATAATGTTTTTTCCATTAATTTTGTTGCAGTATAATTAAGAGAGATTTGAGCAGCATGATCTACTGACCAGTTTCCAGATACATTAGGGGATAAATCACAAATTACTGAATCAACTTTTCTTTTGAAAAATGACATGGTTTGTTCTAGTATATCTGGATCCTCAATATCACCACGAATTATTTCAACTCCAGAAATTTCTTCAACAAAAGATAAATCAATTCCTAATACCTTACCTTGGTTTCCTGCAATTTGATGGGCTACTTGTGACCAACCACCTGGCGCACATCCCAAATCTAAAACATAAGAGCCAGGACCAATTATTCGATATGATTTATTAATCTCTTTTAGTTTGTATGATGCTCTACTGCGATAACCTTGTTCATGAGCAAGTCTCCTATAATGATCTTTTTTAGCATCGATTAATTTCATTTCTTTTTCTTGGAGAATTCGACAGTAACCCAGTCTTCAATTAATTGACAATGAAGAGGACTAGGTTCAGGATAAGCATTTTCAAAGTCACATTTCTGTTCTACAGGACAAGTTAAGCATGGTGAATTAACTAATGACTCGAGTTTAATCGGTGCCTGTTCAATAATTAATTTATACGTCCATCTGCCTTTCTGTAGTATTTTTTCACGAGAGATTAATCCTCGTCTTTCTAATCTTAGTGCAAGGCGTGAACCATCTCTACTGTTGAGTTTTAATTTTTTCCATAAATCACTTTGTAACATTCCTTTTTCTTCAAAAACAGCAATTATTTCACAGACCTTATTTGTGAGTTTATCCATATCCATTTTTTCAATTTGAAAGTTTCTAATTTGTTCATCAGAAAATTGTTCTTCTAACTCATCTTCAGGAGTTCTTTTTGCAGCTTCTTCCTTTGCTTTAGCCTCAGCCTCAGCTTTCTCTTTTGCTATCTTTGCTTCTTTTTTAGCTTTTGCAAGTTCAGCTTTTGTAGGTTTTTTTGGTTTCTCTACTTTTGGTTTAGTTTTCTTTTTTGGTTTCTCTACTTTTGGTTTAGTTTTCTTTTTTGGTTTCTCTACTTTTGGTTTAGTCTTCTTTTTTGGTTTCTCTACTTTTGGTTTAGTCTTCTTTTTTGGTTTCTCTACTTTTGGTTTAGTAGTCTTCTTTTTTGGTTTCTCTACTTTTGGTTTAGTAGTCTTCTTTTTTGGTTTTTTCTGACTTTCTAATTGAGCACGTAATTCAGCTAATTCTTTTTTAATTTCATTTGCTGTTTCGGGATCAATTTCTTTTTTTGCCATATATTTCACCTATTGTTTATTTTACACGTAATGTTTCAGTCATACTGATGTTTTTTGAGTATTTTTCATCAAATATTTCAATATAAATTTCATAATTTCCGGGGTCAGAAATCAATTCAGAATAATTCTCGCCTACAGGTAATGTGTTGTTGTTTTGAATGAAACATTGCTTTAGATAACCACTTTGTGTTAAAACTTGTTTTTCAGAGTTAGTAATGTCATAGATTGTGATATAAAGATCACCACAGTTAAATTCTGAATTTGAAAATTTTATGGTGAACTCAAGATTAGTGTTTTTGGTTATTTCGTTATTGAATCCAACTAAACTAACTCCAGTTGAAGAACTACCACTATAACCCTCATCTCCAAATTGCAAGAAATTTAATTCACGATCCGAACTGCTTAGTGTTTCAGCCATTACAGCTGTACCTAAAGATACAGACAGGACTATCGGAAGTATGTAAACTACAAAAGCAGATGATTTAACCAAGATGTTTCAAGTTTAATTCTCACGTATATCAAATTTGTCATATTTTATGATTATGTTTATTTTAGGAGCAGATTTTCTTCAATTATGGCAAAAAAGGAATGTAAAGATGGAAAATGTCATGTCAGCATTCCAGATTTGAACGTAGAAGATACTAGAGAGAATAAAGTGGACAAAAAGGATTCGTCAAAACGTCTAAGATAATTTGGTCATTTGAGTTAAATTCAACAAAACAGAGATTTTTTTGTGCGATTAAGAAAGTTTAGAGCTCGTGCTTATCGTTGTATTCATGATTCTGGGGAAATCAGAGTTGGAGACCTTGCCGCATTCGTTGGAAGAAATGAAAGTGGTAAAACAACAATTTTACAAGCATTGACTCTATTGAATAAAGATCAACTAGTTTCAGAATTAGACTTGTGTGATGAAATGACGGAAGATTTGAAAAATGAGGTTAGGTTGGCAGAAGGAGAGTTTGAATTAAATCATGAAGAAAAAAATCTGATCAAGGAAAGTTTCCCATCAATTCCTGAAATTAAAAAAATTAAAATTTTTAGAACTAATAAAAACCCTATTCCACAATATGATTTTGGAGATGTGGATATTAGTGAAGCAGAAAACAGTGGTTTAAATTCTTGGGAGAATTTCAGGGAACAATTTCTTTCATTTTTTGACACTTTACCAAACCATGTACAAATAAAATTAGATACAGAATTTTTTCAAGGTCAAGCACCAGAAACTGAAGAAATTTTTAGAAATGAAATGGCAGAATTTGGAAATAATTTACAAGTCTTAGCAGCAGATGAACCACAAATTATTAAAGAATGGAATAAAATTTCTGATGAAAGTGATGCAAATTTTCAAAGTCTGCTTGTAGGAACTACAGAACGAATGGCATTAGAGAATTTTATAGATACAAATCTACATCCAAGATTTGTATATTTTTCAGATTATAAAAAAATCATAGGAAATGTTAATCTTAATGAATACAGACAGGATAGAACTGATCCAAGTATCGAATTTAGAGAAGAGGAATTTGATAAGGCTGAAACAGTAGATAACTTATTTTATCTTGCAGAATTAGATGTAGAAGAATTAGAAGATGCCAAAAATAGTCCATCACAATTAATCAAATTATTAAATACCTGTAGTAAGAGACTTACTGAAAAACTAAATCCTGCTTGGAAAGGTGATCCAATTCATGTTGAATTAAGATTAAATCCCAATAATGTAATGAGTGTTGTAATATCAGACGTACATAAAGATGGCACAGTAACAAATACAGGGTTACTAAATAGACGCGCAGAAGGATTCAAATGGACATTTTCATTTATTGTTAATTTTGCCGCAGAGACACAAAGAGCTGAATTAAAAGAAGCTATATTACTTTTAGATGAACCTGCAAGAAACTTACATCCAACACAACAACGTGGAATTTCTGATTTATTGAAAAGTTTAGCCGGTTCAAACCAAGTTTTATACGCTACACATT
>Ga0310344_10003336_pt1 | contig 11975 bp, 8 predicted proteins | sample HC15DNA20200_MG_FD_203801 | JGI IMG/M metagenome (GOLD analysis project Ga0310344, IMG submission 203801) | Marine microbial communities from station ALOHA, North Pacific Subtropical Gyre - HC15-DNA-20-200_MG | ecosystem: Environmental > Aquatic > Marine > Oceanic | place: Pacific Ocean: North... | reverse complement strand
CTTAGAAAATACCCACTCTGGACGGTCTATTATTCCTTCGGACTCTGTTATGGCCTTTTTAGATTATTTATTAGAGGATTATGCCGACGAATGGTTAACTAAAGCCATGTTTCATTTCAGGTGGGCTCACCAAAGGAATGTAGAGTTTGCTGGATCTATTCTTCCAAGATGGACCATGAATCACTTAAGTGATGAAGAAATAGAACCTTTATCAAAACATATAAGTGAAAGGCAGATAGAGAGGTTACGTTATGTGGGATCAAATGAAACAACAGGAGACTTTATAGAGGAAAGTTATAAGAAATTTATTGAACTTTTATCAGATCATTTAATAGGAAGAAGATTTTTGATGGGTGAAAGACCAGGGGCTTCCGATTTTGGTATTTTTGGCCAATTGACTCAATTAGCTCAGACTGATCCTACTTGCCGAGACTTAACTCTGGAAGTAGCCCCTAGAGTTTTTGCTTGGTGTGATAATGTAGAGGATTTAAGTGGATTAGAACCCGAAGAAGATGACTGGATGAAGCAGGACAAAATTCCAGACTCTTTAGTTTCTATTTTTAAAGAAATAGGAAGGACTTATGCGCCTTTTTTGCTCGCTAATGCTAGGGCAGTAGCTGAAGAAAAAGAAGAATGGGAGTCTGAAATTGATGGCAGGGTATGGAGGCAGATTTCTTTTGTGTATCAAGCGAAATGCCTCTCTTGGATAAGAGAGGAATTTAGAAAATTGGAGGATGAACAAAAGGCCAAGGTACTCCAACTTCTAGAAGGCTCTGGATGTGAAGTTCTAATTAACTAACGAAGCAGTTGCTTCTTCCATTATTTTCCGAGAAGCCCTTAGTTCTTGTTCAGATTGTTTATCAATTTCCTTTGAATTTTCAAGTGGTTTAGTCATTACTGCCCAGTCAACTTCAAAGTCACTATCTGCATCTGCAAAATCCAATAAACCTAGTTTTTCATAAAGAGGAAGAACCTTATCTGTTAATAGACCTATCTTTTTAAGATTGGGCATAACACGGTTAAAAAGAAGATTATTAAAAATATCTTGGGTTTCATTGTTCATTACAGTTTCAAGTACCTCTTCTTCTGAAATTCCAAACCATTTAGCCGGAAGCTCTGTATTAATTATTCTATTTCGCATAACAACACAGGCTTCGTAAGCAAACTGTGCTCTATCTTCTAGCTCTTCTTCTGTAAGAGTCTGCAAGAACTCTGTTAAGTAATTTATCCCAAAAGTTACATGTCTCGCCTCATCTCTAATCACATAATGGACTAGGTGTCTTAGTAAAGGGCAATTAGAAGTTTCCTTTGTGGTTTGAAAAGCTGCTAAAGCAAGTCCCTCAATGACTATCTGCATACCAATAAACTTAAGATCCCAACGTGGGTCAGTAAGAGTTTTATCTAGTAAGGCTTTAAGATTCTTGTTGCAGGGATATTCTAAGCCATGAATTCTCTGCAAATATCTAGCAAAAACTTCAACGTGTCTGGCTTCATCAAAAGTTTGTGAAGCAGCGTAGAGCTTTGCCTGGTAAGTTGGAGCACAAGATACAAGTTGTGAAGCTACTAATAGAGCACCTTGCTCACCATGCAGGAATTGACTTAGTGCCCATGCCTGATCATGGCGTAAATATTCTAACCTATCTTTTTCATTCAACATTGAAAGAGGTCCTTCAAGCCTGGCAAGCATTTCAGGTTTTACAGGCATTTCATCCTTACCTATGCCTTTAGACCAATCAAGGTCTATGGAACCATCCCAGTTGAGTTCCTTTCCCAATTCATAAAGTTTCTTGATCCTAGTATCAGCATCTGTGTAGTCCCAATTATAGTGACCCGTCATTGGAGTTTCAAAAATCTCAGCGATGTCTTCAAGATTCTTAGGAGAAAAATTTTCTGGTAAATCAAATTCCCTTGGGTCTACTGGTTGGGTCTCCACTAATTTTATTTTCATAAGTTTTTCCCTTAACTTTTAAGCAGTTTTGTAGTCGTACTCTAGTGGTTTAGCCATCTCTTCCCAATCAGTTACCGAAGCATCATCTAGATCTTTAAATTCAAGTATACCCATTTCTTCATACTTCTCAGACACTTTATCGTTTAATAAACCAATCTTTTTTAGGTTTGGCATTATTTTTGAGAAAAGTAGGTTGTTAAATAACCTTCCTGCTTCTGAACCCACTTGAGCTTGAGCAGCAGCTTCTGCATCCCAGCCATAGTGATTTATCACATTTGTAGAACCAAATCTGTTTCTCATTACTACACAAGCTTCGTAAGCAAATTGAGCTCTGTCATCCCTTTCTTCCTTACTTAGAGTTGCAACAAATTCCTCTAAATAATTTACCCCAAAGGTTACGTGCCTAGCTTCATCTCTTATAACTAAATAGAAGATATCTTTAAGAAGGGGGTCCATAACAGTAGCTCTTTGTCTTTCAAAAGCCGCTAGCGCTAGACCTTCAATAATAATTTGCATACCAATAAATTTAAGATCCCATCTTGGATCAGTAAGAATTCTATCTAGTAAGAGTTTTAGGCCAGGCATAATTGGGTAATTCCATCCTATTCTTTCTTGTAAGTATTTGTTGTAAACCTCAACATGACGAGCTTCATCAAATGTCTGAGAAGCAGCATAGAGTTTAGCATTATAGGTTGGGGCGCAAGTAGCTAATTGAGATGCTACGAGCAGCGCTCCTTGTTCTCCATGAACAATATTACTTAGACCACTAGCTAAAACGTGCCAAGAGCACTCTATTTTTTCTTTTTCTGATAATTTTTCGTAGGGTTCAAAACCATTAAAAGCTTGGAATTCAGGATCTGAAGCCCATTCTGTAAGTGGGTAGGGATCTCTAGTCCAATCTAGATCAAGTGTGGCATTCCAATTTAGCTTTTTCCCCAGAGCATAAAGCTTTTTAAGTCTGTTATCTGCTTCTGTATAGTCCCAATTATAGCTGCCTGTAAGAGGGGTCTTGAAAATCTCAACTATATCTTCTATATCTTTAGGCTTTAACTTGCTTTCAAGATCGTCGTCATCAAAATAACGCAATCCCTTCGGACACTCTTCCAGATATTTAAGTTTCATATTCTAAACCCTATTCTTTTAGCATTTCACTGTCAATTTTAATCAATTTTAAACAATTCTGTCAGCTGGTCCAACATTACTCCTCCCAATTCTTCTGCTCTGTGAATGGTTACCGCCTTTTGATAATATCTAGTAACATCATGGCCAATTCCTATTGCGATTAAGTCTATGGAAGATTTTGTTTCAATTGAGTGTATTACTTGCCTAAGATGCAAATCTAAATAATTGTTAGGATTGGTTGAAAGTGTGCTGTCATCTACAGGAGCTCCATCTGATATAACCATAAGTATTTTTCTTTGTTCTTCCCTTCTGATTAATCTATCATGAGCCCATATAAGTGCTTCTCCATCAACATTCTCTTTTAGCAAGCCTTCTCTTAACATCAGTCCGAAATTTTTTTGTCCTCTTCTCCAAGGCATATCAGCAGATTTGTAGATGATATGTCTAATGTCATTAAGTCTTCCAGGGTTCAGAGCTTTCCCTTCTTCTACCCATTTCTTTCTACTATCCCCACCTTTCCATTGTCTCGTAGTAAATCCCAAAACTTCTGTTCTTACGTTGCACCTTTCAAGAGTCGTGCTAATAATATCTGCACAGATAGCAGCAACTGTCATAGACCTTCCTCTCATAGAGCCAGAACTATCTACCAGAAGAGTAACAACTGTATCTTTAAATTCAGTATCCTTCTCAATTTTGTAACTTAGGGGTGTAACGGGATCTATGATTATTTTGTGCAACTTTGCAGAGTCAAGAAGACCCTCTTCTTTATTAAATTCCCAGGAACGATTTTGCTGTGCCATTAGAAATCTTTGTAATCTATTAGCTAATTTTGAAATGGTTGATTTACTTGATCCCATTAATTGATCAAGGTGTCTTCTTAGTCTATGCAGTTCTTCTGTACCACAAATTTCTTCAGCAGAAATCTCTTCGTCGTAATCTGTTGTATAGACTTTATAAGTAAAATCCGAAGTCTTTTCTGTAAGTTTTTCAAGCCAAGACAAATTAGAGAGAACTTCTTCATTTTCATCTACCATGTCATCAGAAGACTCATCTATATCTACAGATGTCTCTTCCTCTTCTTTATTATGGTCAATCTCTTGTGATTGTTCTTGTTCTGCAGGAGGGTTTTGGTCCTCATTCAGGTCATCTTCTGGATTAGGGTCGTTAGAATCAGTTTTTTGTTGATCTTCTTCTTTGTTTTCTTTCAAATTTTCTAAATCAAGAGCATGCAGAAGTTTTCTAGTAGTTTCCGAAAATTTTATTTGATTGTCTAAGTTTTCTTCTAACTCTTTTTTAAAAACTGACCCTTTCTCGTTAAGCAGTTTTTTCCAAGGATCTAGAGATCTGAGAGCTGATTTAGTTGGAATTTCCTTTAACAATATTTGTCTTAACCAAGCTCCTAGAGCTGGTTCTAATAGATCCTCTTTTTCTCCTGTAGAGAGATCAATTCTGCATTGATCTTCAAATTTAGCTTTTATATTAGACGCTACTCCGGGATACATTTTGGAACCCAGCACTTCTACTCTAACATCCTCTAAATTTTCTAATACTGAGTCTAATTTCTTAGAACCAGTTTCGATTACAATTTGTTCGTTTCTGAACCTTTTTACACAAGCTTGAGCATCTGCTTTACCCCTATAGGAAGCTAGCTCTGATTTTTTTTCTGGTGAGTTAGGTATATTAAACTCGATTTCTAACTTATCTTCTTCGGGACTGTTTTCAAATCTAGATTGTTGAGATAAAGCTCTGGTAGCCGCTAGAACTGCATCTTTTAGGACATCAAAGGATGAGGAGCCTAGAGGCATGAGTTTTTTTTAATCTTCTTCTAATGTTTCAGCCGGAGAATCTTCTAATTCCTCGTTAAAACATCTTTGGTAATATTCTGCAATTATAGATCTTTCTGTTTCATCACATTTATTAAGAAAAGTTACTTCAAAAGCTTTTTTTCTGTCTTGGAAAATAGAAGTATTTTCAGCCCAAGTTATAACTGTTCTTGGTGACATTAGAGTAGAAATATCTCCATTTGCAAAGCCTTGTCTAGTTAGATTTGCCACAGATATCATATTAGAAACTTCCTCTTTTCCTTTCTTGGAGTTGAAATGAGGAGCCTTAGCTACAACAACACTCAGCTCGAGTTCAGATTCTAGATAGTTTAGTGTCGATACTATATGCCATCGATCCATCTGACCTTGGTTTATCTGTTGGGTACCATGATAAAGTCCAGAGGTATCTCCAAGACCCACTGTATTTGCAGTAGCAAACAACCTAAATGCGGGGTGAGGAGTAATAACCTTATTTTGATCTAATAAGGTTAATTTACCTTCCACTTCAAGCACTCTTTGAATAACAAACATTACGTCAGGCCTTCCTGCATCATATTCATCGAAGACTAATGCTGTAGAGGTTTGAACAGCCCAAGGGAGTATTCCCTCTTTAAATTCAGTTATTTGCTTACCATCTTTAATTACTATTGCATCCTTGCCAAGCAAATCTATTCTGCTGATATGACTATCTAAATTAACTCTTACACAAGGCCAATTAAGTCTTGCAGCAACTTGTTCTATGTGTGTTGATTTACCAGAACCATGGTATCCTTGGATTAAAACTCTTCTGTTATGAGAAAAGCCAGCTAATATTGCTAAAGTAGTATTTTTATCAAATTTATAGGCTTCATCTATTTGTGGAACATATTCATTAGCTTCACTAAAGCCCGGCACTTTAAGCTCTACATCTAAATCAAAAGTTTGACTTATATCTACTTCAATATCAGGTAAAGAAGCTGCATAATCAGTTATTTCTTGACTCATAAAGTTAAATTTTATTAAAAGGGTGGCCTATTATCCGTATTTGTTTCATTTAAACAAGGAGAGTCTGTAGAGTACAATTGAATGTCTAAGTTATGAGTAAGAAAAAAATAGATAAAGTAATTGATATTTGGAGCGCCATACGAGAAGAAACTCGCAAGAGAGCTGAGGCTGAACCTGTTTTAGCAAGTTTCTTTCATTCAACTATTTTAGAGTATTCTTCTTTCTCTTCAGCCATTGCTAATCAGCTTGCAAATGATTTATCGAATATTTCAGTTCAGCCGTTAATGTTAAGAAATGTTATAAAAGAGACAATTGATTCTAATCAACAAATTATAAAAGATATTGCTTTAGATTTGGTAGCTGTAAAAGAGAGGGATCCAGCATGTCGATATTTTTCTTCACCTCTTTTATTTTTTAAGGGTTTTAGGGCTTTACAAGCTCATAAGGTATCTAACCTTTTATGGCTAGCTGAAAGGCATAGCTTAGCTTTATTTATACAAGGAAGGTCTTCAGAGGTTTATGGTGTAGATATACATCCTGCAGCTCAAATTGGGAATGGAGTTATGATTGACCATGCTACCGGAGTAGTAATAGGTGAAACTAGTGTTATTGAAAATGATGTTTCTATCTTCCAAGGAGTTACTCTTGGCGGAACGGGTAAAGAATCAGGAGATAGACATCCTAAAGTAAGAGAGGGGGTTCTTTTAAGTGCGGGTGCAACTATATTAGGGAATGTAGAAATAGGAAGAAATGCAAAAGTTGCAGCTGGAAGCGTTGTTCTAAGTGATGTTGAAGAAGGGGTAACTGTAGCAGGAATACCTGCTAAGGTTGTGGGATCGTCCATCTCTGATATCCCTTCTCAATCTGTAGACCATCTAATTAAATTAAATAAGGAAAAAAATGAAATTTGAGACCATTCTTTACGAGATTGAAAACAAGATATTAACTATTACTCTGAATAGACCTGAAAAGCTTAACGCTTTTACCGGTCAAATGATGGACGATTTGATTAAGGCATTTGATCAAGCAGGTAAAGATGATGCTATTAGAGTAATAGTTTTAACAGGAGCAGGCAGGGGTTTTTGTGCTGGAGCAGACTTAAGTGCCGGTCAAGATACTTTTAATAGAGAGATTAGAAATAATAAAGATGAGAAACCAATTAAATCTGATGATCTTGAATGGTTGAGAGACGGTGGAGGCAGAACTACTCTTGCTATTTATGAATGCCCTAAACCTATTATTGCAGCTATAAATGGTCCCGCTGTGGGAGTTGGCGTTACTATGACGCTACCTATGGATATTAGATTAGCTAGTGAAGAAGCTAGATTTGGTTTAGTTTTTGCACGAAGAGGTTTAGTTCCTGAAGCAGCATCAAGTTGGTTTCTTCCACGTATAGTAGGTATCAGTAAAGCACTTGAATGGACTTATTCAGGAAAGGTTTTTCCAGCTGAAGAAGCTCTAAAGGGAGGTCTTATTAGTGCAATACATTCTAAAGAATCTCTTTTAGAAGAGGCTTATAAGATAGCAAAAGAAATTATAGAAAACACTTCACCTGTTTCTGTAACTTTAACGCGTCAAATGCTTTGGAAAATGTTAGGAGCCGATCATCCAATGGAAGCTCATAAAATAGATTCAAGAGCTATATATGAACTAGGTAAAGGAAAAGATGCAAAAGAAGGGATTACCTCTTTCTTAGAGAAAAGAGCACCTAATTTTCCCAGTAAAGTTAGCAAGGATCTCCCTGATTTCTTTCCTTGGTGGAAAAAAAGAGAATTTAAATAAAATGAAAAAAAGATCACTAAATAGACTTATAAAATTATTGAATTTAGAGCAGCTAGAGGTAAACCTTTTTCGAGGTCAAAGTGAAAATATAGGCGGCCCTAGGGTTTTTGGAGGACAGGTTTTAGGTCAGGCATTAACTGCAGCTCACAGAACTGTAGATAAAAAAAGATTTGCGCATTCCTTTCATGCCTATTTCTTGAGACCTGGAGCCATAGGACACCCTATTGTGTATGACGTCGACAGAATAAGAGATGGTGGTAGTTTTTCTACTAGAAGGGTAGTTGCTATTCAAAAGGGTGAGCCAATTTTCAATACTTCTATTTCATTTCATAAACAGGAGAAAGGTCTTTCGCATCAAATAGATATGCCAGAGATATTACCTCCAGAAAAGTGCGTTAGTGATTTAGAAATAAGAAAAAAGATAGCTAACAAAGTACCAAAAAAAATGAGGGAGATGTTTACTAGAGAGAGACCCATAGAGCTTAGAAGTCTTCCTGGTGAAGGGATGTTTCAAGACCCAACAAAAAAACCACCTTATAAATATATGTGGATGAGGGCCGTCTCAAAGTTACCAGATGATACTAATTTGCATCAAGCAATACTGGCATATGCTTCAGACATGGGTTTGTTGAGCACTGCTCTAAATCCTCATAGATTGACTTTCGCAAGTGGAAACTTTCAAAGTGCTAGCCTAGACCATGCTATGTGGTTTCATAGACCTTTTAGAGCCGATGAGTGGATGTTATATTCAACAGACAGTCCTAGCGCAAGTAATGCTAGGGGTTTTAATAGGGGGAGTATTTATACAAGAAAAGGTGTATTGGTTGCTTCAGCTGTTCAAGAAGGATTGATGAGATTAATTAAAGATTAACTAAGAAGATTATTTATTTCTTTCGCTGCTGCCCTTCCTTCATTTATAGCCCAAACCACTAAAGATTGACCTCTCCTGCAATCGCCCGCTGCAAATACCTTAGGATTACTAGTTGTATGAATATTATGTTCGGCTTTGTAGTTACTTCTTTCATCAAGTTCTACCTGTAAGTTCTCTACTACATAGTTCTCGGGACCTAAGAATCCCATTGCAAGAAGGATAAGATCAGCCTTCCATTCTTTTTCAGTACCCGAGATCTCTTTAAAATTATTATCAACTTCAACTGTAACGATACCAGTTAGGTTATCTTGATCGTCTTTTATAAATTCTTTACCTGAAATTGAGAATACCCTGGGGTCATTTCCAAACAACTCACTAGATTCTTCGTGACCGTAATCAACTTTGTAGGTTTTAGGAAAAAGAGGCCACGGATTATTTTCAGCTCTTTCAGTGGGTGGTTGGGGAAGGATTTCAAAATTAGTTAAGGACTTACATCCATGTCTTAAAGAAGTTCCAATGCAATCCGTACCTGTATCACCACCTCCAATAACAATCACATCTTTATCTTTGGCGTTTATGTAGTTTTTATCTTCATGGTTACTATCCAACAGACTCTTGGTATTTGTTCTTAGGAAATCCATGGCAAAGTGAATTCCTTTAGCTTCGCGGTTTGGTATAGTTAAGTCTCTGGGTCTAGTAGCTCCTGTTGCTAATAAAATTACATCATTTTCTTTAGAAAGTTTTTCAACACTAATTGAATTGGATTTGTTATTTCCAACATCGACATTGGTAAAAAAAATAATACCTTCTTGTTTCATAAGATCAATTCTGAATTCTAAAATAGACTTCTCTAGTTTCATGTTGGGTATTCCATACATCATTAAACCACCAATTCGATCATCTCTTTCGTAGACACTGACTGTGTGTCCTGAATAGTTTAATTCTTGAGCTGCTGAAAGTCCTGCTGGTCCAGAGCCTATGATAGCTATTTTCTTTCCAGTTCTTTTTTCAGGAAGTACTGCTTTAAACCAGCCATTTTCGAGACCCTTATCTGAGATAGCACATTCTAAATTTTTTATAGCCACAGGAGTTTCAGTAATACCTAATACACATGCACCTTCGCATACAGCAGGGCAAACTCTTCCTGTTATCTCGGGGAAATTATTAGTCTTGATTAATCTTTCAAATGCTTCCTCCCATCTATTTTGAAAAACAAGATCATTCCATTCAGGTATGAGGTTGTAGACAGGACATCCTTCATTAGATTGACAAAAGGGCACACCACAATCCATGCACCTCGATGCTTGCGTTTCAAGTGAACGCTCATCATGCTCAGTATAGATCTCTTGAAAGTCTAAAACTCTTTCTTTTGCTGGCCTGTAAGGTTCTACAATCCTCTTAAATTCTTTAAAACCTGTTACTTTACCCATTTATCCAGCTTTCTTTTCTTTTCTATCTTGCTCTAAAAGAACTCTTTTGTAGTCAGTCGGCATAACTTTTTTAAAAGTTTTCAATTCTTTATTCCAGTTGTTTAAGATTCTCTTAGCTACATCTGATTCTGTAAAAGTAACATGTTTTTCTATCAGTTGTTTTAATTCATTTATATCTTCTTTTACTTCTAATTTTTCTAATTCAAAAGTATCTAAGTTTGATAATTGTTCTAATCTATCTTTAGGGTCATAAACATAGGCTATTCCTCCGCTCATGCCTGCCCCAAAATTTCTTCCAACTGGACCTAAAATTACTGCTCGACCTCCTGTCATGTACTCGCAACCATGATCACCTATTCCTTCTATAACGACTTTGGCTCCGCTATTTCTTACACAGAACCTTTCAGCAGCTACTCCTCTAAAATAAGCTTCACCACCTGTAGCTCCATACAGTGCAACGTTACCGATAAGAATATTCTTTTCAGATTTAAAGCTACTCTTTTTGGGTGGGTAAATTATTAGCTTGCCACCAGATAGACCTTTACCAACATAATCATTAGCATCTCCTTCCAAAGTGATGGTTATTCCTTTAGCCAACCAAGAAGCTAAACTTTGACCTGCTGAACCATTCAGTTTTATATTTATAGTATCTTCAGGCAAGCCCTTATCTTCCCACACCTTAGAAACTTCATTAGAAAGTATAGTGCCTACAACTCTATTGGTGTTTCTTACAGGAAGTTCTATATATACTTTTTCAGCTTTCTCTATACCTTTTTTGCTTTGCTTTATTAATTCATGATCTAAGGCTTTATCCAATCCATGATCTTGATCTTGAGTATGAAATACCTCTGTATTATCAAAAATTATTTCAGCAGGGTGCAGAATACTAGAAAAGTCTAGACCATCTCTTTTCCAGTGAGCAATTGCTTTATCAACTTCAAGACAATCAACCCTTCCTATCATTTCATTAACAGTTCTGAATCCAAGCTTTGACATGATTATTCTTAATTCTTTCGCAACCATAAACAGATAATTAATTACATGTTCAGGATCTCCTTCAAATTTTTTTCTTAATTCTTTGTCTTGAGTAGCTATACCTACTGGGCAAGTGTTTAGATGACATTTACGCATCATTATGCAACCGAGAGTTATCAAAGGTGCAGTTGCAAATCCATACTCCTCAGCACCAAGTAAAGCAGCTATGGCCACATCTCTTCCTGTTTTTATTTGTCCGTCGGTCTGAAGAACTACTCTTGATCGTAAATTATTCATTACCAATGTTTGATGAGTTTCAGCTATACCTAATTCCCATGGCAAACCAGCGTGTTTTATCGAAGTTAATGGGGAAGCTCCTGTTCCTCCATCATGACCAGCTATAACCAAATGATCAGTTTTTGCTTTAACTACACCAGCTGCTACAGTTCCTACACCTATTTCAGAAACTAGTTTCACACTTATTCTTGCTTCTCTATTAGCGTTCTTAAGATCGTGAATAAGTTGAGCAATGTCTTCAATAGAATAAATATCATGGTGTGGAGGAGGGCTGATTAATCCCACTCCTGGTGTTGAGTGTCTAATTTTTGCTATGTATTCATCAACTTTTCTACCAGGCAACTCTCCACCTTCACCTGGTTTTGCTCCTTGGGCAATTTTGATTTGGAGTTCATCTGAATTGGTTAAATACCACATTGTCACTCCAAATCTCCCTGAAGCTACCTGTTTAATTGCAGATCTTTTAGAAACACCGTCTTCTAGTGGCTTAAATCTTATAGGGTCTTCACCTCCTTCTCCTGTATTAGATTTACCACCTAATTTATTCATAGCGATAGCTAGAGACTCATGAGCCTCAGTTGAGATAGAGCCTAAACTCATAGCGCCAGTGGCAAATCGTCTTACTATTGTCTTTTCGGGCTCTACTTCATCTAAATCTATTGGTTTTTTTAGATATTTGAATTTCAGTAAGCCCCTTAAAGTGCTATCTTTAGTGGTTTGTTCATTGGCATAGTTAGAAAATT
>Ga0310344_10003334_pt1 | contig 11977 bp, 6 predicted proteins | sample HC15DNA20200_MG_FD_203801 | JGI IMG/M metagenome (GOLD analysis project Ga0310344, IMG submission 203801) | Marine microbial communities from station ALOHA, North Pacific Subtropical Gyre - HC15-DNA-20-200_MG | ecosystem: Environmental > Aquatic > Marine > Oceanic | place: Pacific Ocean: North... | reverse complement strand
GGAGCTAAAGACCGTTTAACGACTACTGATAGAACAGTGGCTTTAGCAAATAAATTGGATGCAACTTTCATATCCATTGATAATGCGGGTCACAATGATTTGATTTATTCAGAATTAATAAGAAAAAAAGTGGTAAAAGAAATTATTTCATTTTTGGGGATTAAATTGTGAATAGGAACAAAATATGGGGTCTTTTCGTCTTAACACTAGTCGTATTATCTGTGGTTTTTTTCTTTTATTTAAGAGATCCTATTCCACCATATGAAGGGGAATATAGAGTTTCAGGTTTATCTCAAACAGTAGAAGTTTTTTTTGACGATTACGCTGTTCCTCATGTATTTGCTGCAAATGAGATGGATGCCTTTTTTACAGCAGGATATCTCATGGCTCGGGAAAGATTATTCCAAATGACTATAAATGCTGCGACAACAGAAGGGAGATTGTCTGAGTTATTTGGAGAAAGTCAATTAGAAAGTGATATATTCTTGAGAACATGGGGCATACCACAAATCGCAAAAAAATTAGTTGACGAATTAACACCCGAATCAAAAGCTGTCCTAGCAACTTTCTGTGATGGTGTGAATACATATATTAATGAGATAGACAATGCTTTACCTATAGAATTCAAATTGTTGCGAATAAAACCTATCTTTTGGCAGCCCAAACATATTACAGGTTACGCAAGATTAATGGCATATTCTTTGTCCCAATCTTGGTATCCAGAAATGTTATTTGGGCAAGTGGCCTATATGTTTGGTGAAGCCAAGGCTTTAGAACTTTGGCCAGCTTCACCAGATGAAAAACCTGATGTTTTGCCTAAGCTTTCTATTGATCTATCAGTTGTCCATAATACACTGTCATCAGCTGACAAGAAGATCCGTGATGTTCTTGGAACTTCAGGAGGAAACCTCGGTTCTAATAGCTGGGTTGTTAATGGAAAGTTTACCAAATCTGGCTATCCTATTCTTGCTAATGATCCTCATCTTGGAAATACTCAACCATCTGTGTGGTATGAAATGCACTTAGTAGGCGGCAGGTATGATGTGGCCGGCGCATTTTTTCCTGGAGTACCTTTTGTCGTTATTGGACAAAATCAAAATGTAGCATGGGGTTTTACAAACTTAATGACAGATGATCTTGACTTTTATGTTGAAACAGTCGATGAGGATCATCCTAATAGCTATCTTTTTAACGGTGAGTGGCACAATATTGAAAAGCACGAAGAAACTATAAATATAAAAGGTGGTGGCACCCATAAATTTTTTGTTCGCAAGACTCATCGTGGACCTATTATTTCAGACCTTCACCCATTAGCGAATAGTTCTGAGCATGTAATTTCATTCCGATGGACAGGGCATGAAATAAGTAATGAAGTTCAAGCCTTCCTCGGGTTCAATAGAATGAAGAACTGGAATGATTTCTCGAAAGCAGCTAGAAATTATACAGTACCAGGACAGAATATTATTTATGCTGATAAAGAAGGGAATATTGGTTGGCGTCCTGCGGTTAAGGTTCCAATTCGCAATGGAGGGTCAACAATGGTTCCTTTACCTGGAGAAACAAGTGAATATGATTGGAAAGGTTTTGTTGATTATAATAACATGCCTTATCTCTTGAACCCAGATGAGGGTATCATAGCTACTGCAAATAATAAAACTATTCCCGATACATTTCCTTATTATGTCTCAGGATTATGGCATGACCGATCGCGATTTGATAGAATAAATGAATTGCTTTCAAAGAGGAATGGTCTTGATGTTTTGGATATGGCTGAAATCCAAAATGATGTAAACTCACCCTTTGCTCGTTATTTAAAACCCTATCTATTAAGTGCTTTATCTACAGCAGACTTAAAAGATGATAACAATAAAGAAGCTTTAACTTACCTATCTGAATGGAATGGTGATTTTAGTTCTAAATCAATTGGTGCCCTTATTTTTAGTATTACTCTAATTAAACTTCTAGAGAATATTTATTCTGATGAGATGGACTTGTTGGGTAATAATTATTATAAATATTGGATTGGACCCGTTGGTGCAAGAGGGAATTGGGGTATCCCATTAAGGAACCTAAGAGGTATTATGGCTTCTGGTGGATCATCATGGGTAGATGATATCAAGACTTCTAATTACATAGAAAGTCTTGATGAAATTATAATACTTTCATTCAAAGAGGGATTAAAAGAACTAGAATCAATACTTGGTCCTTCACTAGCTGGATGGTGGTGGGGTAGACTTCATACTCTTACGCATAACCATTCTATTGGGAATGCATCACCTCTCCTAGATCGTTTTTTTAATTTTAATGTAGGTCCTTTTGAAAGCCAAGGCTCAAGTACAACTCTTAACAATGGTGAGTATTCATTGTCAGCGCCTTTTAATAGAGTTGTGGGTCCTTCATTTAGAAGAATTGTTGATTTATCAAATATGAATAACACACTATTTATATTGCCAACGGGTCAATCAGGCTTGCCCACAAGTTTGCACTACTCGGATCAAGCTGAACTCTATAATTCTGGAACTTACAGAAAAGTTCTGATGGATGAGAAAATCATTCGCAACTCTAAATTTCGAAAGCTTACTTTGATGCCTCAATAGATATTATGTTAGTAGCATCGATCATATGGGTTTTACTTTTTTGTATAATTTTTCTAATCAGACATTTTATTTTTTGGAAGCCAATAAATATTGATCATCTTTATAATAATGGGCCACTATTAATGGGCCATAGAGGGTCTCCAATTGAAGTACCAGAAAATACGATTGAATCTTTCCAGAAAGCAGTGGAGCAAGGTATTAAAGCAATAGAAATAGATGTTATATGTACAGAAGATGGACAAGTAGTGTGTTCACATAATCATGATCTTGAAAGAGAGACTAGCGGTATTGGCTACATCCATAAAACTTCATTTGAAAACCTCAGAACAGTAGATGCTGGAGTTAAATTTCCTAAATTAGATTGCTGTCAGATTCCTAAGCTTCAAGAGGTTTTTGAGGCCTTACCTAATGATATAATATTTAATATTGAAATAAAATCTTTAAGCCTTTTTGATTTAAGAACTGTTAGAAAGGTTCTTACTCTGCTTGCTGAAAACAATCTCAACAAAAGAATCTTAATTTCTAGTTTTAATCCTATGGTTCTATGGAGAGTAAAAATGTTTGATAGAGATATACCTACAGCTTACTTATGGAGTGACGAAAATGTACCTAGCATACTAAAGAAACCTCGTTTCATTAACCTTGTTCATCCAGACATGCTTCATCCAAGTGCACATTTAGTAGATAAAAAGGTGGTTTGTCTTGCGCGGCGGAAAAAAATGAAAATTAATGTTTGGACTGTAAATAATATGCCAGCCATGAAATGGTTGTTAAAAAAAGGTGCTGATGGACTTATCTCAGACTTTCCAACTTTGATGTTGAAAGCTGTATATAAAAGCTAATTACTTATAATCTGACTGAACTCTTTTTTAATATAAAATCTTATACTTTCATGTTTGAAAGCAATTTTGATAAGAATAATTTACTAGGCTATTCATCATGCTAAGATCACAAGATAAGATTATAGTCCGCGGTGCTCGAGAGCACAATCTAAAAAATATCCACGTTGAAATTCCTCGAAATCAATTTGTAGTAGTAACGGGACTTTCCGGATCCGGTAAATCTTCCCTTGCTTTTGATACAATCTATGCTGAAGGCCAGCGTCGTTATGTTGAGTCTTTATCTGCCTATGCTCGTCAGTTTCTTAGCTTAATGGAAAAGCCAGATGTCGATTATATTGGTGGCTTATCACCAGCTATTTCAATTGAACAAAAAGCCTCCTCTCGGAATCCACGTTCAACAGTTGGTACAGTTACTGAGATACATGATTATTTACGTCTATTATATGCTCGGATAGGAAAACCTTATTGCTGGAAATGTGGAGAACCTATCGAAAAGCAAACTGTACAACAGATTGTTGATACAGTCATAAAATTTCCAAATAATTCAAAGCTTCAGGTGCTTGCTCCTATTGTTAAAGGTAGAAAAGGTCAGTTTAAAGAGGTTTTAAGAGAGATTAAACGAGAAGGTTTTGTTCGAGTTCGCATTGATGGAAAACTTCGTGATATTTCTGAAAAAATCATTCTTCATCGTAATAAAAAACACAATATTGAAGTAGTAGTTGACCGTATTGTCCTTGGAGAGAGTGGAAAAGAGAGACTCACTGAATCAGTAGAACTTGCCTTAAAAATTGGATCAGGACTAGTTATAGTTAATGTATTGAAGGGTGAAGAACATCTTTTTAGTGAACATTTTGCTTGCCCAAAATGTGAAGTAAGTATGGAAGAGTTGTCACCACGTATGTTTTCATTTAATTCACCATATGGTGCCTGTAAAACTTGCGATGGTCTTGGATCAAGGATGGAGATAGATCCTGAGTATCTTGTACCTAATAAGAAAAAATCTCTTATTCAAGGTGCAATAGTCCCTCTTGGTGAACAGCCACGAGGAAACTGGTATAGTGCGATCCTAAAAAGTCTTGCTACCCATTATAATTTTAATTTTACAACTCCTTGGTATAGGTTGCCAGATAGAGCTAAAGAAGTATTGTTATGGGGGACCGGAAAAGATCAGGTAAAGCTAGAATATAAGTCAAAAAGGTTTTCTGGCGAGTATTCTGGTGGTTTTGAAGGTGTGGTCTATAATCTTGAGCGGCGCCATAGACAAACAACATCATCAGGGATTCGGGAATGGATTGAGAAGTTTATGAGTATGCGTTCTTGCCCAGACTGTGGTGGAGCTCGTTTAAGGAGGCAAAGCCTCGCTGTAACACTTGGATCCCTTAATATTGGTGAATTATCAAAACAATCTATTAGAGATGTGGCTAAATTTTTTAAGCTTATAAAACTTAAAAAAAACGAAGAGATAGTAGCAAAACAAGTACTCAAAGAAATACAAGAGAGGCTTAATTTTCTTGAGAATGTTGGACTTGAATATTTGACATTAGATAGGTCCGCAGCCACACTTTCAGGAGGTGAAGCACAGAGAATTCGTCTCGCAACACAAATTGGGTCACAACTTGTGGGTGTCCTATATATCCTTGATGAGCCGTCTATTGGCCTTCATCAACGGGATAATAAACGACTTCTAGCAACCCTTACAAAGTTAAAAGATTTAGGTAATACGGTTATTGTTGTAGAACATGATAAGGAAACAATTGAAACAGCTGATTATGTTTTGGACTTAGGGCCTGGAGCTGGAGAAACCGGCGGTAAAGTAGTTTTTTCTGGTACACCTGAACAAATGATAAAATCAAAAAACTCTATTACAGGGAAATATCTTTCGGGTAAACGTGAAATAGAAATTCCAGATGAAAGAAGAGTTGGGTCAGGAAAGTATATAAATCTTTCAGGTGCTAAAGGTAATAATTTGCAAACTCTAGATATTTCATTTCCTTTAGGTCGCTTGATTTGCGTGACTGGAGTTTCTGGTTCTGGTAAAAGTACACTTATTAATGAAACCCTTTACCCGATATTATCCAGAGAACTTCATAATTCTAGAAAGAGGCCATTGTCATATAGCCATATTGAAGGAATGCTTTATCTTGATAAAGTCATTGATATTGATCAATCACCTATTGGTCGAACACCTCGTTCTAATCCTGCAACTTATACTGGTGTTTTTACTCATATCCGAGACCTGTTTACAAAAATTCCTGAATCAAAATTAAGGGGCTATAAACCCGGGCGATTTTCCTTTAACGTTAAGGGTGGACGTTGTGAAGCATGTAAAGGAGACGGTATAATTAAAATTGAAATGCACTTTCTTCCAGATGTTTATATACAATGTGAAGAGTGTGAAGGATCTCGCTATAATAGGGAAACTCTTGAAATTTATTATAAGGGAAAGACAATTGCTGATGTATTGAAAATGAGTGTTCAAGAAGCTCTCGAATTTTTCAAAAACATTCCTCAAGTTAAAAGGAGACTTGAGACTCTTAATGATGTCGGTCTTGGTTATATTCGATTAGGTCAACAAGCCACAACTCTTTCAGGAGGTGAGGCACAAAGAGTAAAGCTTTCTTCTGAATTATCTAAAATTGGAACAGGCCGTACGCTTTATATTTTGGATGAGCCAACGACAGGTCTTCATTTTGAAGATGTGAGCATGTTATTAAAAGTTCTTACACGTTTAGTTAACAAAGGTAATACGGTGATTGTCATTGAACATAATCTCGATGTTATAAAAACAGCTGATTGGATTATTGATCTTGGACCAGAGGGAGGAGATGCTGGTGGCAATATTATAGCTGAAGGGACACCTGAGCAGATAGTGAAAAAAAGACAATCATACACAGGACAATTTTTGAAGACAATATTGAATGGGAAATAATAAAATGAAAAATGATAATGTTTCTGAAATTAGTATTAATACATTAAGATTTTTGTCTGCTGATGCAGTGCAGGAGGCAAATGCTGGTCATCCAGGATTACCACTTGGCGCTGCTCCAATGGCATACGTTCTTTGGAAAAAATTCCTTAAACATAATCCCTCCAATACGGATTGGTGTGATCGTGATCGTTTTGTGCTTTCAGCGGGTCACGGTTCAGCTTTATTATATGCATTGTTACATCTAGCTGGTTATGATCTTCCTTTAGATGAATTAAGAAATTTTAGGCAATGGGGAAGTAAAACCCCCGGTCATCCTGAGTTTGGCCATACACCTGGAGTTGAAACTACAACCGGTCCCCTTGGACAAGGTTTTGCGAATGGTGTTGGTATGGCGATGGGGGAATCTTTTCTAGCGAATAAATATAATAAAAAGGGCTTTAATATTGTTGATCATAATACATATGCTATAGTTTCAGATGGAGACCTTATGGAAGGGATATCATCTGAAGCTGCTTCTTTGGCGGGCCATCTAGGTTTAGGAAAATTGATTTATCTTTATGATGATAATAGCATTACTATTGATGGATCTACGGATCTTGCCTTTAGTGAGGACGTTGAAAAGAGATTTTCAGCTTATAAGTGGCATGTTATTAGAGTTGCTGATGGGAACGATATCAACGCGATTGAAGAAGCTATTATTAAGGCAAGAGCAGATATCCACAGGCCTTCACTCATCATTATTAAAACGGAAATTGGTTATGGAAGTCCTAAACAAGGTACTTCCTCAGCCCATGGCGAACCTTTAGGAGAAGAAGCTTTACTTGCAACAAAAGAGAAACTTAATTGGCCAAGCAAGGAAAAGTTTCATGTCCCTGAAGTTGCTAAAACTGACTTTGATTCTCGAAAAAATGGTGAAATCTCTGAGAATAATTGGAATAAAATGTTTCATCAATATTCCGAAAAATACCCAGAGTTAGCTTCTAGTTTTAATCATACAATTAGTGGCGAGATGCCTAACGATTGGGAATCTTATTTACCCTATTTTACTGTAAATGATGGCCCGGTAGCAACTCGTGTTTCATCGGGTAAAGTAATAAACGCTCTCACAAAAGTTTTAGATAATCTTGTTGGTGGCTCGGCTGATTTAGAGCCATCTAATAAGACCTTTCAAGTAGAAAAACCGATATTTAAATCAGCAAAAAAACCTGGCCAAAACATTCATTTTGGTGTAAGAGAACATGCAATGGGTGGAATAGCCAATGGAATGGCTCTTCATGGTGGGATTATTCCTTATGTTGCCACATTTCTTATTTTTTCAGATTATATGAAAGCTTCAATTAGATTAGCGGCTTTAATGCAAGCACATGTGATATATGTTTTTACACATGACAGTTTGGGGGTCGGTGAAGATGGTCCAACACACCAACCAATTGAACAATTAATGTCATTGCGCTTAATCCCGGGATTGACAGTTATTAGACCGGCTGACGCAAATGAAACCTCCGAGGCATGGCGAATAGCTCTATCAGCAGATGGTCCTGTTGCAATTATCCTGACCCGTCAAAACCTTCCCATAATGGAGAATCAAAAGCAAATTAGTCAAGGTGTTTCCCAAGGTGCTTATATAGTAAGTGAAGAAGAAAATCCTCAAGTCATTTTGTTGGCAACAGGTTCTGAAGTATCACTTGCAATAAATGTTCAGGCTGCCCTGTTGGATGATAAAATCAGCTCTCGAGTAGTATCAATCCCATCCAGAGAAATTTTTTCAACGAAATCCAAGGAGTATAAAGATGAAGTATTAATCCCTGGCATTCCAATAGTTACGATTGAAGCGGGGGTAAGCTTAGGCTGGCACAGCTATCTTAGAAGTGGAGGTAAAGTAATCGGTATTGATCGATTTGGTGCTTCTGCTCCCGGACAATTGCTTATGGAAGAATTGGGATTAGAAGTCAACAATATTGTTAGTATTGTTAAAGAAGTCCTAAAGTAACGTATAATTAAGGGTAATTATGAAATCCCTTACCCAGTTAAAAGTTGAATATCAATATTGGGAGGTATTAAAAGATCTTATAGATCAGTGTATTGATATTATGCTCAACTTTAGTCAGAGTGGTCATCCTGGTGGTTCAAGATCAAAAGTTCACGCCATGATATCCACTCTTCTTTCTGGTGTAATGCGATGGGATATTAGAGACCCTGGGAAAAGATTCGGAGATAGATTTGTTTTGGTCGCCGGGCATACAAATCCTGTTGTCTATGCTACTCTTGCTGTATTTAATGAGGCTTTGCGAATCAAATATGAACAGACAAAGGATGATTCCTATTTAGGAAGTTTGGGAAAAGACGGCACCCTTGAATGGGAAGATTTATTAACACTTCGGCGACATGGAGGATTGCCGGGTCACGCAGAAATGGCCGGGAAAACACTCTTTCTAAAGTTTAATACGGGACCATCAGGTCATGGCTCTCCAGCTGCTGTTGGAGAAGCATTAGCACACAAATTGGCAGGCAGTGAAGAAGTAAAAGTTTTTGCTTTTGAGGGTGAAGGTGGATTGACTACTGGGGCTAGTCACGAGGCAAGGCAATCAGCCTATGGTTTAGGTCTTGGGAATTTAATTTATTTTATAGATTGGAATGATCATGGTATTGATTCCAGACCTTATAGTGATGTTGTCCATGGGAACCCCCCAGACTGGTTTCTATCCTATGGTTGGAAGGTAGAAGGAACAGATCAAGGGGAGGATTGGGAATCAATTATGAAAGCCTATCATTCCTTGTTTGAAGGGGATGATCCCGACATCCCAAAAATTATCTGGACAAAGAATAGAAAAGGTAGAGGTTATGGTATTTATGATGCAAAAAGCCATGGTCTTCCACACAAGAGAAACTCTGAAACTTTCTGGAATACAAAGAGAAAATTTGCAGAGAAATATAATGTTGACTTTCAAGGGTTTGGGGATCCTGCTCCAGCAAGCGATCTTGATTTTAAGGAACAATGTAAGAGTAATCTCAAAATAGTAATGAGTGTGTTAGAAAAGAATCAGCCACTTATTGATTATATTTCCAATAGGCTAATAGAGTTAGGTGATTCGGTGCCTATAGATATTAAATCAAATCGATTTAATGGAGCAAACCCAATGTCTGATAGAGCTATAAGTAATTATTTATCTTATCCATCGGAATTATTTTTGCCTCCAGGTGCGCGAGCTCCAAATCGATCAGCTCTAGGGAAGTTTGGTTCCTGGTTAAACAGTTATGTTTATGAAAAATATGGAAGACCGCTTGTAATTGCAGCTTCAGCCGATCTTGCGGATTCTACAAATATTTCCGGCTTTGGAAAAGGGTGGAAAGGAAATCCAGACTTTGGTTTTTTTGATAGAAAAGATAATCTTAATGGGACTGTTTTGCCGCAGGCAATTACAGAATTTGCTAATGCGGGCCTTCTTGCTGGTCTTGCCACTGTTAATTTCCATAAAAATTCATATAACGAATTTGATGGCTTTATTGGTGCTTGTTCTACTTATGGTTCTTTTTCCTATTTGAAGTATGGGCCTATGAGACTCTTTAGCCAAATTGCTCAAGATTCAGAATTGAAAGTTGGAAAATTATTGTGGATAGCAGGTCATACAGGTCCTGAAACTGCCGAAGATGCAAGGACTCACTTCGGAATTTTTTCGCCAGGTGTTACCCAACTTTTTCCTGATGGGCATATTCTAAACCTTCATCCTTGGGAACATAATGAGGTGGCACCTGTGATTGGTTCAGCATTGGGAACTAATGTTCCAATAATTGCTTTACATCTTACTAGACCATCAATAAGTATTCCTGATCGAAAGGCCTTGGGGATTGCTTCATATTTTGATGCGGGAAGAGGAGCCTATTTAATTCGGGGTTTTGATAAACATTCTGATCCTAAGGGGACAATAATTGTTAGGGGAACCGGTTGCACCGAAAACCTTATTAAACTACTTGATGGAATTAATAATGAAGGCCCAAATGTTAGAATTGTTGCAGCTATTTCATGGGGTCTGTTTCAGCTCCAAACTCAGGAATATCGTGAGTCTATTCTTCCTGTAAGAGAAATGCATGATTCGATGATCATCACAAATTCTAGTTTAAAATTAATGTATAACTGGATTGCAAACCCTATAGTAAAAGAATATTCTTTGTCTTCTGATTGGGATAATCGCTGGCGTACGGGAGGGCGTGTAGAAGAGATTCTTGAGGAAGCACATCTATCTTGTGTTTGGCTTAAGAATGGAATTGAACGATTTGTATCTGAACGAACAAATCGTCTTGGCCGTCTTAGAAAAATTATTCCAGCATATTGAAGATACTTCAATTGCAATCGCTTAAACATATTGTTAAATTCTAGGTCGGTGTTAAGATCCAATAAATACTCAAGTAATAGCTTGGGTGTATTCTTCTTTAATGACTGATGCTCAAATAACAGCTCCTGCTCCTCAAGAAGAGGACTTAGTGCATGATCAGACCCTTAGGCCGATATCTTTCGATGAATTTGTGGGTCAGTCAGATTTAGTTGAGAACCTCAAGTTATATATAGAAGCATCCAGAAAAAGAGGTGATGCTCTCGACCATGTCTTATTGTTTGGACCTCCAGGGCTTGGGAAAACCACACTTGCGCATATTATTTCAAAAGAAATGAATGTTAATTTGAAACAAACTTCTGGTCCAGTTTTAGAGAGAGCTGCTGACCTTGCTGGGCTATTAACAAACCTCAGAAATAGAGATGTGCTTTTTATTGATGAAGTTCATCGTATTAACAAGGTAGTAGAAGAATACCTTTATTCAGCAATGGAGGATTATGGTATTGATATCCTTATAGATAAAGGACCAAGTGCTCGTAGTGTTAGGCTTAATCTTGAACCATTTACTCTTATAGGAGCGACGACACGTCTTGGTAGTCTCACCTCTCCTATGAGAGATCGTTTCGGAGTAGTATTAAGAGTAGATTTTTATAATGATAGTGATCTAGTAAAAATAATTATGAGATCGGCGAAAATTCTTGAGGTTAAAATTGATAAGGCAGGTGCTACAGAATTAGCATCGCGTTCTCGCGGCACTCCCCGAGTTGCCAATAGGATTCTTCGAAGGTCAAGAGACTATGCTGAAGTAAAAGCTGATGGGGTTATTACCAAAGATGTAGCTGTTAAGTCTCTTGAAAAGCTTGGAATAGATGGATATGGTCTGGATGATATGGATAGATCTATCCTATCATCCCTTGTTGAAAAATTTAATGGTGGGCCGGTAGGAATTAATTCACTTAGTGTTGCTATCGGAGAAGATGCTCAAACTATTGAAGATGTTTATGAGCCTTTCTTAATAAAAGAGGGGTTTATTCAAAGAACGCCCCGAGGTCGCATCGCTGAAAATAGGGCTTTTGACTATCTTGGTATCAAGAAAACTGAAAATCAACAAACACTTTTTGATTAGGAGAACTATATGTTATTTGAAAAACGAATCAAGCTTCGATTAACTGATTTTGATTATAAACTTCCCAAAACACGAATTGCTCAAGAACCATGGCCTCGTCGTGAATACTCTAAAATGATGGTTCTTAATCGTGAAACACAAAAAATTCAACATAA
>Ga0310344_10003333_pt1 | contig 11980 bp, 8 predicted proteins | sample HC15DNA20200_MG_FD_203801 | JGI IMG/M metagenome (GOLD analysis project Ga0310344, IMG submission 203801) | Marine microbial communities from station ALOHA, North Pacific Subtropical Gyre - HC15-DNA-20-200_MG | ecosystem: Environmental > Aquatic > Marine > Oceanic | place: Pacific Ocean: North... | reverse complement strand
CCCCGCCCCACGGCACAGGTGGTATATCCGAAAGGGGGTTCCCACACCTCGTTGCAAAATCTCGACAGTTTTGGTGCAGCATTGGCAGTGAGTGGTTTTGTCGGGATTCTCGCAAAGCAAATGGTCGACAGTGCTGCTTCTCTTTTACGTTGGCGCAGATGCAGTAATCTCCGCGGGTACCCGCTACCCTCGATGTTTTCTTTCACGTGCCCTTCTGTAAAAAGCGCCCCCCCCCCCCCCGCGCTCTTCCGTGTTAAAGCCTCGCCCGCCGACGTCTTTCCCAGGTACGCATCGAGGAACCCGCCCTCCCGACGAGGTCGCCCACGTGGGCGGTGGGCGGGGGAGCCTGCTGCCGAACACGCCACACACACCACGCCGCCACACCCTGCTTGGTGTCTTTGCCGCAGCACATGAGGAGTGGCACAGGGGTCGGGTACCAAGCTCGTACCCGCGAGTACCCTGACAGTGCCGCATTATCTATTCGTCATCGACGACTGCGCCGATGAGTATATGTTGCGCACGGCCATTACAGTGGGCTTGACGAATAGCCAGACGATGCGGAGAATGACGAAAATTGCCTCCTCCCACATCCGCACACGCAGACGTTGCAGGTACCACCCGAAGCGACTGGACAGTAGGCGCCACGTAATAAACGTGGCCATAGCAAACACGGCAACGGCTGGCTCGTGGATAACTGCGAAAAACGGGAATACGATACTTTCGTAGTATATTTTCCCGACGAAATAAAATGGTAGTCCAGCAACGGTTAGTGGCCACGCTTCACACAGTGCCCGAAGGATCTGTAGGAGCTCCCACCACACAGACCGGGATATGTAGGCTACCCTGAAGAGGACGCGCAACGCGTGGAAGACTGGTACATCAATGATCCAGACGTACAACTGGGCCCGCAGACGTGTGGGTAAACGGTACAAGAAAAACACCACCACCCCACACGCCACAGCATATACGACCCAGTGCGGATGTCGGATGAAGCTTAGCAGTGTCGCTCCAATCACGATAAACTTGGCGAAAACGGTATTGACAGGGTGCCGAAACGAATGCACCCGGCGCCGGGGAAAATGCCACAGGCAGAGGAACAGGACGGTGAGGAGGAGAGTGGCGCCGGTGCGATTGATGAACGCCATGCTGAAGAATGTGTCGAGGGTCTCCACAAAACCGGTCGATTTCCAGGCCACTCAATCTCCTCAAGGTCGAAATCAGGCCCTTCGTGATCAATCGGGGATGAATCACAACCGGCAGCGGGGTCGCAGTGGTGTCCTGGAAATGATGGTATGAGGTGATTGTAAAATCGATTGCTTCGCCTCCAGACGAAAGAAGGACCAAAAGTGTACAGGACACATGTAGAACGCACAGCTGACACGAGGAAATCAGGGCAAGCTACGAAGTCGATTACGACGAAGGGAAAGCAACAACAAAAGTTGGCCATAATCTCTAATCTCACAGATTGTCGTTTTACGTTATATTATCAATATCTGCTAGCCACACAGAACTCAACAAAGCACCCACATGCAGAACTCTTCCCCACGCGGGCGCAGGGGCACAGATGTGACCGGTGCTGCCGTGACCTCCTCGTCTGCGAATGCACCCGGCAAGGAAAAAATCGAAGCATTTTGGCAACGGGGTGTTAACTTCGTCTCGTCCAACATTTCTCCACTCATCGTGATCGGAGCGAGTAGCGCACTCGCCGGCATGTGCGCGATGAGCCTCTGGAACAAAGTAAATGAGACGATTCGCCCGAGTGCCGAACGATTGGCCAATGGTGATAAAGGGATGTCGGCCCGTCAACCTTTCGGCACCTTTTGTGCTTTTTGTGCGCTGTAGTTCACAGTTTTTCTAGTTTCTCATTTTCCGCGCATCATTGCTCTGCATCTCTTTGATTAGGCTATATTCACACCGTCCAAAGTCAAACAAATGATCGAGACGCTGAGGGCGGACGGTGACATAAGCTCCATAAATGGCTTGCTGGACATCCTACAGCGAAACATTGCCGAGGCGGACAGCGGCGGTGGCGGCGGTGCCCACAGCGACATGCCCGGAGCCGCACTGGGCGATGGGGAGGCCATCGAACGGCGCAAAATCGAGAATCTGCTGGATACCATGCCCCCGCATCAGCTTTCGCAGATTGGCAAGCTCGCGCAGGAGCGCATTAATGCGGCACGCACCCTCCGCAGGACTACACGGGGCGCGAAAATGAATAACGCGACCGGGATCCCGGGGACATCGAAGCGGGCGTACATGCCTCGGACGACCCGGGCGCGCTCGGCGGCCGCCACTGGCGCCCTGGTGGGCAACTTCATCGAGAAGGAATTCGATGGCGAGATGTATAGTGGAGAGGTTGTTAGCTTTAATGCCAATTGCGGCAAGGGCGGTTCGTACCACATCAAGTATGAGGACGGTGATGAAGAAGACCTTTCCCCCGACGAGGTTATAGCAGGCCTCAAAAATTATGGCATGAAGATGTCGAAGGTGAAGGCGAAGGCGAAGAAGGCGAAGATGACGGCGAAGGAGAAGAAGGAAGAGGAGGATGAGAAGGCGCCGTCGGTCACGGGCAAGCGCAAGGCGGGGGTGGGCACGGCCACGGTGTTCTCCGTGCCGAAGCCCAAGCCGCAGGTACACTCCGAAAAGCGGGCGCGCTCGGCCAATGAGCCCGCATCGCTGCCGAAGCACCCACGGGGCGAGGGTGCGGTCAAGACGGGATGGAAGCTGCGCAAGACCTTCCCCGGTCACGGTCCGTCCTCCAACTGTTTTCGCATGGATATTTTGCGTCGAAAATTATTCGCTGCGTGTGCGCCGCATTTGTTTTTTTTTTCCTAATAGAGTGCCCTGGGTGCTCATTCTGCCATGCATTGCCCCGCATCTCTCTGTACTTCTTTTTCGTTGGCCAGGCTTGTACGAAGGAGTAGTGCGTGGCCCCTTGGAGGGCGATAGCACTGAGTCAGAGATGCAGTTCGTGGTTGAGTGGACACCAATCAACATGGACGGCTCCGTCAAGGGCGGGGAACCTATCGAGGAGGAAACGGAGAAGGAGAGCGAGGTCGTCAAGGCGCACAAGTGCTACACTTGCTGGTGCAAGCAGCAGGAGTCATTGAAAGGACAACACATGGAGGTCGATTACAGCGATAATGAGAAGGAGGAAGGGGATGTGGTGGAGGAGGGCGACGATGAGGGACATTGCGTCGAGTACTATACGGAGATTGACAACGAGACCCCGGAGATGGTTGCGGCCAAGTTCGAAGTCGATGTCGCCGACATTATCGATGTCAATAAGGAACGTTTCAAGCGAAAATTGACGATTAAGTCTAAGTTCTTCCTCAACACGCTTCTGTGGATTCCGGTCCAGATGGAAGATGGAGAGGAGGACGCACAGGTCGAGCAGGACACGCAGCGCGGTGATGGGGGGCCTGAGGCGGCGGCGGCGGCGGCGGGCGATCCTGCGGCGGCGGCAGCGGAGGAGGAGGAGGACGCACAGGTCGAGCAGGACACGCAGCGCGGTGATGGGGGGCCTGAGGCGGCGGCGGCGGCGGCGGGCAATCCTGCGGCGGCGGCAGCGGAGGAGGAGGAGGACGCACAGGTCGAGCAGGACACGCAGCGCGGTGATGGGGGGCCTGAGGCGGCGGCGGCGGCGGGGGAGGCGGCAACAGACAAGGACGAGGACAAAAACAAGTGCGAGGAAGAACAAGTCGCAACGGCGGCCCTAGCAAAGCAGGCGAGGTCACCTGTCGTTCGCTCATTCGCGCCCCCCTTCAACACGTGGGGCTTTCGTAGCAAGCGCCGCGGCGCTTCTGCAGCCGCCACTTGCGGTGCCATTGACGTGTACCTGTACCCACCGGGCGAGACCAAACCGTTGATGTCAAAAATTGGCGTGATCAAGTGGATTGGTCAGAATAAGGGTAAGGTCACATCTGAAGACGAGCGCATGATCACTGCAATGTGGGCGGCCGCACGGGGCGCGTGCGACAGCGTGGACATGACACCGTTCGTGCTGGGTCCCACATAAGAGAGAGAGAATGAAAGAGAGGGGAGTAGTAATGGAGAAGGATACCAGATGGTAGTAGCAGTAGCCATCACAATCGAAGAGACCCCTACCCTGGGTACATGCACTGCTACTGCTACATTGCCCCTGCCTTCGTATCCTCCTCTGCACAAACCTGTGAAATTTACATTATAGTACTATATAATATATATATATATATCAGATATTTATTTATACCTCAGATAATACTTTCTTATACCGCACGGTACCCTCAGGTATACCCTAGGGTAGTATATCTGTATGCATGCACATAATTACATTATCCTGCACTTTTCAATAGAGTACATGTGACGACCTGATGCAGATACAGAGTGAAGGCAAAACATGGCGACTGCACGCATACCAAACCAATGGGGTGAGGGAAAGCAACTTCGCCCAACTCTACGTGTGGGGGACAGCTCTGATGGGTCGTAGCGTAACTTACTCTACCCGGGTAGTGCCGTCGACAACAAGACTAAACCAGTATGTCCCTCAAAAAAATAAAAATATAACAATAACACAAATCACGGATACATACATGCCCCCGTCGACGGAACATAAACAGATTCGTCAATTACAGTTACATTTACGATTATAGTTCTTATTTTACTTTCGAAGAGTGACTGAGGTTTACGTTTTTTTTGTACGGGTACAGTATGTACTCATGTAATCGCCAAATACTCAAGGAGGTGACAAAAACGTTCGTAAAATAACTGAAGGAATTAGATTGCTAAGTGCGGTGGAAACAACCCCCCCAGGGCACGATACAACCCCCCCCCCAGGGCACGATACAGGCCGACCCCAAAACCGCAAAGAAAACTCGTGACCCATTTTGAGTCAATTTCGCGTTCGCTGGTTCATGGTGAGGACGTGTTGGTCCTGCCTCGCATTTATTTCGAAAAGGCATGCAAAAGGGGCGGACGCCATATCGTCGCATTCGCGTATAAAGGGACAAAATACGACCCTCGTGCTTCTTCTGACACTGTTAGGCGCCACACCATCATACGGTAGTATCAAGTCCGTTTTCGATCCCGTCGTTTCCGTAGAAAATGTAGAAAAAATCGACGGAAACTCGGCGGACAAGCTGGTATCCGGCGGCGATGTCACCATCGAGGCCCATCATTCACCGGAGCCGGGCAACGCGCTTCCCTCGGTGGAGCTTCCCGCGGCGGAGTTGCTCGTTGGCGCCTGGAACGTGCAGGTGTTCGGCAGGGCCAAGGTGGGTAGGGCCGACGTGGTCGCTGAGCTCGTGCGTGTGCTACGGCGCTACGACGTCGTGGCCGTGCAGGAGGTGCGCGACGCTAGCCAGACGGCCGTGCCGGCGCTACTCACCTCCGTCAACGAGGGGTTCACCGCGGACAACCAGCAGCAGTACGACGTGCTCGTATCGGCGCGCCTCGGCGCGACCAGCTCCAAGGAGCAGTACGCGTGGTTCTGGCGCGTCGACCACGTCGCGCCCGTCGCGAGCTGGAACGCGGCTGAGGTCGACGCGGACGGCGTTTCTGTCGAGGGCGCATTCAACCGCGTACCCCACGCGGTGCGGTGGCGCGTCCTGGCAACCGGTCACGAGTTCTCCGCGTTCGTGCTCCACGCAGACCCGGACGACGCCGTGGCCGAGCTCCACGCGCTGTCCGTGGCGTTCGGTGAGTCGTACGAAGGATCCACCGAGGCCACGGGCGACGTGGGTGCACTGCTGTTTGGAGACTTCAACGCCGAGTGCCGCTACGTCACCGCGACCCAGTGGGCATGCATCCGCGACCTCGGGTGCGTCGACCACGCCATGGGCCTGTGGAACACGACCCGTTTTGCGTGGCTGCTGGATGACACACACGACACGACAACGAAAGCCACCGACTGCGCATACGACCGCGTCGTCGCCACAGTCGGCGCTATGGCGGACGGCGCGGTGGTGCCCGGCAGTGCGCGCGTGTTCCGATTCGACCTCGAACCGACCGTGCTGAAGGCCGACCTCGTCACGCGCACGAGCGACCACTATCCTGTGGAGGTCCGCCTCGTGTTTGGAGATGCGCAGGTAGGGGTGGGGGGGTGCATGCCGGATAGCGGGCTGCGGGGCTCGAACACGGCGTGCGAGGCAACAGAAGCCGTACCGACGCCAACGGCGGCGCTCACGTCAGCACCGACGTCAATGTCGGCGCCGACGACAGCCTTTGGCGAGCTGGTGTGTGTCAACACCGCGGGCGAGGGTGAGCTGGCCGATAGCTTGCATGGCATCGGCCCGGTCAAGGCGGCCCGAATCGTCTCCGACCGTGCCGCCAACGGCCCTTACTCGGACCTGGGCGAGATGACACGCATCAGAGGCATCGGCGATGCGACGCTGGATGGCTTCCGCCACCAGGCCACCACCGCGTGCGACGGAGTACTCTCTGGCGGTGGACCGCGAGGCGTGCTGGACAATGAAGCCAAGAGGCAGGCACAAGAGCTGACGTGCCCCAGAGTACCTTAGCACACAAATATTCTCCCTGAGCGGTTTTCTTGTTGTTGCACACACGGCAGTCGTTTACGGAGTTTTGAGGGGGGGGGGTGAGAAAAACGAATTCACATGTCGACCGTTTCTCCCTCATTGAACAAAACGAAAAGAAAAGTCGAGGCTGTACAGATTTGCTATTTTGACCACAGAAAGTCTCACCACTTGGTATCTGTTTCCAGCACAGGACACGCACGCTACGAGTGAGGTGTGAAATATGTCAAGGGGTGCGAAATTGAAGAAAGGGAGAACTGCTAGAGCCCTAACAAAAACAAAAGATCCAATCGAGTATGACCACCTACACGAACAAACTATTTCTTTCTGGGGTAAATGGCGCGGCGACAATATGCTGTGTGGGATTTTGCTACACGTAGCCTGTGACAAGCGATTGAACACTCGGAGAATCAAGAAGGTAGAGTACCTCGAAAGACAACGTGATGGGACATATTTCAACGTTGACAAGAACACACGTTCCCGAGATCTTGCCCATGCCGCTGCAAACCAAGCGTTTATTTGTCATGCAATTTTGGAGAGGCGAGGGCATAGTAGCGGCGAACAAAGTGATCATAAGAGGCGGAAAAGACGTCATAGTCGCCGCACCTACGATTTCTATCTCTACCAGCCGGTGCTGATTTCCTCTCGAATGTCGGCAAGAAAATATTGGGAGCTTGCACGAATATCATCCATTACGACAGGAATATTTGTTGCGCCCAAAATTACCGTGAAACCCGTAAATAATTCAAAGCTTAGCCCAAAACATCACTACTCTCTATGGAACCAAGCAAAGGAATATGAGATTTTGGAATCCCACAATATACAACCTTATGATGGGCACAAACCAAGCGACAATATTGAAGATGAGCAAAATTACCGCATCGCACTACAGAATTTGTCTTCTCCATCTTCGAGCACCGACCAAAGCTTTGAGTGCCCGCAAAGTATGGAACCGGGACAAAAATGGTTAACTCCTGAATCTCGTTTTGGTGGCCCGGGCATTGGTGGCGCTTCAATCATTGAAGAACCCCCATACAATGGAAGGACGCCCCAAAAACGTTTTGATGAACTTGTAAGCAGCAAACATGATTTTCTCCGAGATAACAAGTACACAACAAAAGATGAATGCGAAGAAGAATACAACAAGTTGCTTTCTACCTTGCACGCAACACAAGGGCAGATGGGTACATTGGTACAGCAAAAGGAACTTCTCTTGAACTTACACAATTTGCGCACAGAACCAAATGTACTATCCATCTGCGGAGGTCAGACTCCGGAAATTGATGCTTTAAAGGAACTTGGCGTCGGTGCAAGAGAAATTATGGTGTTAGATGTGGCCATTGATGCAATTGGAGTTGCAGTACATCGAAACCCTGATGTAAGATACAACATTATGGTGTATGAAAAAACATCTGGGGGGAATGATTCCGGCGACATCACACGGTTGTCACAACGCCACGTGCGTAAAATGATTGTTGCATGCGGCGGTTTTGATGTCATCATTATCACCTCTCCGTGTAAAGACTTCAGTCTTGCCGGGCAATGTAACGGTGTATTGGGGGAAAGTGGTGCATTGCTCCTCAAAGCCGGAAGGATTATGAGTTGGGTGTTACAGATGTGCCCTTTTGCATTGTACTGTCAAGAAGAGGTTAAGTCAACCAAAAAAAATGAGATTCGGATGCAAACAGAATTTCCGCTAACTCCAGTATTAATTGATAATGCCTGGTTGGGATACTCTTTGAGAAAGCGGATGATTTCAACCGACATTCCGCTAGACATTTGCCCAACACATTTTCACGAGAAAAAACTGCAAGATATTTTAGATTCTGGTTGGGGGACAAATCATAAGAAATGCCTTTGCGTGAAGGCAAGTAATGGGTCACCCACTCAAATATTCAAAAAACGGAACCCACATTGCACGCGTTCTCTGAATTGCAATGAGTTAGAGCGGTCTCTGGATCATGAAGATGATGCTACAAAGTTTACCGCCGAAAATGAAATTAAAGGGATGATCAAGAAGTGCCGAATGACCGATAAACAACATAGACACATTGAAATTGTTCCGATATTGGGGCACTCATTGAAGAAATCACCAACTATTGTTCTAACCAAGCGACGCATTGAAATGCTTGGCGACTCTGTGTCTATAGGCATGTTCAAATACATTTTACGCAGTCTGGGGAAGTTATTCATGTCGCCACCAGCTACTCAGTGAAATTGGTCAGAGCACCGCGAAGACGGTGGCCGATGGTCCTGGACCTCGGCACACTCAAGAATGTGGTGGGGCGGTGGGATATCTTACGGGCGGCATGTACAGTACACGGTATCACACTGTATTTGATCAAGTGTTAAAAAGAAAACGGATACCTGGGTAGAGTAATCCCAATTTCAGACATATGAAAAAATCTCTCACGTCCTGGCAAAATCAAAATGTGAAGTTGTTGGGTTTGTGTTATTGAACACTGCAAGGTGATGCCGATTGAGCTCGACAGCCACATGCAGGCTACGGGCGACACGGGTAATTATGTCGATTCAAGCCTATCACCAGTGATAGCACATGATTGAAACATTTCTCATGAGAAAAAAATATTATAGGATTGATCTTTACACTTATCTTCATCAATTACAAATGTGTCTGACTCCATTAATGGAGTCACATTGCAACAATTGCATAAACACGAGATTGTAACGGCTAATTTCCCGACGGCTAATTCCGTCGATTCAGCTGGAAAAAAATCGTTCTTGCTATTTGTCACCAGTGCACGGATTCTGCGTGCGTGCACTTCGGGATTTAGGAGGCCGCATGTTGTTGTACTCACCAAAATGCGTCGAAGATGTCGTCAATGTTAATCTCCCACCAGCTGCGCCGGCCCCGCCGTGTGCGGCGTGCGCGGCGACGTTCCTGTGCGCATTGTTGTTGGTGGTGGTGCTCGCGGCGCTCCTGGAGGCACTGCGCCCGGCGTTCACGGGAGGCGCTCAGGTGTCGTAATCGGGGGACCGGGACACCGCTTCCAGACTGCTGATTCTACTTCGGTGGAGAAACTCACGGACGGCCATCGTCGCGACACGCTCGACGGTTTCCCCCTCCTTGTTCTGGGCGCACGGGTCCGCACCGCCTTCCATGAGCACCGCGACGACCGCCAAGTGTCCACCCCGGGCCGCGACATGGAGGGCGGTGTTTCCATCGACGGTACGGGCGCGGACGAGCTCGGCCGCGTGCTCCACGAGCACCTGTACGGTCTCCGTGTGCCCACCTCGGGCCGCCAGGTGAATCGCGCTGTGACCGTCGATGTCGCGCCAGTCGACCTCCAGTGGGAACGATGCCGCGCCCTCGGGAGGGGTGTGCCCCCGCGGGTGCTCGGGCGGGTGCTCGATGAGATTACGCGCCCCCCCCCCATTTCCCTCGTCAGCTAGGTCCAGCAGTCTGCGCTCCGCCCGTAGAAACTCGTATGCGGCATCCGTGATCTTGTACTCGTACCCCCCCTCGTCCTCGACGGTTTTACCGTCCCCCAGCAAGGCGTCGAGGAAAGGGCCGTTGTTCTTCACCTCGTTGTATGTGATACCCACGAGAAACCGCAGGCGGGGAAACATGCAGACGAGTCTGTGCCAGCGGAAGGCGGTGGTAACGAAGTTCTTGTCCATGTTGTACGGCGCCACGTAAAAGTCCCGTTTCTTGATTGACCTGTGGCGCCGTAGCACCTCGGAGAGGTACGCGCCCATCTCGTACACCATGTAGACCTTAACCGCCTCGGTCTGCTTCCACTTGTCCTGGGCCCGCTTGTACATGCACTGTACGCCCGCCACGTCGAACCCCACGAACGACTTGTCGTCCGCGCAAAACTCGAGGCAGCGGTGCACGCCGTCGCCGTCCCACAGGTGACAGCCGTTTAGTGCGGCTTCGATGCGCTGGCGGCATCGCCGTGCCACCGTCCGCCGTGAATCGTCCGTACGGCGCTTTTTGCGCGCGGGAGACGTGCGGGCGGCGGGGCCATCGGCGGCGAGCCCGTCGCTGCCTTCGTCGCCGCCCTCGTGAACACTGGCACCGCTCTCGCCGTGGACCGCCTCGGGCGGTTCTTCATCGGTGGACCCGCCGCCCGTGCCGCCGCCGTCGCTCGCATCGTCGCTGTGGCCCTCGGCGTCCCGCATGTTGTCCCGCATGGCGGCGCGTTTTTTACGGCGGGTGGCGCGGTCCTGGCTCTTTTCCTCGCGGGTTTTGGGCGCGCCCATGGTGCTTCCCCTGCCTCCCCGTCGGAGGCGGCACGGGCGGCGGCGCTTCTTCGTGGCGCCCGGCGCCTGGTGGCCACCGTAGGCGCCGAGGCCGCTGCGTGGTTCCTTGGCCGCGCCGTCTTCCTCGCCGCCCCCCTCGTCGTCCCCGTCGTTCTCGCTCTCTGACTCGCTTTCGGAGCCTGCGTCTTCGCCCTCACGCGCACTGGCGGCGACATGCGCCGCCAGTGCGCTCAGGTTTTCCACTGCGGTTTTCATGGTGTCGATGATGCGAATCAGGTTGGGGGTGCGTTCATCGCCCCGGAACAAAGGGTCAACGTTGTCAAGGACGGCCTTGAGGACAGTGGACGAGAGGCGCAGCTTCTGCGACGGCTCGTCGACGGTAGAGAGCAGGTGGGTGAGCCTTGCCTTCCATGATTCTATTTCCATCGCCAAATAATCCCCGCCGCAGTGATTTTTAGCCCCGCCGCAGTGATTTTAGCCGTTACAATTTCGCGTATACGAGGTCCTCGTAGCTCGTAGCTCAGTGGCTGACGCAAAGCAGAGCGCGTCCCGCCCGACGAAGGTTGCACAGAGGAGGGCAATGCACCTTTGGACATACACACGTGGATCGGAAAAATGTGGGCCAAGGCGTGAGGAATCACGGTATCACACCCTGGTGGGGCGGCGGTGTCCTGATAATTGTCATGTTGCTCTGGTGGACGCTATTCTTCAAGGATCCCAACCCGGGGCTTTTTCCCAAAAAGAATGGTTCGTGCCCAACGTGTGTGCAACGACGGTTTCCCCCCCGTGTGCGGTATATACCCCCCTTTGGGTGATGCCCCAGGGGAGGAGGACGACCGCAGCGGCCCCCGTCCGCCCGCCGCAGCGGGGTGCCGTCGCCCTTCCACGGGCGGCGCGACGTGGACGCGCAAGGGGGTATATCCCGCCCGCCGCCCTGCTCGCTCCGCGTGTCCCACGCGGGGGCGGGGCGCGCCCCTGTGTGGCGTCCACGACCCTCGGCAGCCCGAACGAGCCGCCTGTCCGCGCCTAGTACGAACAGCAGCCCCCCCCCAAACGGGCCGTCTCACACCGACGCCCTACTGGTGCCGCCCAAAGAGCACGGGCTGAGGACGGGCAATGATGTGATACTTTTTGGTGGTGTGTAAACTTTGTCGGCCTTTCCCTTGATCAGAGCGTCGGGTGTAGGCCCCCTCTTCTCTGCACTTCACCACTGACACCCCCCCCCACGAACCCCAGAGAGG
>Ga0310344_10003332_pt1 | contig 11981 bp, 10 predicted proteins | sample HC15DNA20200_MG_FD_203801 | JGI IMG/M metagenome (GOLD analysis project Ga0310344, IMG submission 203801) | Marine microbial communities from station ALOHA, North Pacific Subtropical Gyre - HC15-DNA-20-200_MG | ecosystem: Environmental > Aquatic > Marine > Oceanic | place: Pacific Ocean: North... | reverse complement strand
GTGTCTTGAATTACTTATTGCTCCGCCTGAAAACTTAACTGATGCCTATTGCTGGGCATGGGAAGATGAAAACGCTGGACAACTTCGTGCCCGGAATTTCGCACCTTCGTTAGGCATCGCAGAGGATCCTGCGACCGGATCGGCTGCGATGACCCTCGCTGCCAACCTACAACAGCAGTTGCTGATCATCCAAGGAAACGGATGCCAACTACATGCCAGAATCGGCCCTAAGGGTAGCGCAGCCGTTGGGGGCACTACTGTACTCTCTGAGATCCGCTTCTACTAAGACAAATATGTCTTAGTAATCAACCAATCGCCGCCTCTGCAAAAGCACGGATTTCTCGCAATGGATTACTTCCGCCCGTGTTAAAAATCAACTCTGTCACGCCAGCAGCGGCTTCCGCTTCGACACGCTGCATGATGTCCTCACGATCACCTACCCAACCATTCCATGACGGCTGACCATCCACTCCGTTAACAAGAATTCGATCACGATCGGTGAGGTGCGTGCAATGCCCTTCATGAATTGCGAGATGTCGCTGATTCTCAGGACGATCAACTGAAACTTGCTTCAGATATTCATCACCACCCGGCCACTGAAGTAAAGCTTCATCACCCCCGCTCTCCCACTGACTATGAGCCTGAACGACCCACCATGGCCCCGCTGCATCGATCGCCCGTTCGGAGTACTGAGATTCACCATCCCTAAGAACAGTCCCATGAACCATCCGCAGAAATTGATCCCAACTGCCGTCGTTTTTCCCAAAAGTCATCACACCCTCTGCAAGTTCCCTCGCAACTTCTTGACCTTTCGGGCCGAAGGCTGAAAGGATGATCTCCACTTCGATTGGTCGTGGTGCCGCCATTGCTGGGTGGTGAATCATTTGGCATTCTTCGCCATCAATCTCTACAACCTCACCAATCAAAAGAGCTTTTAGCTGTCTGATATACCGCTTCGTGTAAGACCAGCTCAACGGCTTCTGCCCAAGAACACGTCTCCCTGTGAAGCCAGTTCCGAAGCCACATGCAAGACGACCCGGAGCTATACGATCGATAGTTGCAATCGCGGACGCTGTCGTCATGACATGTCGTAAATTTGGAATCAATACTGCAGTACCTAGTCCAATGTGATTCGTACGCTGAGCGGCCAATCCCATTGTGATCCAAACATCTTCCCAAATCGCTGCTGAGTCGTAGAGCCAAACTCGGTGATAATTTAGCTTTTCAGCTAAATCGATAGACTCAAGGGCAAGTGGGCCAGGGGGAACACCAAGCGAGATCTTGGGGATTGGCATAAATCACTCCCATCTGAGATATGAAATGTGTACGTGCTCTGTCTCAATTCCAGATGCTACTTGAATGTAGAAAATGCCACCTAACTTCTCACCAATAGCGGGGCTATCTGACATTCACAGGCCGACTTGCCCGATCAATAACCATGTGACAATGGATCCGATTCTGATAAAGGTACAATGGCATTGTTAAGCCGTCCGAGCATCAGCCGGTCTATTAGAAATTTAAAAAAAGAAAAGTTTCCCACCAACAACCGGCGAACATCACTTCGAGTCATAGAAGCCTCGGCCGATAATGATGATTGTGCTAGAATTCACGCGTTCCGACCTAATCACGGAACACTACAGCTGCAACTGAGGCCGTGCCATAAGAGCGAACGGGCCTCGAACGTCCGCTATGAGAGCGAGCTACATGGCCTACGGTATGGGTGTGGTAAAAGGTATGTTGCTGACACTGCAGCATGTCATCAAGCCACCAATCACAGTCAATTACCCGGAACAACAGCGAGAAATCCCTGTGCGCGCACGAACCAACCTACTTTGGTTCGAGGAACGCTGCACTGGATGTTCGACCTGCGCACAAGCGTGCCCTGATGGCTGCATTCTGGTCCAGACTGCGCCGCGTGAAGATGGCACACTCGAGATCGAACGCTATGAGATCGACTTCCGTATTTGCATGTATTGCGGTCTTTGTACCGAAGCATGCCCATACCAAGCGATTCAATCGGGCGGACGTTATAACGATGCAGTCTATGTCTTCGAAAACATGTACCGCGATCGAGACGCATTAACAGTGGAAGCTCAGAAGTACCTAAAGCAAAACGAAGGACGCTACCCAAACGGCCAAACACAAGACGAAAACCCACTGATCACCTCGCTACCGACAGCACGTTCACGAGTAAACGTTGCTGGATCGGATAAGGCATTAGGCCCACAAAAATTTGCTCAAAGAGAGCGCGACCATGACTAAACGACTACGACTAAACAGAAGTCACATCAAGAATCTAAGCTGACCGAGAAACGGTCCCTGACGGATAAATGCGGTGAGAGGGACAACCTGTGGCGATGATCACGCTCAACGGGAAATCAATCGAAGTTGACGAAGGCTTGCCTCTGGTCGAGGTAATCAAGGACCAGGGAATCACGATTACCAACCTCTGCTATATCGACGGCCTCGAACCATACGCAGGCTGCAGGACTTGCATTGTCGAGATTGAAGAGGCACGCCCAACCGAAATTCAACTCGCATGCACCTCAAAAACTGCGGATGGGATGGTTATTCGAACCGAGACAGAAGCAGTGAAACACACCAGACAAGGTGTGATGTCGATGATTCTGGCAAATCATCCGGATCGCTGCCTCACATGTCATCGTCGCGTTCACTGTATGCCTGGAGACATCTGCCTTCGCGACGACGTAGTGACACACCGTTGCCTGACATGTTCTAAGAATTACCGTTGCGAGCTGCAGACTAGCTGCGAAATCGTAGATATGGGGGAATTCTCAGAGCCGTGGGTGGGGGAATCTCGTTCTTACTACGAAACGCCACCGCCCGAGCCTGACCGTGGTAACCCCTATCTAGAATTCGACCCGCAGATGTGCATCATCTGCACGCGTTGTGTGCGAGCCTGCGATGATCTACGACACACAGGCGCGTTAACACTCTCCGGTAAAGGGCACTCGACAATGATCGCGTTTGGCACCGGCGGACAGATCCATGAATCAGACTGCGATTTCTGTGGTGCCTGTATAGATGTATGTCCGACAGCGACACTAATGGAAAAACCAAACAAATGGCGTGGACTCGCTGAAGACTGGACCAACTCCGCTTGTAATGGCTGTTCTGTCGGCTGCACCCTGAGCTATGGCACTGCGAATGACCAACCGGTCATCGTTCGCCCAGACCGCATCAACCCAGTGAGTCGCGACCAGATATGTGTTCGAGGCCGGTTCGGCTACACCGATGTGCCTGAGCGCGAGCGGCTTATCCGATCACTTATACGAAATGGCGACCGACTGCTTCCGGCAGATAATTTTGATCAAGCATTAGATATCGCTGCTACTTCTCTAGCGACGGTCAAAGAATCGGCAGGTGCTGACGCGATAGCCGTCCTTGGCTCACCTCTCGCAACGACGGAAGAAGCCTACGTCCTCGGACGCCTTGCTCGCGAAGCAATCGGAACGGAACATATCGATTTCTCACATGGGCCATTGCACCGAGCAGTCACTGAAGCATTCGTGTCTGGACTCGGAACCGACCAACTCCCAGCAAATCTTACCGATATCGAAAAAGCGCGTACGATCGTTGTCATAGGTGGAGACATAGAAGAATCTCATCAAGTTGTTTCGCTCCGCGTGAAAGACGCTGTAAAGAAACATGGTGCTAAGTTAATTCTCATCTCGAATCGCTGGAGTGAACTCGTACCATTCAGCGAACAATGGCTACAACCATTTCCAGGTCAAGAAGCCGCTACCGCGCAAGCATTAGCTGACGGTCTGTCTTCCAGCACGACACACATTCCTGATACAGCGGTCGAGAACACGGCAGACGCTATCGCCACACTACGTCTAGCGATAGCGAATGCCGAGAGCAACATTCCTGTGATCCTAGCTCCTACCGCCGGGCACGGCGCTGTCCGTGCAGGAGGTGAAGCAATCGCCGCTGTGAATCTTTCTATCGCTATCCATTCCTCTGAAGCTGCACACAACCTGTATTACCTACCAACTGACGCGAACGTTATCGGATTAACGGATGCTGGAATCGTACCTGGGAGCACAGAGAACGACTTCCCGAACATCATCGAGAAAGCAAAAAACGGCACAATTAAGGCACTCGTACTTCACAACGATAATCCACTACTCAATACACCAGGAACTCCCGATATAGAATCAGCGCTCGCAAACCTCGAAGTTCTGATCGTAATCGACTCGTTAAAATCGACTGCAACACAGCATGCGACCGTTGTACTTGCTGAACTTCCATTCCATGCGAAAGATGGCACGCTGACGAGCGCTGATCGACGGATCATTCGTCAGCGCCCGGCCGGTGCCCCCCAAGGAGATGAACGTGAAGGTATAGCGATCCTGACTGCACTCGCACGGGCACTTGGAACTTCGATCAACTACGACAGCGCAGCAGACGTGATGCGTGACATATCGTCCAGCGTAGTTGGTTATGTACCTTACGATGAGCTCACCCGTTCGCCAGGCAAGATTCGGGCACTAGTCGAATCAGAATCGACAACTGCTCAGCAGTTACCTGCGCCAACCGTTTCAACCATACCGCCAGTTTCCGATGGACTCGCGATCATTACTGGACGTTCGTTATTCACCTCATGGGCCGCCGCTTCAATTCACTCGGATGAAGCAGATAAACTGCATCGCGAAGAATCAGCACTCGTGCACCCTCAGGATGCCGAGTCAGTAGGCATCAGGAACGGTGACCAAGCTATCCTTGCTTCGATGGCTAATGCCGGGAGCGAGTTACGGATAAGGATTCGACTCGATGATGGAATATCACCCGGTAGCATCTACATACCGCACTACTATGACGGAGGCGCACTCATGCGTCTGATGCCACTAACAAGCAGTGCCGAACCAACCACTTTGATGCTACAGGCGATGCAACCCGCCTAACCACTGCTAACATCAGGACGCTATCGGTATGACTATGCTCCGTCTATTCTTACTCAACACAGTTCTTTTTCCTCAGATGAAACTGCCATTGCATGTCTTCGAAGAACGATATAAGCAGCTTGTAGCGGATTGTTTAGCGGCAGACGAAGCGTTCGGTGTACTACTGATACGCGAAGGTCCTGAAGTCGGCAATCAGTTCACTGAACCATATCTGATCGGTTGCACAACCCAAATAGAAAGCGCTGAACCGATTGGAAACGGACGCTTGATGATCAACACACGGGGCGAAAGAAGATTCCGTATCGTCGAGCTTCACGACGATGCACCCTACCGAAGTGCAACGGTAGAGTATCCGGTTGACGAGATCAGTGAAGTGCCTGAGAGCCTTCTGGAACGTGCAACAGAAGGGTACCGCCAGATCTCGAAGCTACGTGCGATCACAGGTGGACTCTTCCAGCGCGCTCCAGCGATCCCAAAAGCTCCTGGCATGCTCGCCGACCTGATCGCCTGCGCGGCGGGAGGGCTGGTTGACACCATTCAACTGCAAAAAGTGCTGGAATCTTTCGACAACCGCGAGCGACTAGAAGCAGCAGTCGATCTACTAGATAGCATCGTCGAGGCACACCATGAACATGCACGGATGGCAATACACAAGCGATACGGCGGTATAGAAAGACTAAACTGACATACTCAAGTCGATCTCTGACAAGATTACTGCCGACTCGGTGTGGCTTCTGAAGGCATCAGCTAACAGCTGCAGGAGCCCAGATTCACGCTCTAATAACGCGATACTACGCTTTCCAATAAACCTCTTAATCTCACATCCTGTTCAGATACCAACTTCTCGCAATCAAGTAAGCGACATATGTACTAAGGGTGCCTAGCCACGAAGTTCTCCTCTGGAAAGCTACTGCTCCATCGGAAATCCGGCTGCAGCCCAATCATCGTGGCCACCATCAACGTTATAAATGTCCGTCAATCCAAGTGATGCGGCAAACTCTGCCGCAACAGCCGAACGCTGCCCAGATTTACAGATAAAGAGAATCGGCCTGTCGCGTGCCAGATCATCAGCGCGAGCAAGCGTTGCCATATGTGAAATATTAATTGAATCTGGTACATGTCCGTCGTGATGTTCGTGCATCTCTCGAGAATCGATCACCTGTACATCTCCGGCGTCGATCATTTCTTTCGCTTCATGCACATCGATTCGCGTAAAAGGTTCTCCCGGGTTCTTCACGGCCATGATCATATCCTCCGGATCATCCTGATTCAGGGCTGGCATCTAACCCTAGGATTCTTCTATTTGTTGGGTAACTTGGTCAAGATTACCAATTATTACAAGCATAACAGAGCTCTGGCGCTTACCAACGATGGGTAATCGACCTGAACATTCATGCGGCCACTCTGTGATCTAATTGGTTTTCTACCCAGTTCTACCAGCCCAATCTGGTAGCAATGATCAGCTACTGATGTAATCCCAATTCCCTGAAAGCGAGACAATGAATTCGAAAGATCACCGCAAGTCAGAAAACGATACAATTACTCAAGTAAAGTATGAACTGCCTTTCATTTTTAACCTCCACCGATGGACACCTCAAATGAGCGTCAAGAAAATAACGACACCCGAGGATGCAGTTCGCGGTCGCCAGTTCTGACAATCGCGCCGTACCGAGCGAGGTCACTTTTGTTGGATGCAAACGGAAGTGCTTACTCATAACAATGAAATGTTCGTGCTGCCAATCAATCAGCAGTATGCATCTAGTAGATCAGGAAGATAGGAGTTCACATTACCAATGAAAGATGCTGACCTAAGCGAACTCCACGGCCGACTCTGGCTTGCTGAGGCCCTTTGGAAACTTGGCTCAATTCAGTTCGGTGACTTCAGTCTCGGCCGAACCGTTCGTAATTCCCCTGTCTATGTAAACGCCAAACTACTCATCTCAAGACCCACTGAACTCAGACGTACAGCACAATTGATCGCTGATGAACTGCAAACAGGCCAAACAATGCGCAATCGACAGATCGAACCCTTCGACGTCATCGCTGGAGTGCCAATTGGAGGTCTTCATATCGCGACCGCAATTTCTCTCGAGACAGAAATCCCCCTGCTGTATGTTCGTCCATCCCAATTAAGGGACATCGAATACACCTCACAGATCGAAGGCATATACACTCCAGGTCAAAGTATTGTGATAGTCGACGACCTCGCAGCTGGTGGAGGGTCACTCGTCAAAACAATAGAACGACTGCGGGAAGCAGGGCTTCAAGTTCACGACGCCGTAGTACTAATCGATCGTGAACAGGGAGCAAGCGCACAGTTGGAAACTATGGGCGTTCACTTACATTCAATCCTCACACTCGATGTGATTCTCGAGTACCTGCATTCAGCAAAACACATCAATGATCAGGATTTTGACGCGTCTCGTTCATATCTCAACCGCGAGCGTCGAACTGCCTTGGATATCGACTGAGCGCAAAACTATCTAACCTTCCATTTCTTCCGTAAATCAATCATGAGAAAACGTCCTAGCTCGCTCGCTGCGGTACGCTGCGTATTGAGGAGCAATGACGTGGAACAATTGATCGCCGAACTGGTAGCGGAACAAGACTATCTTGATGGTGCCATCTGTGATGTACCGATCGATCACTGGAATGCGTCGTCGCCGGCCGAGGGTTGGCTCATGCGTGATTGTATCGCCCACCTCGCTGAGGGTGATACCACAGCAGCAACAATAGCCGAGACTGGAGCCTACCCTAAGAGCGAACGACGAGGCGGCGATGGCGTAGTCACTGCGAGACAAATCGAAGCACGGGAGCTGAGCATTGAAGAACTACTCTCATGGTGGCGTGAATCGCGAAATCGGCTAGCCACTGCCCTCCGTCCATTCGATGGGCGAGACCGGCTCCCGTGGGCTGGGAACGAAATGAGTGTGCGTTCGTTTACCACTGCGCGCTTGATGGAGGCTTGGTCGCATGGACTGGACGCTTTGGAGACAGCCGGTGTCAGTCCGATCGATACAGACCGACTCAGGAACATCGCCCATCTTGGATACGCGACCCGAGACTTCACGTACCGCAACCACGGGCGCAATCCTGATCCGGAACCTCTTTACGTAGAACTCATATCACCGAGTGGAGCAATCTGGACTTGGGGTACGAACAAAACTGCCCATCGCATCACTGGAAGTGCAGGTGACTTCTGCCGTGTTGTTACACAACGTATCAACTATCGAGACACTGCCCTTGTGTACTCGAGTAGTACTGCCGAAGAATTCTTGAAGATCGCCCAGGCCTTCGCTGGGCCACCAGGCGCCGGACGAGCGCCGAAAACCAATAGCTAACTCTTCTTTAAAATTTCGGAAGGATAGGAAGTTCCAACAATCCCTTTAGTTTTGAACTTCTCGAGTTCTTCCGGCTCATAGCCAAGGAGATCAAGATATATCTCTTCATTATGCTGCCCCAGCTTTACTGGTGGCATACGAATCTCAGTCGGAGTATGAGCCATCTTAATCGTCATCCCAGGGTAACGATGTGTTCCAATGCCAGGTACCGTGATCTCCTTAAAGAAGCCCCGCTCATTAAGATGTAGGTCACTCAGTGCGTCTAGCGGATCGTTCACCGGCGTTGCAACTACACCTGCAGCTTGCAAAGCATGGAACAGTTCCTCTTTGTGATGCACCTTTGTCAGGACTGACAGTTTGGCATCGAGCTCATCACAATGTGCCAGACGTTGCTCACCGGTGATAAAACGATCATCTGTAACTATTGAAGGTTCACCAAGTACTCTTACAAGCGATGCAAACTCTTCGTCAGTACCAATATCAATCGCGATCCACTGATCATCGCCTTCCGTCGGATATACGTTGTGTGGAGCGTGCCATCGATGGCGATTTGCCTGTGGCAGAGTATCTCGACCATTCATCGTGTATTCGGAAATAAATTCAGCAAGCGTCGGGATAAACCCCTCCGTCAGAGGTAATTCGATCAGTTGTCCCTCGCCAGTCCGGTTGCGATGGCGAAGCGCCATCGCAACCGCTATTGCTCCCTGCACACCCGATATACCATCGGCAGCGAGTGTCTCACCAAGAATTTCCGGGGAAGCATCCGCGTATCCACGCAGAACTGTATGCCCTACCATCGCCTCTACATGCGTCCCGAATGCTCGATAGTTTTGATAGTCACCATCGAGGCCGAATGCTGGCATTCGCAGCATAATTAAGCGCGGATTCACCTCACGCAGCACTTCCCATCCAATATCGGCTTTGTCGATAGTTTCCGGAACGTTGTTCTCCACGAAAACATCGCACTTTTCGATCAGGCGCAAGAATGCAGCACGTCCTTCCTCTGACATCACGTCACATGCCATCGATTTCTTATTGCGAGCATGGGAGTTAAATGCCGCAGCACGATTCCAAGGGTCTTCACCAGGCTCCATGTCGGGATAGAACGGCTGCTGCCCATTCTCGACAAGAAGTTCAGCCTGAGCTCGGCTAATAATGTTCTCAGCCATCCGAGTGTTAGGTTGTATTTTGTTCACCGGTTCAACTCGGATCACTTCCGCACCCCATTCCGCCAACAGTTGAGTAACGTGCGGGCCTGCCCAGACGACAGTGACGGCAGCAATGCGAATTCCCTCTAATGGCAATGATTTATGGGGCTTCGATGACGCTAGTTCTTGCGACGTTTGATTATGGTCGCGTGGAGCCCCCCAAGGAGCCTCTAACGCATCCTGATGTTCTCCGAGCAACGGCGCACGGTGCGCATGCGGACGAGGTGAATCAGACATCAGGAATGGACGACCCGGGTATATTAATCGTCCGGCCTCAGGGTGCTCGATCGTCTCCCAATACCCTCGGCGACGATAATGTTCGTCGTTTAATAGATCAGCGACCGTCATCAATGCACCGGCAGGCAGTCCGGCATTTTGAGCGTCACGCAATGCTTCTAGTTTCGATTTCGCTGCGAGATAGGCATGGTACGAACCATCGATCTCTTCGTAGAGTTTTGGCGGCATGAGCGAAGCCGGTGCAAAGAGTTCAGGATGATCGAGCAGGTCCTCGCGACCAATTATCTTCAACAATTTGGGAAGGCGACGAGTGCCCTCAGCTTGAATATTGACATAGCCGTCTATGCAAGATTTCGGCCCTGATGCCAGACGTCTACTCGTACCGCTGGCACGCTTCGGTGAAATTCCAGAATACGCTGCTGCAGTTAGATGTATTACACGCCGATCCCGGCAACCTACCTGACATTCATATATTGAGATGTCTGCGTAATCGCCGCCGGTACGGTCACCAGATTCCACTCGCAATCGAATCAACATCGCAGCGAGAGCAACCGTGAGACCAGCATGATAATGGGCGTAGTGCCCACCTAACTTCAGAGGTTCACGCTCTCGATTACCTGTCTGATGAAGCGGGCCTCCCATAGCCTGTAATGTCAGCTCGGATCCTCGATAGTCGCGGTATGGGCCATCTTGGCCGAATGGGGTAATCGAAATGACCGCTAAACCAGGATTCGAATCAGCAAGCACACGAGGGTCCCAACCCCAATCGGCTGGCTGTCCAGGAGGGTAATCCTCCAACAAAATATCCGCCTCGGTCGCTAATCGTCGGATAGTTTCCGCACCCTCCGCTGTAGACGGATCCGACACCATCGAGCGCTTATTTGTGTTCAGGTGTAAAAATAACCCAGAGCGTTCCAAATGCGGTTCATCACCCGGAAACGGACCGTAACGTCGTGATGAATCACCTTCAGGCGGTTCAAGCTTCACAACGTCTGCACCGTAATCAGCAAGCAACTTGCTCGCGAACGGACCAGCAATATCTCGCGTGAGATCCAAGACACGGATACCGACCAGTGGTGCGACCATCTACTTCACTCCGAGTTCGTTACTGGAAATTACCAGCCTCGACCGAGAACACTTTGATCCAAAGTGAAGATAGCATCATGACTCAAATCAAGTCCTTGGGTAGGTCAGTCTCTCGCGATTTCGAAAGGAGAAGTCACCGTTCGCGAAGTCGAATCATCTGGTCGATCACCATTATGATCACGAACCCAAACATTGCGAGACCAGCTCCTGTTGCTATCGAATCATCGGGAGTACCGAGACTCGTAGTCTCAATCCCATCTGGCCAAGGCCATAGCACTCGAGTTGAACCTATCATTAGCCCGATTAAACCAGCTATTACTGTATCCCGGTGTCGATCGAGTAAGTGGTAAAGCAACTGCGAGAATAGCGCAAGCCCGATCACAGCTCCTGTTAGAAACACCAAGAGTGAATCGAGCTCTCGATCAGTCACTGCATCCAACACAGGTCGATACATACCTAGCATGACCAGCATCAGAGACCCGCTGATACCTGGGAGAATCATCGCACAGATCGCAGCAGAACCTGACAACAAAAACATCCATGCCGTGGGATCATCTGCCTGATGTACCCCGGCATCGGAAATACCATCGCGGAGACCGATTAGCACGAACAAAACCGCACCTACCGTGACCATCACCATCAGTCGGGTCCAGTCACGATTCTCGATGAGTCTCCATGCGACGATAATTGAACTGAGTATCAGACCGAGAAATAGTGAAGCGATCTCAATCGGATGTTCCTCAAGTTGGATCTTGAGGAGATTCGAGAGCATGACTACAGCAAATCCTATACCGGCTAACAAAGGTAGAAGGAATCTCCACTCAACCTCCAAAAGCCACTTAAACCCGGCCCTCACCTTGAAACGAGCGAACATAGCTAGAGCCGAACTACCAGCCTTAATCGAAGCGATCAGACGCTCATAGAATCCAAGAACGAGCGCGATGGTACCGCCCGAGACTCCCGGCACCATATCCGCGATTCCCATTATGAAACCGCTTATGATCGTCGTCAGAATTGAAAACACCATGTTGACAAGTTTATGGATGGTACTGGATGAGACTAGAGGTGACCGATCTAACACGTTTGTTCAAGTCAAATCAATAACATCAGTAACACTTAACGACTTAGACAATGATCGCCCTTTGTCACTCATCATCCAACTACCCTGAATCGGGCGAGCC
>Ga0310344_10003331_pt1 | contig 11987 bp, 19 predicted proteins | sample HC15DNA20200_MG_FD_203801 | JGI IMG/M metagenome (GOLD analysis project Ga0310344, IMG submission 203801) | Marine microbial communities from station ALOHA, North Pacific Subtropical Gyre - HC15-DNA-20-200_MG | ecosystem: Environmental > Aquatic > Marine > Oceanic | place: Pacific Ocean: North... | reverse complement strand
CAGGCAAGATACATGGCTTGGGATCAAGATACAAAAGATGGTGCTGCTAGTCCCTACGTCGCAGAATGTTGGGAGTCTTTAATCAAAACAAACAGGTTCGCTACTTTTTAAACGTAAGACTGATTTATTGGAAAATAGTATCCGTTTAGTTCATGACCATGCTTGCCACCCAATCTAGATAAGGCAATAGGCATATCTGGTCGGTGGGTTATTCCTGAATAGTGAGCGATGCAAGAACGACGCTGAATATCGGGGTCATTTGGAATAGTTCCACGGTGCATCAGGCGGCTATGCCAGAGAAGAACATCACCTTTTTTTGCAATAAATTCTTCTGTTTCCAAGTCTGCGTCTTCTATAAGTTGTTCAAAAAGAGGTGTCAATATTTCTTCAGAACGTACTGGCCATTTAGGATCTGCTATTGCGTTATTTCCTAAAGCAGCAAGTATTTTTTCATTGGTTATGACAGGGAACTTGTGAGAGCCACGTACAAATTGGAATGGTCCCGAATCAGGGTGAATATCTTCTAGTGCTATCCAAATAGCCATATAGAAGTCACGGTTGGTGTCAGGGTTCAAATATCCATCTTGATGCCAATTGCGTTGTGTTGAAACCCATCCTGTCAAGTTCAGATGAACACCTAGTGGTTCTCCAATCAAGTCAGTCATAATGTCAGTTAAAGGCTTATAAGCAAGCATGTCTCCTAAAGCAGGAACATACATGTAGGGAACATCGAAAGGCCAACCACGAGGACGGTTTTGATTGTCTTTAAGCCATGCCTCTTTATATTCTTCTATGAACACGTCTGGCATAAATTCAGGAAGAACGACTAATCCATCATCTTGCCATTCTGCTTGCAAGTCTGTTTCAGGTTCGTTTTCTTCATTATCCAGCCAAGGCAATTCGCTACGATGCGGCCAATCTTCGATTACATCGGCTTCGTAAAACCCTTTGAAGTAATCTGGATGAATATTCATAAAATAAAACAATAACACTAAATATTGTTTTATTCGGTGTCTACCATTATCAGTATGGTTCTAATTGCTATTGTTAGAAGAATACGTCCATCCTGAGAGGGCAATTAGTTATATGGAATCTATTTTCGCGAGTGGGGCAATCGGTGCGGTAATTGTTGCTATCGCTGCTGTTTTGCGCGAACGAAATATAAGAAGAAAGCACAAAATGGATCGTTACCAATCTGATTTCCAAATAGGACAAAAACTTCGCGATGAATTAAGAACAGAAATGGATCGTCGTGAGCAGGAATATCAATTAGATCGACAAAGTTTAGAATCACGAATTACTGCTTTGGAAAAAGAAGTAGAACGGTGCCATGAAGAACGAAGAGATCTTCAAAATCTGGTGGTAGAATTATCCAGCAAAGCAAAGCCACCTGTTAAAAAACCTGCTGTACGTGCAGGTTCGCCTAAAAAGGCAGCGGCTCAAAAGCCAAAAGGGAAAAAGAAGTGAAATATAAATGCGAAAAATGTGGAGGCACTTCAGCGGAAACGGGAAAGATCCGAACCACTGGTGATGGAATCTCTCGGTACGCTAATCTCCAGAACCAAAAGTTTGGTTATGTTGCATGTGAAAACTGTGGATACACAGACTTCTATCGTGACTTTGGTAAAGACAAAGGCTGGAAAACAGTTCTAGACGTTTTGTCTAACTAATTGATTCCCACTGAGAAAAAGTTGACAAAGTTTTATGTAGTTGAAAATCCTTCAACCATTTAAATTTGTACCGTAACGGAATCGACCACATCAGCCATCCATGTGTCCGCAACAGTCACAGTGATTACAAGTGCAGGGGCATACTTCACAACCGCAATTTGGACATCCTGAGTCTGACATGATTCCTCCTATCTCGTTACTTCTTTACTTAATTCAAAAGTTCCTTGAATAACGCGTTCCACGACACCTGAAGCATCTTCAATTTCCAAGTCATAAACTCCACCTTGACTTAGAGCAGCAGTTGCGGTAGCACTTACTGTGATTTGTATCACCCCACTTGCGTTCAAAGTTATCTCTGGACTTCCTCCTGTAGAAAGGAGATCAAGCAAAGTGGTGGATGAGTCAACGTCTGGGCGAACCTGCATCCTTCCGCTGTAAGTGCTAAGATTGCGCGCTACGGGAGGTGTTGCATTATCCGTAATGGTTAGTTTTTTACTAAACGTCGTGCCCTGTTCGCAGGTCATGTTGTAAGTTGCTGCGGTCATTTGCATACCTCCAGTAAAAAGTCTATCCTTATATATGATCTCACAAGGAGAACAAGACGATGGCTGATATGAATATTAACCCTGAAGAACTTATTAATAACTTAAGTCAACAAATTGGTGCTTTAATGGCAGAAAATACTGCCTTGAAGATGGCTATAGGTAAAACTCAAGAATCATTAGATGCGGCAGAGCGTCAACTGGCGGCTTTAACACCAGCACCAGAAGATGCTGGCAATGCTTCTGATGAGGGAGATTCAAAAAAGAAGAAGTAGTTATGGACACTGCTGTAGATGGTCAAGAAGCGTCATGGCACACAGATGGACATCGTGTCAGTCTACGTTTGGTTAAAAACGAAATAATAGTCAGTCTTGTTCATTGTCCTGATACAGATAAATGTTCTGTTAGGGAAGTTAGTTGTGTAGTTAAACACTTTATAGACATGTATGGACTCGAATGCAATGTCGGAAGTGTGTATATAACTAGTCCAGAAACAGAAATAGCGTGGGCACTAATGGGCGATGATTTTGATTTAGATGCCTGTCAACTTTGGTGGATACCTTCAGAGGATGAAGCCTTCGCAAGTTGGCTAGACAGTAAAATTTCGTAGTTTATTCGTGTCCATCTCTGTAGGGATGGTGTTCAGGGGATTTAAAACGAGGAGCATCAGGGATTGATTCCTCATACATGGGGTGTTCGGTTTCTGGGGTAATTATTATCTTTTGAGAAGTTACTCGTACTGTTTCTGGAAGAACCGTAGGTGATTTGATGATGTTTTTTGCATTAGTGAGCGCCATTTCAAGAGTTGAGCACTCTATTTCGTTGTCTTCTCTGCCATTTGCTTGTATTTGAGAGTAATAAAGCCTGTATTTATTCGTTATTTCTGCCCCCAACATGGTTGAAGCCATGTCTTCCAATAACGTTTCTGTAGATTCCAATGACAAATCTTGTCCGGGGGCGAAAGTTGCTTCTGCTCCTTGTTCGTTTTCTGTTTCTAACATGGTATTCCTCGTGATATTTGGTGTCTCTCGTAAGTAATTTAGCATAATTAGTGTATATCAGTCTGCCCATTAGGTTGTTGCTTAGACATTTTAAGTATTGCAAGGGCAAAACGCCATACATCTGGATGCTTCCAGACTGATTCATAGCATGGAGTATAAGTGAAACTCTGATTTCGCTTTTGTCGTTCTACGAGTCCTTGTTCTAATAGTTTTGTCATTGCTCGTTGAGCAGTATTCTCTAAAACCCCCATTTTTGAGGCTACATCACGGATAGATGACTCTGGGTATTCGATAAGAACCACGAAAGCACGACCTGTTTGGGTTAACAATGCCAATGTATTGTTGTCGCTATACGAGATAATGCGAGCCTCATTAAGGGCTTCCATTACATATTCAACTGCTAGTTCAAGAGTGTCGGCTCCAGCAATGGCATCTGCAATATGTTTTTTTAATGCATGTTCATGCTGAGGTCCATACCCTTTAAATTCAGGCATTTCTTCACAGTCCCTAACGTATGTGTAATTATCCTCTATTATAGACGGTGGCGGCATTTAGTTGCTGACAGTGGCATCTATCGAGAGATATCTGTATGGAAGAATTAAGACAAAGGTTAGGGGTACTGGCTAATAAAGACGGCACCCCTCCGATCTGTCCTGCTTTCAAGTTGATTACGAAGATGGAAGAAGACGACGCAGAAGTCGCCAAACTTATCTCTGAGTCAATGATGAACCCTGAGGTTTCGATAGCCGAAATACACCGGGAATTGGCTACACATGGGATTGGGATATCTAGGGAAAGTATCTCTAGATATAAAAACAGGATATGCCTTTGCAGTCCTCATTGTTCAGAGTCGTTAGGAAGCGGGCAAAATGGCTAATAAAGATCTTAAATCCAATCTTAAAAACATGAATAAGGCACCGAGTAAAGCCACTGTTGGAAAACTGGCAGAACTTTTAGAGCGTCAATCAATTGATGTAAATCAAATAGGGGATATCAAAAAGGTATCTATTTATCAGTCGATTACTAAGGATGCCGAAGGCGAGCCTCACGTCCACGACTTGATGGGTATTCAGATTTCTCCACAATGGGAGACTGGACCTGAATGGCCTGTTATAGAACCTGCTCCTAAAGTTAACCTTCCGAAGAGCACAGTAAAGAAAAACAAGTCCACACTCAAAAAGTGTGTTGTTCTTCCTGATATGCAAATTGGCTACTATCGCAATAAAGAGGGAGAGTTAGAACCCACTCACGATGAAAGAGCCATCGAGATTGCCATAAGCATGTGTAAGGATATAAATCCTGACAAAGTTGTGCTTGTAGGAGACAATTTAGATCTTCCAGAGTTAGGCAAGTACCGTGTTTCTCCTGTGTTCCAACAGACAACTCAGGCATCAATCAATGCGGCAACCCTGATTTGCGCTCAATTAAGAGCATCATCGCCTAACGCAGAGATTATATGGATTGCTGGAAACCACGAAGAACGATTGACTAACTTCATGATGGATAATGCTTTGGCGGCATTTGGTATAAGGCAAGGCAATATGCCTGATAGTTGGCCGGTGTTAAGTGTTCCCCATTTGTGCAACTTAGATGATTTTGATATTGAATATTTGCCGGGTTATCCAGCGTCATGTGTTTGGATAAACGAACATATTAAAGTGATACATGGCGACTTGGTGAGGTCTGGCGGTAGCACGGCACATGCTTACTTGAAACGTGAGAAAATATCAGTAATATATGGACATATTCATAGGCGTGAATGGGCTGAAATGACTCGTGAAGATTTTGATGGACCGAAGACAGTAACGGCTCTGTCACCGGGATGTTTGGCACGGATTGATGGCGCAGTCCCCTCAGTAAAAGGTGGTACAGATTTAGATGGTAGACCGTTAACTAGGCACGAAAATTGGCAACAAGGTCTTGCAGTTGTGGATTATGAAGAGGGCGACGGCAAATTCAACTTAGAAATGATCACGATTCGTGATGGTTGGGCTTTGTACAGGGATAAAGAATACAAGGTGTAAATGTCAAATGGCTTCTCAGGTGACTATGAGGAGGAAGCGCACTGGACAAACAAAGCAAACTGCAAAGACAGGGGACATCTCATGTTCCCGAAAAGGCACAAAGATATTACCTACATCTCAGAAGCGCGCCGCATCTGCCGTCAATGTGAGGTCAGGGCTGAATGTTTACAGTATGCCTTAAGTTTTCCGGCTGCTGATATGCACGGAATATGGGCAGGATTGACACCTAGGCAGTTAGCCAAAGAACAAAAAGCGCGTGGTGTTACTCCTAGCAAACCAACTATTGCGGAGTTCATGGCTGACATGCTGCGATACTATAAGGATAAGCCTGAACCTAAATCTAAAACAAATATTGAAAAGATCATAGACGATGACCGGAAAGAACTTAACTAAAGAGTTTGTAGCAGAACGTGACTTGAAAATGTTTCGTATGCGACAAGCAGGTGCGTCTCACAGTGAGATAGCGAAACGCTATGACCTTTCTGTGTCTGCTGTGTCTAAAGGCATCGCTCGAATACTTGAACGCTTGAATCGAGATGCGGCTCTCGCTTATCCCGAAGTATTACGAATGGAATTAGAAAGATTAGACAATCTTCAATCTTCTGTTTGGCCTCTCACCCAATTTCGTCGTGAAAGCATTGGAGACGAAGAAGTAGTAATAGAACCAGACATGAAAGCAATTCAGACAGTTTTGGGGATTATGGATCGTAGATCAAAACTTCTTGGAATGGATGTTCAGAAAGTTGATCTAAATGTTTCGGGGGGAACAGATGTTCGACACACTTTGGCAGGTGAAGAACTTAAAAAAGTTGGAAATGTCGATTACCGTGGGGAATCTATGCAACTTCTAGAACTTATGCAAAAAGCAGGAGTTTTAGAAAAAGGCGTGGCTGAAAAGATTTTAGCCGAAGTAGAAGATGACGAATTGGAGGTCATTGATGTCGAACCAGTTGACGAAGGAACAGAAGATGAGTGAAACGGAAGAAAGTAAGACTGCTCAAATCCTTGTGCGTATTTCCGAAGAGGAACGTGATGAATGGAAAGCCGCTGCTGAGGTATTGGGTACAAGCATGTCTGATCTAATCAGAAATAGCGTGGCTCCTATAGTGCAAGAAACCTTACATTGTATTCACCCAGAGGAATTTCGTTTGGTTTATCCATGGTCGGAATTTTGCAAGAAGTGTGATACGCGGTTGAGATGAGATATGTGCTCTTCGTTTTAGGTCCAATTGTTGGATTTTTTGCGGGAGCAATACTTGCTTTATTGCTTTTTTGTTTAGGTAGAGCAATTGGAATAATTCCATTTCGCAACAAACCTAAGGAAATGGATGATCATTTTCCGAGAGTGATTCCGTAGTCATGGCTATTAGAAAACTTCGCCCCGAACCGTATAACACTGATGCTGTAGACGCTGATAACGATGGAATCGTTCAGGAAGGAACAGCATTTGAGCGCCCTGTGGGTACACGGTTCTTGAATAGGGCAGGACAAGAATTACAACAAGGTTTCACAAGTCTGCTACCGATTGAAGGTTCGGTTGTTGGGAGAGACGATAAACCAATTCCTTATACTCCGACTTGGTTCGGTCAGTTAGAAATAGAAGAACCTACTAAACCATTACTACCTAGCCTTGCTGATGGAGGGGTATCAACTGTCGGAAGTATCACGGTTGGTCTTGGGAAACCTCAAAAAATAGGGAACAGTCGGGTACAACTTCGAGAACGAGCAAAACGAATGGAAGTTGTGCAGTATGCAGATGAAGCGGTTCGTTCACCTGCGAAACCATGGGGAGAGAACCCTCCACGATCCAATACTGGTGATGTCGAAGTAGATGAAATAGTTGATCAGGTGATGATGAACAGAGAGGGTGGGATGACGCGGTTGATTCAAGCATTACTTCATCAGGATGATGATGCTGGTATTGAGGCAGGTAGAGAAATACATGCGGGTGATGATTATGAACTCGACATGGACCCCATCAAATATGAACAACTTGACGCAATAAGAGATGAGTTAAGAAAACGAACTCAAGAATTTTTGGCAGATTTTGATGAGGAAATAACTGTTTACCGTTTTGGTTCTCGTCGTCCAGAATCAGATGTTGTTTCTTTCACTCTTAATCCTCGTTACAACTATCAAGGCGCATTGGGATGGGCAGAACGATATGAGGAACTTGGGGAACGGTTCTTGCCTTACAAGGTTAGAAAGTCAGACGTTATGTTCGCTATGGATATGCGAAATGGTCCTCCGCTGGGAGAAGATGAAATACTAATCAACTTTGACGATGTTCTTTTAGATGAAGCATTGGTAGGGACTATTGACTGGCAACAGGTTGAAGAACCAGTTGCAAAGTTGTCTAGTTTAAAAGACAGAGGAATTAATACCATTGCAGACTAAACAAGAACTTGAAAATTGGTATGAGCAAGAAGATCCGTGGGATTACACAATTACCGAAGATGACATCTACCGTAAACATTTCTATTTAACTGTTTTAGAGGACTTGGATGGAACATACGAGAGAGCATTAGATATTGGTGCCGGTGAAGGATTCATTACAAAAGATTTACCCGCAAAAGAGATTCATGCTATTGAATTGAGCGATACGGCGGCAAAAAGACTGCCGGAAAACGTAAAGAGAGTCTCAACTCCTATTGGTAAATATGATTTAGTTCTTGTTACTGGATTGCTTTATAACCAATATGATCATCGGGCTATAGCGAAAATGGCTACCGACGCGGCTAGTAAGCACGTTTGCATAGGAGGAATCGTTGATTGGTTGCGACCATATGTATTTGGAGAATTGATTAGGTCATTTGAATTTCCATACAGAGAATACTTATCAGCGTTTAAGGTTTATGAGACTCGCCCATAACATCGGGAATGAAAAACATTCCAATTATCACACTCGTGAACAAATTCTTGCCTGTGATGAACCCATAGGTTTTGATGGTGTTTATCGAAATGTTTACAAAAATCAAGATGTTTTACGAAACAAATCGGGAATTATGTTTGTTATGGGTAACTATCTAGGAAGTAATAATGAATTCGATTTACCTAATGTACCTAGAGTGGAATCTTATTGCACTCTGGCGGAAGTTAAAGAGTTGTGTAATAGGTATGACTTTGAGATTGGGTGGCACACTTGGTCACACCGCAACCTTTGTTCGCTCTCCCAAAAAGAGATTATGCAAGAAATAACCGCTCCTTTTCCCACGAAGTATCTCCGTTATCCCCATGGCGCATATAACGACCTAGTCGTGGAATGTGCTCAAATAGCAGGATATGAAAAGGCTTACGCTGTAACTCAAGGCGTACCCGATGATCCGTATAGGCTTTATAGTAATTATGTTGACTGGTCTTAAACGAGCATACGAAGATGATGGTGTTGTTGTAATACCTTCTGTTTTTACTGAAGAGGAATGCGACCGCATTAAAGAAGAGGCGTACAACGTAACGGATGTTGAGATAAAACAATCTGGATATAAGCATGTTCCAAGCGAACGAGCATATAACAGAAAGTCTTTAATTTTCTTTCCGGCATTAGCCAACGAATATCTGAACTCGATTAGAACCGATGAACGTATGCAAGATGTTGTTCGTTGGTTTCTAGGGGGTGATGTCAGACAGATAAATAATCAAATCTATTTTAGAGAATCAGGAGATTTGGATACTTTTGCTTGGCATAGAGACACAATATTCAGAGAAAGCCATGTGTTTTCTTCCACTGTTGAAACAGATTATCTACAAACAATTATTGCTATAGATGACATTACGGAAGATAACAGTCCTGTCGAATTCATTACCGGATCACATTTCTGGGATTCATTCAACAATCCAAAAAACCTTCGTGTTTTTGAAAGAGGAATGTACGAAGGAACAAAATACACAGCAAAAAAAGGTGACATGATGATTTGGTCTGTGAAGATTGTTCACGGAAGCGAAGCCAATGCATCAAATAGTTCTAGAATGACATACATGAATGGATTTTGTCGAACTAGGTCGGCAAGTTCATACCCTGACTATCTTGTAGATGGAGAGGTAATACCAAACATAGATCCAGAAAGGATTCCATAATGCTCGGTAAACCCGATGATGTAACAGTTGTCGTTGCCTCTTACAAATATGGACATCTAGCGGCTCACTGTATAGAAAGTCTTTTGTCTCAAACCAGATTGCCAGATCGTGTTCTGTTCGTTGATGATGGAGTAGGGGATTGCAAGCATCTACCGAGGATCTATCCCACCGTTGATTACGTTATGCGCGAAGTAAATATGGGCACCGCAGAGAACTTTCAAGACATGCTGATGAGAGTAGACACGCAATACACAATGTTTCTTGGTGCAGATAATTGGTTAAGGTCTGACACTATTGAAAAACTTATGGAAAAAACACCTGAGGCTGACATTGTTACTTACGAAATAATGGTGACAGGTGAACACAAAATGAATCACCCTGACGCTCATGCGCCGGATGCAATACATGGCGGAGATGTCTGGTGGCGAAGGCAAGGTCACCACGGTTCAATGCTTTACCGTACTTCTTATGGACAAGCGGCTGGTTATGCACGAAGAGAAGGTCGGGCGAACTCGGAAGAAGATTGGGTGTTATGGGATCGAATGAAAGAAATGGGTGCTCGTATCTTTCATGTTCCTGAACCTCTTCTTTATTACAGGAGACATAGAGAAAACTTTATTGCCTGCGATTAAGTGGTGCGTGCGATAACAGTATCCGTGTGAAAGACTTTGGTATGTGGCACCACAGATAATTACCCAAGAGAATTTATCCTTTAACGATCTTCTTATTCGTCCTCTTTATTCAGAAGTTCGTAGCAGAGATGATGTAAGTCTGGTAACAGAACTTTCAGGCGGTTTAAAGTTAGACATTCCAATTCTTGCTGCAAACATGGACACAGTTTGTGGCACGGAAATGGCTGGGGTTATGGGCGAACTCGGCGGTATGGGTGTTCTACATCGCGGCATGGCAGTCGGTCAACGAATCAAAGCAGTAACCACTTTGGCTGATGAGGGGTTACGGGTTGGTGTGGCTGTTGGCATTCATGCGCTCATGAAAGAGATTGTTGAATACATAGACAGAGGAGCAAGTGCGATTGTGTTGGACATCGCACATGGGGACTCCGCTCATGCTTTAGACAAGGTTCATATGATTCGTTCTTTGGTCGAAAAGCGTGATTCTTCTGTTTGTGTGATCGGTGGGAATGTAGCGACCGCAGGTGCTGTGGAAAGAATGTGGAGTGCTGGTGCCCATTGCGTAAAAGTAGGTATTGGACCGGGTTCCGCTTGCACTACACGAGTTAAAACAGGTGTGGGTGTTCCACAGGTGAATGCTATTTCAGATTGTTCTCAAAGGGCTGATGAGTATGGGATCACTGTTATAGCGGATGGAGGAATGAAAACTCCGGGAGATATTGCCAAAGCCTTAGCCCTTGGTGCCGATGCTGTAATGGTGGGCGGAATGCTTGCTGGTACAGATGAAGCACCGGGAGAGATTATCTATAAGAACGGTAAAGGGTACAAGGAATATAGAGGTATGGCTTCTAAGCGTGCTGGGTCTCATTATGAGGAAGGTGCTTCTGGGATGATCCCCCTAAAAGGTTCAGCGGAGGCTATTGTGATGGATATATGCAAAGGCTTAAGAAGTGCCCTTTCTTATTCGGGGGCAAGCAACCTAGAACAGTTCCATGTCAAAGCAGAATTGTTAAAAGTTTCGCCTTTGGCGGCACAGATGAGTGGGGCACATGGACTTCCTGTGTGAGATAACGCCCTTGTCCGTAATTCTTTCTGCAATAGCAGGATTTGCTATTTCTTTAATGTTATGGATGATACTCAGGGATAGATAGTGCCCAATAGGTTTACGGAACACCCTTTATCGGTGGGAGAAACATATGGCGAACATTTTCGGGAGGCGATTACTTTTGCCAAAGATTTGTTTCTCGCTGCTTTTGCTTGCACTATCCATTCGATCTTTCCATGGCTATTCACAACTACGGCAAGCAAAAAAGTTAAAGTATTAAATAGAACTATGCAAAGAGGTAAATAGTGGGTACACGAGTATTACTGACAGGTGGTTTAGGTGTTATTGGTTCTCATACCGTTGAACATTGGTTGCGAAATACCGATTGGGAAATAGTTGTAATGGACGCATTGCGTTTCTCAGGACGTATCGAAAGACTCACTGATATAGAAGCCTATGATCCAAACAGGGTTCAAGTTGTTTGGCATGATTTGAGATCACCGTTGCATAATCAGATAAAAGATGCAATTGGTGATGTGGATTACATCGTGAATATGGCATCCGACTCTCATGTCGATAGGTCAATTACAGATCCAGTTCCATTTATTCAAAACAATGTAAGTGTTGCCGTGAACATGCTGGAGTATGCACGGGAAGTTATGCCTCAAAAGTTCGTTCAGATTTCCACAGATGAAGTTTATGGTCCCGCTCCTCACGGTTATTCCCATAAAGAAAACGAAGTTCATCGTCCTTCAAATCCATATTCGGCTTCTAAGTCAGCACAGGAAGCAATTGCGTTTTCCTATTGGCGCACATATGGAGTACCGCTGATTATTACTAACACCATGAACAACTTTGGAGAGCGACAGCATCCAGAGAAGTATGTGCCGATGGTTATGAAAAAGATCCTGCACAGAGAACTAATAGAAGTCCACGGTAAAGAAAAAGATGATGGGCATTGGGATATAGGGTCGAGGGTTTGGCTACATGCTAGAAACC
>Ga0310344_10003330_pt1 | contig 11987 bp, 9 predicted proteins | sample HC15DNA20200_MG_FD_203801 | JGI IMG/M metagenome (GOLD analysis project Ga0310344, IMG submission 203801) | Marine microbial communities from station ALOHA, North Pacific Subtropical Gyre - HC15-DNA-20-200_MG | ecosystem: Environmental > Aquatic > Marine > Oceanic | place: Pacific Ocean: North... | reverse complement strand
CGTGCCACACCTGCAAGGGTTAGGAGATCTTCCATGGTTGCCGGAACCTCTCCCCCATATGTATCTACTAATCGTTCGCCCATTTTATGAAGATGCCGTGCCTTGCTACGAAAGAAACCGGTGGAGCGAATCGCCTCTTCGAGTTCCGTAAGGTTCGCTTCCGCAAACGATGCAGCGTCTGGGTATTTCGGGAAAAGTGAGCGGGTGACCTGATTAACCCGTTCATCCGTACACTGAGCGGAAAGTACGGTAGCGACCATGAGTTGAAGTGGCGTCTCCCAATCAAGTGATATTTTGAGGTTTGGGTACAATCGGTAGAGCTCAGGAGTGAGAGCTTGGGCTAGCTCTTTACGTGTTTTGATCGATTGAGAGCGTCGCAAACGAAACTACACACTTTCTTCAAGGTGGGGCTGAACGACTGCTTTAGGATTCTGTTGGCCCAGAGATTCATCATCGCCCCACTTATCCTCTGATATTGCAAGCAATCCCAATTTTTTCACCCGCCCTGCCCACGTTCCAATTTCATTGAGATCTACCAGTCCGACGACACTTCGGTTTGTGAGGACGAGTAGGCATGGTCCCGCAGTTTCGGCACGTCCCAATACATCAGCTAGCGTCTCGTCAGGCCGCGCCGAGTTTTGTTTGGAGATCGGGTCCATTATTTCGACAACTTGCGTGACATCCCTCAAATGCTCTGGAACGACGGCAACTTTAGCAATATGAATGATGCCGGCTATCTTGCCGCCCATCTCGACGGGATAAGCCAGCTGTCGATTACACATGAAATATTGTGCGATCGCATCATTAAGAGATGATTCGGCACTGACACAGAGTGGAGTTGATGTCATGACGCGAGAGATGCGAATTCCTCCTAAAAGCTGCCTGAGCTGAAAATGGCGAAAACTTGTAGAAGCCGCATTGACGACAAACCACCCAATTAAGATCGACCAAATCCCACCCAAGAGAATACCGCGACTGAGAGCAGTTAACCCGAGTACGATGAGGATGCCACCGAAAATTCGGCCTCCCCATGCAGCCCAACGAGTAGCTTGGACAAGATTGCCTGTTACGGCCCACACGATTGACCGAAAGATTCGGCCGCCATCTAGGGGGAATCCTGGAATCATATTGAACACGGCGAGCACAAAGTTGAGCAGTGCAAGGAATCCGAGCACTGTTACTATGGGGTCTGGGGCCGAGACCACTTCAGCTCCAAGTCGTGCTATATGAAATATGCCAGCAAGTAGAAGACTTGTAAGAGGCCCCGCTGCGGTAAGCAGGAACTCATCGAATGGATGTCGAGCTTCCTCGCGCGCCTGAGCGATTCCACCGAAGATGAACAAGGTAATATTGTCTACGGTTATTCCTCGTGTTCGGGCCACCACTGCGTGCCCGAGCTCATGCAACAGAACAGATATAAAGAATAACGCGGCCGCCACCGTCCCCATTGCCAGATATGTCGACTGCTTATGGTCAGGGAGTACACGTGGAAACTCTCTCCAAGTAAAGGTCCACACCACGAGTGCAGCGACAAAAAACCAGGAATAGTCGATTCGTATAGGGAAGCCAAACCAACGGCCAATGGAAAAGCCTCCGACGAGCGGCATGTGCTAGAATGCCCTCGTAGGTTGATGAGGAGTGCTGTACGCTAGTGTTTTGACAGTTCCCTCTCCATACAGTCTCCACCAAGGTCGGTGATAGTGCACCATTGTTCGACTTTCTTTAGGCATCTTTTTTCTTGCCTGCTCCCGAATTCTGGGGAATGGAAGCGACCGACCCATAATCTCCCCGAAAATACAGGAGAGGCAAATCGTTTCTAGGCTTAGCATGGGCTTCTAAAACCCGCCCGATGAATATCGTGTGATCACCGGCCGTTACGGCTTGTTCGACCGTGCAATCACAATGTGCTAGCGCCATATCGATGATGGGTGCGCCTGTTTTGGCGACTGTGGTGTCGAGCCCTTGAAACTTGTCTGGACGGTTGGAAGCAAACCGTCGAGCTAGGCTCTCTGCACCAACCGCGAGAAAATTGATTGCGAATATGCCTGAGGCGTGAACTGCTCTGTGTGTAGCGGTAGCGTGGTTCATGCACACCATAACGAGTGGGGGATCGACCGATATTGAACAGACGGCTGTTGCTGTCATGCCACTGGCCTCTTCTTGATCATCCAAGGTTGTAACAAGAACCACTCCTCCCGCGAGATTGGCCAATGCTCTCTTGAATGCATCCGTGGTTACCACGACTAAAGATTCCTCCGTTCTCTCGCTTTTCTCATAGTTCTTATATTGGCTCTACATAACATCATAAGAATTTCTATCAATCAGGTGTCAGAACTGGTATTCCCTGCTGCATGAAAGGCAAGCCAGCGGTTTAGTCCGACAAACGCTGTAATAGCTATGCTCCATTGAATCAAAACCGTGCCAACGTTGAACTCCGAAATCAGCGTGAATGTAGCACGCAAATCTTCGAGGTTGACGGCTTGCCATAGCCACCAGGCGGTGATCACGATGGCTTGAATAGCGACCAATCGGATTGCAGTGTTGAACCACCGTCCTATGACGATGTCGTTGCCCTCTCTGTTGATCAATGTCGAGCGAAACTTTTCAACTCCATGTCGCATCACGAGAATCGCAAAAAAGAGACCACTCACCATAAGACCAACGCCCCATACCCAGTCCTGATTCCGGAACACCTCAATCCAAATTGCCGAAGGTAAACCGAGCCCGAATCCGAGTGCGCCCACTACTAAAATCGCCTTCTGGCGCGCGATGCCCGCGTCGGTCAGTACTCTCGCCGCAAGTTCAATCATTGCGATCAGGCTGCTCCAAGCTGCGAATACCAGCGCGAGGAAAAACAGAACCATAAACGCCGAACCGCCTGGCATAAGCCCGAAGAGTTGTGGAACCCATATGAATGTGAGTCCCTCATTGTCAGCGTTCACTATCTCGTTTGCAGCGTTAGGTAAAATTGCGAATACGGTGCACAGCACCATGATCCCTGCAAGCAACGAGACTGAGTTGTTCCCGAACCCTAGCATAAACGCGTTTAGCGTTGTGTCTTCGCGTTTCTTTATGTAAACGGCGTAGGCTGTGATAAGTCCCCAACCTGCGCCAGTATCCCATGCGTTTTGTGTAAGTGCTTGTAGCCAGATGTCGGCGTTAGTCAGGTCACTCCAGTTTGGCGTAAAGAGAAAAGCTAGGCCCGCCTCGGCTCCTTCCAGTGTAACCGCACGGATCGTAAGTGCGACAACTAATATTAGGAGACTAGGGATAAGGACACGTGCAGCTCGTTCAATTCCCCGGACCCCTCGAAGAACAACAAGCACGGCCAACGCAATCGCAATCGCATGAGTCACGACGGGCCAAGGTGAGCCAATGAACCCATCCCAGAATTGTTGTGGCCCCACACACCCAACTGCACCGGTGTCACATGCTTCAGTTGGGACAGTTCCAGTGATTGCTCCGAACAGATAGCGCAGTGTCCAACCCATGACTACCGAGTAGTAGAACATGATCGCAGTCGAGACGAATGCGACCCAGGCGCCCATCCAAGCAGTCCCACGACCAGCGAGTTTTGCAAAAGCTCCGATGGGGCCAGATCGAGATGTTTTTCCAGCAGCAAACTCGACGAGAATTAGAGGTATGGACCAGAGAAGAAGGAACACAAGCCAGGCAACAAGGAAGGAACCGCCACCGTTTGACGCTGCGATTCGTGGGAATCGCCAGATATTTCCTGTCCCGACGGCCATGCCGAGCATAACGAGCATCATTGTTATTCGAGAGCTGAAAACAGGCTTAGTCATCCGCCATCTCCGTGAGAGTTACCCTTGCGATTTGGGTCATCTTCGGTACGTGAGGTTTGTGCTTCAAGGGGCATATGTGATCGATCAGAAAGATCACCTAGCCAAGCTTCGAGTGCCTGATTGAACGCGCCGGGACGAGAGATATGGGAGCAATGTCCAGTTTCGGGGATTAATACGTACTTGGCATCGGGTAATGCATCTGTAATCTCAATTGCCCAACTCACCGGACAATACACATCGCGCGGACCCTTTACTACGAGAGCCGGGGCTTTGATATCATTCAAAGCTGGTCTCAGGTCTAGGCCTTTCAGGTGATCAACCCGCCGATCTGATACTCTGGGTGGAACGGTTCGTGGGCCTGTGAATAGCGCGTAATCGATCAGCGCTTCGCGGCCGGAGGAGTCATCAAAAACCCAAAGTCCGAGTCGGCTCCAGAAACGTGCCATTCTGCGACTTACTCCTGTGGGCAGATACCGAGTGGTCAACATCGCCAGAGGGGTGAGGATTGTGCGGTTAAACCCGACGTGGTCGTAAGAAATTTTGGCTAGCGGGTTACAGAGTACTAGTCCACGGATTCGTTCTGGGAAGCGCGTTGCAAAGCGGATTGCGATTGCACTTCCTAAGCTTTGTCCAATTACTACTGCGTGTGTGATTTTCAGATCATTCAACAGTTCTTCGAGATCTTCGACAAAGCGATCGAAGTTGGCGCCTACCGGGAAAGTTTCCCGCATGTCAGCGCAAATCACGCGGTAACTTTGAGCAAATCGGGGGAGTTGGTATTGAAATGTTTCCTTGGGTCCATCCGCCCCAGGAATCCAGACTAGGACGTCTCCTGTCCCAACGTCGACGTATTCTATCTCTTCTCCGTCGCTATACTCGAATCGTTTCACTGGTAACGGTGTGCCCGACGAGTGCCGGATTTTTGGTCTCACGAGTGCATTGTTTCGACGCTTTATGGATCGCACATATGCTGCTCCTGCAACCCCCGCAACTACGCCGAATGCAAATTTCTTCAAACCGGCCATTTGTCGATCTGTCTTAGAAGTGGTCCCAGAGTGAGATTCTGACCCCCCAGCTGTTGAGCCAGTTGTGTGGCATCGTCACGTTGACCGGCTGAAAAAATTTCCTTTAAAAACTTTCCGGCCGCGGGATCATGGTACCAATCTTGTCCGAAGCGGTCGTTCAGGCTGTCAAGCATTACAGCACTCAACATCCGCCCCCGGATCTGTTGTGCTGCCGAAAAACCTCGGTTTATATCTTCAATGTATGTTACAGGGTGATAGTGAAAGCCGGTCGTTTCGCTAAGGATCTCCCCGTATCGCCCAGCTAGATCTCCAGGGTTTTCAGAGGTGGCCAACTCCATCTCCCATAGAAATTGTGCTGCCTGCTGTCTAATGCGATACAACTGAAGAAAACTCGCCAGCGACATGTACTCATCAAGAGCTGTAGTAGAGAGTCCCGTTATTGATTCGATCCACGCCCGATCTAAGGTCAAGGACTCAAAGAGATACGCAAAACTGTCGGTGACAGCGGTGTCTCCGAGGTTACGCTCTTCCCATTCTAAGTCAGGGGACGTATAAGCGAAGTGGAGTGCATGTCCTATCTCGTAGAGCAGTGAGCGTACATCTACCCACCCGCCGACAGGAAAGATTACTGCCACGATATTCCCGGGAATTTGGAGTCCGGAGCAAAACGACTGCACTCGTTTAAAGCGTCGACGATCAAGATCGATTCGAACCGTGCCGTCGTACGGAAGTGGGAGCTTCATCTTCTCAAGGTCTCTTCGCAATCCAGTGAGAACTGGGCTGATTGCGAACGGCTGTGCGAGCCAGCGCATACCGATCAACCATTGGGCATCGGCACGAGTCGCCGGTTCAGTCTGCACTTCAATTCGGTCGTTAACCTCGTGCTGGAACATTTGGCGATAGGCTGAATCGGTATGGTTCAAGAGATCGTGGGCGTGTTGTTTGATCCCACGCAGGTTAAGGCCAGTGAGGCGCTCCCAAGATGCGATGTAGCTGCCCAGGCCGAGTTGACCTACGGCCTCCCGTTCACGATGAAGAATGTCAAGTCGGAGTGCCGTGGCCTCTTCCGCTCGTCTATCACGAACGGACTCCCAGGCAAGGCGTTTACTACGTTGATCCGTACGCATAATGGTGGCTGACACTCTTTGGAGCGGGATTTCGCGGTCGGCCAGCGAAATGGTTTGTACGGATTCCCAGGAGTAGAGCTCATCTTCGAGAGGGGCAAGTTGTGCTTCTATACGCTGGCACCCCACCCAGTTGAAAAGTGCCGTCAAGCGACGCCGTTCATCCCAACTTGCGGCTGCTAAACGACGTTGAATCGCAGGTAACACTCCAGGGGCGAGGAGGAACTGGTGTTGTTTATAAAGTTTTTCAGATGGGAGTCGCTCTTTAAGCCCTGCTTGTGAGGAGTACCGTTCGAAAGCGATCGCCCTTTTGAGTTCTTTGGCGCGATCACGTATTTCCGTAATGCTAAACGGCATGATCCCTACCGCGCCTAAAGTTTAAGTGAACTGGGGTATAAATCCTCACGACGTTTCAAGCGTGAGGGTCCGTCGCATGGATAGCCTCATGCAGATATTGAGAGACTTGTGACAACGGAACCCGTGTTTGATCTAGGGTGTCACGGTTGCGTACGGTGACCATTTGGTCTTCCCCAGTCTGTCCATCGACAGTGATACAAAACGGGGTGCCTGTCTCATCTTGCCGGCGGTATCGTCGACCGATTGATCCCGCAGCATCGTAGAAAATATTGAACTTTCCACGAAGATCTTCTGCGAGCTTCTCGGCGATTTCAGGCATGCCATCCTTTTTGACGAGAGGAAAAACTGCCGCTTGAATAGGTGCCAAAGATGGCTTAAGTCGCAGCACCACTCGAGTCGAATTCTCAACCTCTTCCTCATCATACGCGTCAGCCAGAACGACAAGTAGTGCACGGCTCAATCCGATGGACGTCTCTACGACGTATGGGGTATAACGTTCGTTTGCAGGTTGGTCGAAATATTCGAGTTTTTTGCCTGAGTGTTCCTGGTGGCTGCGAAGGTCATAATCAGTCCGGTTATGAATTCCTTCGAACTCCTGCCAACCAAACGGAAACTGATATTCGATGTCAGAGGCATCTTTACAGTAGTGTGCCAATTCATCGGAGCCGTGTTTTTGAAGTCGAAGTCGTTCATTGCTAATACCTAGTGAACGAGCCCAGTCCAAACGCCGCTCTTTCCAAGTCTCAAACCACTCATCCTCAGTTCCTGGTTTCACGAAAAACTGCATTTCCATCTGTTCGAACTCACGAGTGCGAAAGATGAAGTTCCCCGGTGTGATCTCGTTACGAAATGCCTTCCCTACTTGGGCAATCCCAAACGGAACCTTCTGACGTGCGCTTTCCTGTACGTTTTTGAAATTGACGAAAATCCCTTGAGCCGTTTCTGGTCGAAGGTAAACAGTGGCCGATTCTTCTTCGACGGGGCCCATAAACGTTTTGAACATGAGATTAAACTGGCGTGGGTCAGTGAACTCGCCCGTGGTACCACATACGGGGCACTGTTGATCGGTTGGGTTTTCTGCCTCAATCTCAGGAAGTTCATCGACACGAAAACGACGGTGGCAGTTACGGCACTCTACCAATGGGTCTGTAAATGCGCCGACGTGCCCACTTGCCACCCAAACCTCTGGGTTCATGAGGATGCCAGCGTCAAGCCCGACAATGTTGTTGTGGCGAAAAACCATATCCCGCCACCATACTTGTTGGATGTTGTTCTTGAGTTCAATTCCGAGGGGTCCGTAATCGTAGACAGACCCCACGCCGCCATAAATTTCGGACGATTGAAAGATGAAGCCGCGGCGTTTACATAACGACACGAGCTTATCCATAAGATCGGGTGCGTGGCCGGAGTCAGTGGTTGATTCGGGAGTCATAGAGGCCGAAAGGCTATAGATGCAAAGACCGGAACCGCTCTAAGTTCCGGTCACGGAACGCAACGATAGCCGGGCGTTGTGATGACCGGCAAGCAAAGAGCCGTAGTTTGTTGGCCAGCATAGTTCACAAGTCACATGAAAGTGCACTGTCGAAAACGGTCAACTTTAGTTGGGATTGGTCTCCAGCCGAATGCGCGCAGGGCCTTTCAGAACATGGCCAGGTTTAGCCCCCGTGACTGACCCTTCGTGGATCACCGGCACGCCATTGACGATTACATGGTGTATACCAACGGAGTAGCGGTGGGGGTCCACATAGTCAGCACGGTCAGCAATTTGATCTGCATCAAAGATTGTAATGTCTGCAAACATTCCTTCCGCGATTCGACCTCGCTCGTGCTGGCCAATCTCATCAGCCGAAAGCGACGTCATCTTTCGGATTGCTTCTTCAAGCGTCAACACGTTCAAATCGCGAACATATCGGCCCAAGATTCGAGGGAAGGTTCCATAACTACGTGGGTGTGGAAAACCGATACCGTATCCGACTGGGTCACCATCGGTCTCAAACATTGCGAACGGGTGTTGCATGATCCGTGTGACGTCTGTTTCATCCATAAAGTGATAGATAGCGCTAAATCCTCCAGCGAGCTGGAGTTCAATGGCGAGTTGAACTCCCGTTTTATCGTTATTAGGAAGCCCTCGGTCTGCAGCGAGATCAGACATCCTCTTTCCGTCGTACTCAGGGAAAGCACGGAGGCGACGGAACTGAATACGTGACAGGTCGCCTCCCGTCCAATCACGGTGCATCCAATCCTCCGTCTCCTTCTCAACCCGTGACCGGGTTGTCGGATCTGTGACGCGTACACGGAAAGAGTCTTGGCCACCAGCCAGGACCCACTGTGGGAAGAGAACGCTTGAACCGGCACTTCCTGCCATATAGGGATAGAGATCAACCTTAACATCAATTCCGCGAGCACGCGCGGAATCCACGAGAGCCAGTGATTGGACAGTCTGCCCCCAGTTGTCCACGCCCATAGCCTTAAAGTGGTTGATGTGAACGGGCATATCGGCTTCGGTTCCAACCCGGATCGCCTCGCGGACCGCGGGAAGAAGCTGTCGTGCCTCATCTCGCATGTGAGTGTAGTAGATACCGCCGTACTCAGAAGCGACCTTGGCAAGTTCGATGACTTCCTCTGTCTCGGCATAGTTGGCGGGTACATAGAGGAGACCTGTGGAGAGCCCGAGCGCACCATCTTCCATGGTACTTCGAACGTAGTCTTTCATCTTTTCGAGTTCTTCAGGGGTCGGTGCACGGTCCGCCATTCCTAGGACCTGTTTCCGGGTCCAGCTATGTCCTGCAAAAAATCCGATGTTGGGTGCTACTTGGAGTGTTGCCACGTATTCACTGAGCGGCCACGGTTGATCGCCACTGTGAAGTGAGGGCAGAATTGTTGTAATGCCTTGGCGGATGAAATTCTCGGCGAGCGGACGTCGGTGGACCTCGTTCTGCACATGATTATGGTGGTCAATAAACCCAGGTGAGACGATCAGTCCGGAGGCATCGATGACCTCAAGAGCACTGATCGAGAGGTCGTCGGTGTATGAGATTTCCACAATACGCCCATTTCGGATTCCCACGTCGCCGTGAAACCTGTCCGCCCCGGTGCCATCGATGATAGTACCGCCCGTGATGACCAAATCGAACTTGGTGGCTCCGGTCACATTCGGGATAGCATTGTCACCTGAACGAGGTGAAGGGTCGGACCTGCACGCAAGCATGCCGATCATCAAAACTGTGAAGACTCTCAAAGATCTTTGCATGTTCACCGGCCGTTAGTACTCGTCGTTGTTGACTTGGTCTCCCAGGTTGGGACTCCGTTTCGCTTGTAGATGATGCCATCCTTGATCACATCAGTGACGTAGCCCAACACATTGATGTTAAAAAGCGGATTTCCGTCGACCACTATAATATCGGCGAGTTTCCCAGGTTCGATCGTACCAGTATCTCTGAGCCCTAAGACCTGCGCCGAAACCTTAGTTGAAGCAGAGATCGCTTCGATCTCTGACATTCCCATTTCGACGAGTGCTGATACTTCTCGCCATGCTGACTCCGCGTGGAAGTTAAGCGGTGATCCGGTATCAGTGCCCATCGCCATCAAAGCATCCGCCTCAATGAACTGACGGGCTGCCTTCTTACTATTCCGGATTTGGCGTGGAGTGTTGTTAAAGTAACTTCGGCGCCAAAAATCGTGTTTGGTATACGAACTCAGAACCTCACCACGGATCGCTGGGGGGAAACTGTTCAAAATGTCTGGATCGTAGAGACGTTCGGGAAACTCTAGGGTGGCAGGATATATCCAGATGCGGTGCGATATAGTTTGGACTACCGGGATCCCTTCCATCGCTATGTGCTGAACAAGTTCATCTGAGTATGCTGGAACACTCCCACCTGATCCGGCATGCTGGAGCACATCGCACCCGCCACGAATTGCTGCCCACACCACCTCTTCTTCATACACATGGCAGTGGATTGGAACTCCTGCAGGGGCAGCGACAGACTTAATCGCCCTCATGTCTTCTTCTGTAATCCCGATCCAAGTTTTGATGACGTCAACCCCGGCATCGATCAGTGTTATCGCCTTATCACGGGCCTCGTCAGGACTCTCTACTATCGCCGTCAGTTCGTCGGGTAAGAAGTCCCATGCGTAGCGAGTGATCCACGGTCCGCTTACTAACAGACGAGGCCCGGGTACCTCATTGGCATTCGCTCGATCACGAAATTCGAGACTTGACATCGGTGCAGAGAGATCAACCCCAGCAGTAACGCCAGCGGCGAGCAACTGTTTGGCTGATGTCTCATAAACAAGTTGGTCGTTACCCTCGAACCAGGGAAACCAGTCTGCGTAATTTCCATGCCCGAGAATCATAATGTGCACGTGGGCGTCTACCATCCCCGGCATCATTGTCTTGCCCGCCGTGTTGATGATTTCAGCATCCGGCGGGATGTCGATCTCTGAAGCGGGTCCCACAGCGACGATGCGGTTTCCCTCGATTACGATGGCGGCGTGGTGAATGGGTGGCGCTTCATAGCCATCTAAGAGTTGCCCGCCCACGAGTGCGATAATTTGATTTTGGTTGGTGGATTGAGCGACCATGCCTGTGGTCAGGCATCCGAACGCGACAGCTGCAAGCAGCGTCGTCACCCATTGACGCGGCGCTACCATGATTCCTCCTCTTAGGTAGGTAACATACCAATTCAACGTGCGGTGGTGATTCGAGGGTGGCAACGGGTAGCTGGTTGAGGGGGAGCTTTCTTCAAGAGAGAGAGGAGAAGCTCCTTTTTTTCTTTTGTGATGACGAGTGTTGCCTAGTACTTTTCCCTTTTCACCCATGGACTATCCTCTGGGAGCCTTGCTCGCCATAATGTTGGGGTCCCTGTAACGATCGGGCTATGGGTCTACCAGAGAGGCGAGATGGCGATTTTCCGCACCAAATCTTACTCAACAATAAGTGTGGGGAGTGGTGGGCGTATCACGATCCCGCAGGACATGCGTGATGATCTCCGAATTTCGGATGGAGACTCATTGACGGTTCGATTAGAAGAAGCAGATGGAGGACAACGGCAGATCACGGTTTGGAAGAGTGAAGGTGAAGGGCCAAATTGACCTGCCTTTGCCCGGGGTGACGGTTGTTCCCGGGGGGATCTTTAATGAGTTTTCTTTTGGCTAATTTGCAGGTCGGTTGCCAAAGTTAATTGCCATGGTTCCACATAGTAATTCTTCGAAACCGCAGGTCTCATAACCAACCGTCTGCATCATATGCATCACTTCCCGTTGACCGGGGAACCTCCGTAGCGACTCCGGGATGTACACGTAAGACTCTGGGTCACGGTGGATCGCCCAGCCTACGATGCGTGTCGAGGTATTTAGGTATGCGTAATAACATCTCCGTATAAGTGGCATCGGTGGATGACCGAAGTCCAGTGTCAACAGTCGGCCCCCTCGAGCGAGGCAGCGAAGAATTTCACCTAGGCAAGCCTCGAGTTCCGTGAAGTTCCTCAGCCCGTATCCTATCAGTACGCGATCAAATGATTCGTCGGGAAAGGGTAGTTCGACGGCATCCCCGGCTACCCATTTTGTGCCCAATGAACCTGTTCGTTCTCGGCCCACCTGGATCATTTCTGGAGTCATATCGGCTGCGGTTACGTTGAGGTCAAGCTTGTGTCGTGTTCCCACAGCAAGAACCTTGC
>Ga0310344_10003328_pt1 | contig 11987 bp, 10 predicted proteins | sample HC15DNA20200_MG_FD_203801 | JGI IMG/M metagenome (GOLD analysis project Ga0310344, IMG submission 203801) | Marine microbial communities from station ALOHA, North Pacific Subtropical Gyre - HC15-DNA-20-200_MG | ecosystem: Environmental > Aquatic > Marine > Oceanic | place: Pacific Ocean: North... | reverse complement strand
TCTTCAAAATCTTTAGCTATAAAATCAAAATCATATTTGTCTATATTTTCATTGTCAATGTTAGCACCAAACTCCAATTCTCTATAAACATATGCTGTTTTCATTCCTACTTTCTGAGCAGCTTCAAGATCGAATGCGTGTGCTGCTACCATCATTATGTTATTTGGGTATAATCCTAATGATTCAATCGCACTCAAATAAACTTCTTCGTCAGGCTTATAATGTTTAGAATCCTCGGCTGACAAAATAAAATCCCACGACAAACCTGAATTCTCTGCGATATCAGATAACAGTTCAGTATTTCCATTAGAAAGAGTTGCCAAAAGAAACCCTGTAGATAGTCTATTAAGTCCGTTTATAACATCCGGCCACAATATTAAACGATGCCATGCAAAATTAAAATCTCTTTTTTCTGCTTCAGTTATATAGTCAAGCTGATAATCCTCTAACAGTTCATCTAAAATTAATCTATGAAGGCCATCAATATTAGTCCAGGGTAGTTCGCCTTGTCTTACCTTGTCCATAAATGGAGTATATTGACCCCTCCATTTATCTGCAAATTCAAACCAATCTATATTATCAATACCTTTTTTTAGAGCTAAGTTCGTCCCTTCAGCATGTATACTATTTCTCCAGTCAGTCACCGTGCCAAAAATATCAAATGTTAAAGCTTTTATCTTCAAGGGTTCCCCGCCTTAGGTATATCAATAAAATTTCTTATTTATTCGAATGTTGAATTTCAAACAACAACGAATTATAGTATTTGACCACTAGGTATATGTGGCCAAGAACTCATTTCGTTAGGCAAATTAACAGCATCTGACTTGCAAATATAAGAAGATGATAATTGTGTAAAATTTGTTATTCCTAATAAGCCCATAGCTATTTTAATTTCGTCCTCCAATATCTCCAATGTTCTAATTAATCCTTTAGTACCATTAGCAGCTAACCCCCATCCCTGTAATTTCCCAATCGCAACAGCATTCGCACCCATTGCTAAAGCCTTTATAACATCACTACCTCTTAAAACACCACCATCTAGTATAATCTCTGCTTTGTTTTGCACCGCATCCACAATCTCAGGTAGAAATTCCATGGAACCTTGACCATGATCTAATTGCCTTCCTCCATGATTAGATGCCCAAACAACATCTACCCCACGATCCACAGCGATTTTGGCATCTTCTTTGGTCATTATCCCTTTCACTAAAATCGATTTACCCCATTCTTTTTTTATTTTATCTAAGAAATCCCACGTTACATGAGACCTCCAAATTGGATCTATTGGATCTTTTTGTGTTGGCCATTTATACCTTATTAGCATAGGTCGTTCCCTTCGAGTTATATAAGCAGAATCAACAGTTATACACAACGCTGTATATCCAGCACTTTTGATTCTCGCTATTTTCTCTTTAACCCAACCCCAATCTCCATGTATATACAATTGATACAATTTATTCGTTTGGTTTGTTTCAGCAATTTCTTCCAAACTTGGCTCTGTTACAGAACTAACCACATGCACAGTGCCAAAATCACCTGCTGCTTTGGTAGCGTCAGCTGCTCCTTTTGGTGTAAAAACCTGGAGTGATCCCATTGGCGCTAAAATCACAGGGATCCGCAATTTGTTTTTAAGTAATTTAACGCTGGTATCAATTTTGGAAACATCTACTAAAACGCGAGGACGAAAGGCTATCTTATCAAACGCCAATCTGTTTCTTTTCATCGTGGTTTCCGACTCAACTCCTCCCACCAAATAATTCCAAGGACCTTGCTCTAAATTTTTGCGTGCCTGTTGAATAATTTCTTGATTAGTCAAAAAATCAACATCCATTTAATCCTCCAATATTTGTAAAATCTAATAAATTGCTTAAATAAAAATAAGTTGCAATTACGTGAAAATTATAAGAAAGTCAGTACGTCTGCTGGATTGTTGACAAGTATATTTTCTATGGCCTGTTTGGTAAATCCTCGGGAATGCATGTAAGGCACTATATGTCTCAATATATAAGCATATCCATGCCCGCCATATTTGATAAGCCTGTGCTTCGTACATATATCCTGTGCAAATAATATCTTATTGCCATAACCTTCAGTAACAAGATCCAATATAGTGTCTAGCTTGGTACCATCGTTTGGATGGTTTATAGATGGATCAGCAAAATATCTAGAAATTAAAGTTTCATTACATACTGAGCTTTCATTGCCAAAAAGATCCCATTCGAGATAGCAACCTGTCTTAGCAATATCAATCAGCTGTCCTCTGTCAAAAACAGTCCTGTCTATATGTCCTAAGATAGTTCTACTCAGATCAGCTTTATTCTCAATCAGGACTTCCAGTATCTCTTCAGGTGATCCTTCATCTCTCCCAAGATGTATCAGAATAGATCCACCCGTCTCCTTCTGCGCAATAGCCGCAGCAGCAATAACCTTCTTCTCATTTACAGTCAACGGCCATGAACATCCTATCTCACCTATTATCCCTGACCTTATACCTGTACCTTCTACACCTTCAAATATGTCACTGATTATATGTTCAGCAAGTTCTTTTTCACTGCTCGTTTCAACATAATCAGGATGTGCATCGTTCACGTAAAATCCCGACCCCATGATGATGTTGATTCCTGTCTGATGAGATATGTCTCTCAATCCTTCAGGATTACGGGATATACCTATACTGGTCGCATCTACTACAGATACTCCTCCATATTTTTTATATAAAAGTATTTCGTCTATAGCAGTCTGTTTATCAAGTAACTGATAATTGTCATGATTAGCTTGGTGGTAATACCTGATAGCACCTAGTACCTCAGTATCAATCTTCGAATGAAAAAACTCGTAGTTGCTGTCATCGACGTCAGGGGTAAACAACCTGGCAAGATCTATGAAAAGATGTTCGTGTGTAAGTGTGGTACCTAGCTGATCTCGGCTTATCGTACCTGTGACTGTCTGTATCTTTCCTGATAATTCGTTTGGCATAAACAACCTCATATTAATTTCAAGGATTTTACCATATGGCTGGAATTTGCAATCCCTTTTCTGGTGGAAGCATTGAAATCATCTTAATGCGAATTTTCTCATCTTTAGTTAAAACACGAACTAGTTCAAAGTTACCTTTGGAAGAACCATATCCAAATGTCGTCCACCTCTTGAGAATTGGATTTTTCTTGGCAGATAAATAATCCAGCCTTTCATCAATTAATTCTTTAAATGAACTATCCGGATCGTTCCAATCTTCAATCCAATCAGGAAAAGCTGAACCCCAAGTATCTACCGTGATTATCTCATGTCTATAATTGAAATTATTTCTAGGATAATAACCTAGCGCAAATTTCATAGCAAGAGCTTCCATAATCTCATGCCTAGTTACAATTTTTTTATTTATGATTCCTTGCTCTTTTAAATAATTCTTAATCGTTTTCGGCTTATGTTCGTAAGGAACCAACCAAAGAAACAAAATATTAGCATCTATTATTCCGGCTGAAGGTTGCTTTACCATAAGCTAAACATTTCAATTTTCCTTTCAAGATGTATTGTTACAAAATGAAGAATAAGCTTTATTTAATCAAATGTCATTTCAATAGATCTCTGATATTCACCAAGTTTAGATTTTTTACAAGATTTCCAAAGTACTTTTTTTGTGATAATTATTAATAGCAGTTTCATCTACAAAATTACTTACGGTTAAGCAAAGAGGTATTATATGAACGATCCATGGCCAGATAATATTAGATGCATAGTGGTTTTAACCTTTGATATCGACGGTGTGTCCGGTGCTATAAACATGAATCCAAATTCAGTCAATTTTCCAGGATTGATGTCTTTAAGAGAGTACGGTCCTAAAATAGGTGCTCCACGAATTATAGAAATGTTGGAAGAAAACGATATTCCTGCTACATTCTACATCCCCGGATATGTTGCAGAAACACATAAAGATTTAGTGAAATTGGTAGCCTCTAAAGGTCATGAGATAGGACATCACGGATATATGCATGAACCTCCTCAAACTCTATCTAAAAAAGAAGAAGCCGATATTTTGGATAAAGGAAACAAGATAATCGAAGACATAATAGGAGAAAAACCAACAGGGTACAGAGCACCAGGAGCAGAATTAAGTGAATATTCAATAGATTTATTGGCAGAAAGGGGATTCGTTTATGATTCAAGCCTTATGGGAGACGACATCCCTTATTCGATTAAATCTTCTACATCTGAAATCATAGAAGTCCCGTTACATTGGGAAATGGATGACGTTGCCTATTATAATTACGCACCGTCACTTGGATTACGCCAATTCATGGCTACTCAAGACCACTTATACCAAGTTTGGTCAACTGCATTTGATGCAGCATATCATTACAGACTAAGCTTAGTACCGGTCATGCATCCATATGTAATTGGAAGACCTGGAAGGCTAAGAACTTTAGAGCGCCTGATTAAGTATATGAAAAGCCTACCTGGTGTTAAGTTTATGAGGGCTATAGACATAGCTAGACTATATAAACAACAATAGTTCAGCTAAAATGACCAGAGTTTCTATCTTGCGTAGTAGCAATTCTATTGTGTACTCTTGTGCATAATAAATATCTGTTGCAGCACGGAGTGAACTTATAATGAATGAACAAAAAGAGTTAGTGGCTCACCTAATGCGAAGAGCTGGATTCGGAGCCACTAAACAAGAGATAGAATCTTTAGCATCTCTGAAATACGAAAAAATTGTAGATTCCCTTGTATCTCCTTCTGATACAGATTCATTACCAGAAGATCTTATCAGACGTTATCATGTTGACCAAAATGAAATGAGACTTATAAATAGTGCAGTTGGAAAGTGGGTATACAAAATGGTCACTACCAAAGCGCCTTTAATTGAAAAAATGTCTCTTTTTTGGCATGGATTGTTTGCTACTGGATACAGCAAAGTGTTTCATGGACAAACTATGTACGACCAAATAAAAATGTTCCGCAATCACGGAATGGGAACATTCTCAGGATTATTATTGCAACTGTCTAAAGATCCGGCAATGCTGTATTGGCTCGACAATCATGACAATCACGCCTCTGAAATCAATGAGAACTATGGACGTGAATTATTGGAATTATTTTCAATGAGTATCGGTAATTATACTGAAGATGACGTTAAAGAATGTTCAAGGTCATTTACAGGCTGGACCATACAGAACGCCGAATATATGGGGCTTAGAGCCCAAAGTGCTTCAATTTGGCCGTATAGTCAAATAGCCTGGCAACATGAATATGTATCCTCCGACCATGATAATGGAACTAAAACATTTTTGGGCAAAACAGGTAATTTTAATGGAGAGGATATTATTGAAATAATCTGCAAACATTCAGCAACTGCAGAATTTATCAGCCGTAGGCTCTATCAATTTTTTGTTGCAGATGAAATAGATGCAGATGGAGAAACTTTGATACAGGGAATGGTTAAATCTTATTTCGAATCCAACAACAAAATCAGTGAAATCCTAAAACACATGTTTAATTCAAACCACTTTAAATCTCAAAAAGTCAGGTATTCCAGAGTTAAGAGCCCAGTCGAATTAGTAATCGGCACACTAAGATTGGCAGAAGAATTCGACTTTCCAAATATAAAGATAATTGATGCATCCAGATCAATAGGCTACATGGGCCAGCAATTACTCAATCCACCATCAGTCGAAGGATGGCATGAAGGAGTAGAATGGTTAGATAGCGGCACTCTAATGGAAAGAGTTAATTTCGCTTCAAAGTATTTAGGCGACCCTAATCAACCATGTATAGATAGAGTGATATCACACTTCAAAAAATATAAACATTCTGAAATTACCGTTAATCAAATAGTTGAAACGTGCTTAAATCAAATCGGTTACTTCTATATCAACAAAGAAACAAAACAAGGTATATTAGAAGGTCTTTCTAATAGCTACAATAATCCAGAAAATCAAATATCTGAAATTGCTACTGACGCGATAAGACTGATTGTATCTTCAAAAGAATTTCAAATGGCTTAATTATCGCTTAAACCTCTATTTTTTGTATTGGTCTTCAATATATATCTCAAGGATAAATAAATGAAAGTTGGATTTATAGGCTTAGGTAACATAGGCCAACCTATTGCAAAACAGTTGGTAAAAAATGGATTCAACGTACTTGTAAATGATCTCAACAAACAAACCGCGACACCTCTTTTAAACGCGGGCGCAACTTGGGTCGAAACCCCAACCATTCTAGCAAAACAATGTGAATTTCTATGTACTTGTTTACCAGGTCCAAACCAAATGGAACAGTTGATAATAGGTCAGAATGGCATATTGAACTCTATGCAAGAAAATTCAGTGTATATAGACCATACTACTAATTCATATAATACTGTGCAAAAAGTTAGTAACCTATTATCAAAAAAAGGAATACACATGTTGGATGCTCCTGTAAGTGGGGGAGTTGAGGGAGCAAAAACTAGAGATCTGACTTTATTGGTAGGAGGAGATGCAAAAACTGTAAAAAACAGCATGCCTATATTAAATGCAATTGGGAAAACAGTATTACATGTAGGAGATATTGGTACAGGTACCATTTGCAAATTAATGCATAATAGTGCAAGTTTATCTATGATGCTTACGATGGTTCAATGTTTAACCACAGGAGTAAAAGCGGGCGTTAATGCCGCTACTATTGTTGAGGTATTTCAAAAATGTGCTTTAGGGAGAAATTTTGATTTGCAGACCAGATTACCGAATACTCTGTTCAAAGGCGATTTTGACCCTAGATTTTCATTAAAACTAGCATATAAAGATTTGAAACTCGCAATAGAAATAGCTGATGAATTTGACGTACCTTTTTCGATTCCTGAAATTTGTGAAAAAGAAATGTCTCAGGCAATCTCCAAAGGATTGGAAACTAAGGACAGTTCAATTTTTCTTACGATGCAAGAAGAAAAAGCTGGCGTTAAAGTACGTACGAATAAATAAAAAATAAATCACCAATTTAATCAAGGTACAGCATGTCAAACAAAAAAATTAAAGCAACGTACAGTCACACTATAGGTGTAGTCGCAATGGAAGGAAGGGGGTTCAGTAACCCTGTTGATTTAGTTATATCAAGCGAAAATTTGATTTATGTACTGAGCCGCACAAACCCTGAGCAACCTGAAGGAATCAGGATAGGAATCTGCAATATGGAAAGTGAATATTTTGGAGATTTTGGTGAATACGGAACTGGCAGAGGACAGTTTGTATGGCCGACAGCTTTAGCAATTGACCAAGATGATAATATCTATCTGGCAGATGAACACAATAGTCGCATTTCGATATTCGATAAAACTGGAACATTTATTGACTGCTGGGGTGAATATGGTAATACAAAAGGACTTATAAATGGACCATCTGGTATATGTTTCGACTCCGCATATAACCTTTTAGTTGTAGATCAATTCAATAATAGAATACAAAAATTCACGAAAGACGGCAAATACCTTGATAGTTGGGGTTCCAAAGGTGATGCTGAAGGTCAATTCAACTTGCCTTGGGGTATATCAGTCGCCGCAAACGAAGAAATCTTAGTAGCAGACTGGGGAAACAACAGAGTACAAAAATTCTCATCATCAGGTGATATTTTAGAATCCTATGGTACATTTGCTGATACAGAACACTGCATTAAAAGACCATCATCTGCAGTACAAGATAATGACGGATTTATATACATCGCGGATTGGGGAAATGAAAGAATTCAAATCATAGATGATGAAGGCAACCACTTTCAAGAACTAAAAGGAGATTCAGGACTCTCGCAATGGGCGGAAGAATTTTTTGAAGCTAATAAAGATCAGGCCATAGCAAGAAGCAAATCAAACCTGGAACCCAAGGTGAATCCAGAGATAAAAGACCCTTATGAAATTTCAGCTAGAATTGAAAAATATTTCTGGGGGCCAGCCTCAATCAAACTTACCCATAACAATGAATTACTCATCGTCGAATCAAACAGGCACAGAGTTCAAGTTTATTCGATAATTTAGTCTATCTATTTCAAACGAAATACGAAATCATTCATCCAAGATACCTACTAACCTTGCTCTCCAATATGCATCCATCCATGAGGTAACAGTCTCTATACATGTGATATGTTTACGATATTGCACTGAATCCCGCAGTTTATCTCCATCTTCATCTATATTTCTTACTATATGATGTTCATCCATATTGCCCAATATTTTCAAACATAACTCACCCGCTTCTTCATCCAGTCCATACTTGTAGGCTAAAGTTGCCAAACTTGCAAATAAAGCCGTGATCCAATTATTTTTAACATCAGTTTGCCATCCACCTAAAGCATGCATATTATTACTAGCTCCAGGTTTATACCTCTCTAGACTCCATGTATCTGAATTAAAATAACCCATTTCAGTGAATGTATAATCGGGATTAATCGCAGTCTTAGCTGCTCTCCAATAACCATCTATCAACCCTAACCAATCAGCATCACCAGCCAATTCACTTTCAAGAAGAAAATATTCAGCTGTTTCAGCCCATAGAAACCATTCTTTTATTTCTCCATGATGTCGGTTTTTTAATCTCAAAACATCAGCTTCAATACAATGTCCAATTCTTTTCTTAACTTCTTTAAGAAAACGCTTCTCCCCAGTCAATTTATATGCTGCATGTATAGGCACCATCACTTTCATATCACTAGCATATGGAGCTCCGGTATTTTCGGGGTCTTGACCATGTGCAGCAGCACCTATCCCACTACTTGGCACACCTGCATACACGTATTTGTAATCATTCCTTATCCACCAATCCGCCTGAGCTGCTAAATATCTACCTGCTTTTTCAACCGAATCTTTATCACCAAAATCAACTGCATACCTCCACACACCCAAACCAGGCATTATAGTTTGGTCTACACTGGTCTCATGGTAACATTTATCAATTGCATATTCATTTCGCATACCACCGTATGGCTTAGCCACCCAACCTGGCTCATACTCTAGGCCTCTTTCCCATACCCATGATAAATGTTCAAAACCAGCGTCAGCTCCAATTTTTGCCGATATATCGTTCGTAGCCCGATATCTGTTTGCTTGTGAAACAATCAGCCTACCTGCACACCAGTTTGCATCTTCATACATATAATATTGATGCCATGGCAATCCAAAATGATCTCCCAAAATAGTATCATCAAATGCCTCATATTCATTTCCCACTACATATTTCTTACACCAATCTGGGGTTAAAGGGTCTGCTTCAGGGTATGTCAGATATGATCGAATCAAACCATGCCTATCTCTTGCTTTATTTAGTACCAAATCTAAAAATTTTTGTGATTGTATAAATAAACTCATAAATTCGCTCCACTATTTCAAAATGTCAGTTTATCCTCTGGCAGGCTCATTCATTTCTGACTTTGCTTTTAGAACTAAATCAACAAGATGATCATCATTAGCTAATCTTTGTTCAAGATGCTTCATGCGCGACTTTCCTGCTGTTTCAATCATTACTTTCCCATAAGCACGCTCCGTCCAAAATCTTGCAAGATTTCCTATATCATCCTTAAGCAAAGATAGGTCTTCATCTAAATAACGTTCAGAAAAATTCATTGTGAACATTCTTCTGCTGTCCCCACCACCAAAAGAGGAATGTTTTATTCGATGATTGAACACAACTAAATCTCCAGGAATAGACTCTAATGCTACTGCAGGAACATCTACGCCAGTTATACCCCAAAGCTCTTTTTGTTTTTGTTCTTTAGAAGTCCGAGAAGCTTCTTGTAAAGACTCAGAAAAAACATCTCCAATATTATGGCTACCAGGTATAACTCTTAAGCATCCTGTATCGACAGTAACGGGATCTAAATACATAGCCATCTTAATAGACAGATATTTTTTTCTTGTATATCCATCGGAATGCCATCCAGTATCTCCAACATAGAAATTTCCATCGCTACTCGCGTAATTGTAATCATCACCTAAAATTGATGAAGCAATTCCATCCACAGCTTCGTTATCTAAAAGCGCACTTAAGTATTTATCTTTGTCTATAAATGGAAGGACAGCAGACCTTTGTTTTTTATCGTGTTTAATACCGTGATGCCCTCCTCCAATCCCACTCCAAACTCGCTCAAACCCTTGAGTAATTTCACTTATTTCATTCGCAAAAAGATTTTTAAATACTAGATATCCAAAAGTTTTAAAATAATTGATTTGCTGATTAGTCAAACGCATAACAACCTTCCTTTCAATTAAATTCACAGATAATTGGATTCATTCTTCTGAAGAAGTTTCTTCAGGCTCAACAGTAGAAAATTTCATTCTAATACTAAGATTTTGATTTTTAATTTCTGCAATCAGTGCCTTTTTGAAATTTTGCACCTGTGTATCTCGTTCACTAGCAGACTCATGAACCCACTTATCCGGCAACCAGGTACCTATTGAAAGAGTTACTTCATCTACTTCTATAACTCTACAAATCGCTCCCTGGCTTTTATCAGCCAGAAATGACTCGCAATATTGTTCAGATATATTTATAACTTTACTTAAGTGAGATGCTTCAAATGGCTTTGGCTCAGGTTCCATAGTAGGAGTAGCCGTAATTACAACAATGGGTGTATTAATTGGCGTGACGCTAGGAAAAACAATATTTAATTTATCTAATCCCTGTTCCTGAAAGTTTTTAACCACAAGTTCTTTATACACGTCAATTTTAGACTCATTCGGTGTCCATAACGAAACCAATATTGAATCTTTAGTAGGTTCTACTTTACAGATAGCTGAATCACCCTCAGTTTCAATAAACATCCTGCAATACTTGTCACCGATTAAAATAGCCTGGATGGTCATTAGAAGGCTGTCAGGAGTAGGCATAACTGGTATTGGCGTCATTGTTGGAGTTGCTGTATTAGTCGGCGTTGGGGTTGAAGGAACTTGAGTTGGGCTAGGAGTCGGAGGAACGGGAGTAGCCGTAGGTTCAGGTGTAGCAGTAGGTTCAGGTGTAGCTGTGGGTATGCGAAGAGAAATCGGAGTATTAACTGTCTTTTGTTCACTTATATCGGCATTATTTGAAGTTTCAATCTCTTGACTAGAAGAATCTCCACATGAAAGTATCGCAATCAATGCACCAATACATAAAACGCTAGTAATAATACCGTATAGTTTAGGTTTCATATCAATATGTTACAGCTTTGCCAGTTTATTTGTAATTGATTTGAAATATATTTATCGTACTTTAAAAAATAATTGAGCAAGTCTATATAGATCTCAATAAAAATAACTGCTGGTGTAGATTAAATTTATTTTTTATATAATCCTATAAATTCACATCAGATTGAGCTAAACAACATAGTTTAGTCATATACGGAGCGATAATGAAAAAAAACAAAGTAGTAACCAATCTTCAAACAGGTAAAAAATCTTACGGTTGCCAGTTAAATTCCCCATCTTCAGAACAAATAGAACTGTTAGGAATGGCGGGTTTTGACTTCGTTTTGTTTGATGGTGAACACGGCACTTTCACACCTGACACTCTAGAAGACCAAACTCGCGTAGCTGAAATGTCTGGTTTAACACCCTTCGCCATGGTACCAAACGTTGAAAGTTCTACCATCCATTCTTTTCTTGAAAGGGGTATTCAAGGCATACATGGCCCTAATATAACCACAAAAGAGGATGCTGAAAAATTAACTAGAGCATGTCGCTATGCGCCCGAAGGAATGAGGAGTCTATCATTTTCACGAGCAACACATTTTGGTTATGGCCCAGAAAGAAAAGATTATATGTCACATGCAAACTCTCAAATGATTGTGATAGCTTTATTAGAACATATAGACGTCCTTAAAAATTTAGAGGAAATATTGCAAGTAGATGGAATTGATTTCTTTGCTATTGGACCCAAGGACTTAGCACAATCACTAGGCTTGCCGGGCCAAATGAATCACCCCAAAGTCAAAGAGTTTGAAGACATTGTAGTTAAATCAGTTCACAGTAAAGGGAAAAAAATGTCAGG
>Ga0310344_10003327_pt1 | contig 11990 bp, 26 predicted proteins | sample HC15DNA20200_MG_FD_203801 | JGI IMG/M metagenome (GOLD analysis project Ga0310344, IMG submission 203801) | Marine microbial communities from station ALOHA, North Pacific Subtropical Gyre - HC15-DNA-20-200_MG | ecosystem: Environmental > Aquatic > Marine > Oceanic | place: Pacific Ocean: North... | reverse complement strand
GCGGTCTTGGTTCGCTGGCAACCGCAAGCGGCAGGAAGTTCACGAAGCCGCCCACATCGCCGCTGGTTACTACAACGTGAGGGAGGACGAGGAAGGCGAATCGGTTTGGGACTGGTAGGGTTGACAGCGGTTGGCGTATCTGGTATAATACACACTCACAAGAACGAAACAAAGAGAACACAATGAAGAAAGTAATCGCAACAACCGCACCAACAATGTCATGGTGTAAGCCCAACGACAAACAGATCACCATGTGGCATAGGGGCACAAGCTGGTATATCGGCATTCGGCATGGTGACTACAGCAACACCATTCTCCACTGTGGAAGTGAACAGTACATCCGGGGAGTGTGGAAGCGGAAGTATGTCAAGCGGACGGTTGACACTCGCTGGCAATCCTGATATAATACACACTCACAATCACACGAAAGGGAAACAATGAGTTACAATTTTGAAGAGACCATCGGTGGCCAGTTGATCGCAAAGCTCCGCGAGGAGTTGTGCGAGGTGATAGAAGTTGACAATTCTATGCTGCCTGAGTCTTATCGGGTGGCGTCGGGTTCTCGCACGCTGGCTGAGATCGACCGGGAGTACAACCGGCGGCAGGCTGAAAAGGCCGAGAGTATCCACGCGGAGAAGAAGGCAACCAAGGCTGAACTGATTGAACTGTACGCTGCCAAGGTGGAGCGTGGAGAAGCGTTGTTTGAAGAAAACGAAGGGGAAGACAATTGAAGACAGTTAGTAAAGCAATTCGTAGAGTGGACCGCGATACGTGGTTGACCATGACGTTCATTACATTCTGGACGTTCTGCATCATCTGGACAAGGGGATAAGCAATGCTGACGCGAAAAGTGTTTGAGGAAATCGCCGCTAACATTCAGAAGCACCTGCCTAGGATCGGGTGGGATGAGTCCTACGATATGGCGTGTGATCTTGCGGACTACTTCGAGAAAGAGAATCCGCGATTCAACCGGGGTCGGTTTTTCGATGCCTGCGGGCTGGGTGGGATTCATCTCCGACCCCTGCCTGTGAGGTACGTGGACTCCGACGCAATGACTAAAGGGAGGGACGGCGTATGAAATGGTTTGGTATAGCGTGCGAGTGGGCGTACATCCTTATGTGGATGCTGTGGACGGGTTTCGCGGCGGCGATAGTGACAACCGCGTTCGTGAGTGTAATCCTAAATTGGGGTTGACAAGGCCAGTGCGGGCCGCCCCCCGCGCACTGCGTAAGTCCTTATGTGACAATGACTTATAACTACTTTGAAAAAACTTTAAAAAGGGTGGCGGCTGGGCTTGCATTGTGTCGATAATATATATATAATGGGAACTATGACAACAACACGATTCATCACCTACATCTGCTACAGCATCACCTGCCCCGAGGGCATCACCCCGGCACGGTGGAGTGGAATGCTCGCTTGGGCACGAACCAACGGCTACCTGTGAGACGTGGGGTGACGACCCACTCAAGTCGTTTTCTCGCTTGACAGCTAACCCACAATGCAGTACAATACACGTTCACAACACAGTTCTTTGAAAGGGACACACATGACGTTTGACGAAGCCCGCGACAACGTGACCGACACCGAGGATACCATCATCGAGGCCGACAACCGCGACACGGCGGGTTGGTTCTTCAATGCGGTCGTGACCGATGAAGACGACATCGATGAAGACGACATCGAGGACGATGATCACCAGCCATCGGAATATGACGAGTGGCAGGACTACATGGGCGGGGACGATTGGGACCACGGGCAATTCGACGACTGCGGATGGTAGGGGTATACAATGGGCTTCTCAGGCTATCTCGGACTTCTGATTATCATCGCTTGGCTACTTGGAGACTTCGACTAGGCCCGAATTGGGGTTGACAAGCCCGGTGCGGCTGCCACGCCGCGCACTGCATAAGTCCTTGTCTGACAACAGGTTATAACTATTTTGGTAAAAGTTTTGGAATTACTAAAGGTTGGGCTTGACTTTTGACGATATATACTGTATAATGGGGGCATGAGAAACAAACAACACAGCAAGGAAACAAAGATGACAAAGACACAAGAGCAGTTGCGACAAGAGGGCCTCAGAGCAGCAAGAAACATGGTGCGAAAGTTCAAGGCTCGTGAGAAGGCTAGGAAAAACCAGACCGTGACGGCCCCGATCAACTACTGTCAATGCGAGGCTTGCACCCAATGAGTTACTACCCACAAACAATCGCGGACAAGATGGAAAAAGGCTTGACCAATGAAATCGAATTGTATGCTGCAATCAGCAAGGCACTGCGTGAAGATGGGAATTCGAAAAGCCAAGTGAGCTACTACATGAGCGTCGACGAGGATTTCATCCCCGACGTTCTTCAGGTCTACAACGAAAAGGAAAACACAATGAACGAAAAGATTTGGATCGGACGCGACGAGGATGGAAGAGCTTTCAAGTTCAACGCGCCCACGGACGCTGGTAGCACTTGGGTGTTCACCCATGCGGACGAGATGCTCCGACTGTTTGGGTGGTCCGCGTGTAGCGTGGTGATGCAAATGGACTCGACTTTGATTGATACCGTTGCCGATCTGCGAGACGCTCCCTACTTGAATCCGGTTGCGTAGGGATTGACAACGACTGGCGATCTTGGTACAATATACTCTCACAACAACGCAAAGGGAAAAACAGAATGACGATCAAGAGAAGCAAGCCGTTTATGGACAACTACCTGCCAGAGCAAGAGGAACCGATAGTGCAAGCTGATCACTTGGACGTATGCGACACACAGGGCGGAATGGGATTCTTTAATCTGGAAGAAATCCCAGCCAACGGCGTGCGTTCTATTGACGTGTTCAACGGCAAGGGGCGTAAGTTGTTCAGCGTTTCGGTTTCGACCAATGGCGTGGCTTATCAGGTTCTGCCTCAAGGTGAGGACGAAGGTATCTACACAATCACCGAGGACGAAGTATGAAGTGGGAAGTATTCAACCCGAACGATGGTGTGCCCGTGGTGGTAACACGATTCAAGTGGGCGGCAAAGCTGATTGCGTGGATGGCTGACGTTGACTACGCTAGACAGGGAGAGGGCTGGCTGTAAAATTTGGGGTTGACAAAGCCGGTGCGGCTGCCCCTCCCCGCACCACGTAAGTGCTTGCAGGGTAATGACTTAGGGCTATTTCTCAGAAATTACAAAAAACACTAAAGATTGTGGTTGACTTTGGTCGATAATACTATATAATGGGGGTTGTAGTAATGAATGCTCAGGTGTTGCAGAATGATACACTGTCATTTTGGCAGCCTGTCGTTTTGGCAGGTGTATCGCCCATTCTAGCCCCCTGTTATAGTCCCAATGTTAGAAAAGCACGCGAGTTTTTGGATTTTCTCTCACGTTAGGGGTTGACAAAAGCCGATAATAGTATATAATGGGAAGCGTAACACACACAAGGGAGACTCAGATGTTTGACGAGCGAATTTCGATTGAGGAACTGTACGGTTGTGAGTGCGAACGTATTCCGGTGGAGTTGCTGGAGGAGGGCGTTGAGTGCGCGCTCTGTGCTGAAATGGATCGCTTGGATGTGCAGCAGGCTAACGAGGAGCTTAGTCAGGTGGGTTTCGACGAGACCATCACGGATGAGGAAATGCAGGCCGCTGCCGATTTCTGGGATTCTTTGAGAGTTTACGCTTGACATTGGGTCGATGCGTGGTATAATAGATGAAGTTTCGAGAACGTAAGGAAAAAGGAGATGAAGATGCAGGTTGGTGACAAGGTTCAATTCATGTATAATGGCAAGATGAGAACCGGAACCGTTGAGGGTGTGTGGGGTGAACGATCCAAGCCTAAATATAGGGCTGCGGGTTTCTGTGTTGATCACGGAGGCTTCTATAAGTCTTATAGGCGTGGGAAGACCCAATTTCTAGCACAGGCACGCTAACGCGGCCAAACAGTCGCACCGTATTTATGTTTCCCTTTATATTGGTGCGGCTGGGCTAGAAGCCTCAACTCTGCGCGCGACGTAACCTCTTGGCTGACAGGGGGTTGCGTCGGTGCGCAGCCGGGGCACCGCACCGCGTAAGTCGTTGATATATAATGGCTTACGTGTTTTTTTATAAAATTCTAAAAAAGACTCACTAGATGCCTTGACAAATGCCGATAATACTATATAATGGGGGACATACAAGAGAGAATTGAGAGGGTAACAGAATGCTGAGAACAGTACACGGCGAGTTGGTTTGGAATCAGGACGGGGTCGAGGTTGTTTGGGAACCCCGGTACAGCGTGTACGAGGTGTGGGCGCCGATTGCGGATGGCCCGGATGACTTCAACATGGAGATGATTGCCGACTGTGCGGATGAGGAAGACGCAATCTTTTATGCTGAGGCCCACCTGCATGAACTCGCGGCGGCGTTTATCGTCGGGTCGGAAGTTTAGGACTTGACAACCACGACGTTCTGTGGTAAAATTGGATATCGAAACGAAACGGAGAACAGAATGACTATCTCACAAGTAACCTCAGAGTGTTTTATTGCAACCGCCAGTAAGGCTTTTCAGGAAAGCCCGGACAGGTTTGCGGCTGCCACGTTGCTCGAAATGTGTGATGAGCAACCGGCATTGACTGAAGGGATCATTCGCCTGATGAACGATCTGTCTGAGGTTGCTATGCCTGACGACGAGGAAGCTCAGGCTGGCGTTTTTACTATGTCCGCTGCTGTAGTGGCGTTGATGTATAAGTCCCTGAAGGCTCAGGTGGAAGCTGACGAGTTGAACCAGATGTTTGGTGAGGCGACAGAAGATGACGCTTGATGACGTTTTCAGGATTGCGTTGGAACACTTTCCGCTGTGCCACGTTGGCGAGGATATCGAGGGTGAGGTGGTGATCTTCACCGGCATGATGGTCGACGAGAATCAAAAACTTAGGGAGATGACAAATGAAGACATTGCGTAAAGGCGACGAGTTCAAGCGAATGAAAGATTCCACAGTAGCCCACCGCAAGGCCATAAAAAAATTGGTCGATAGTGGCTGGGAATTCTGTGATAAAACCACTTGGCGTAAAATGAGAGACGCAAAGTAATGTGGATTCTCTACATAATGATGGGGGTGCTGGGCTTTTGCTGGCTCACTACAATCCTCGACATTTTCTGGCCCGACTGGGATAGTCAAGATAGGCCTTGACAAAGGCAGTGCGGGACGCCCGCCGCGCACTACGTAACCGTATGGTGTATAACGACTTACAACAATTCTCTTTTTTTTATAAAATAAACTGTAGAACACGCTTGACATATGACGATAATAGTAGTATAATAAAGCCATGAAACGAAAGAAAGAAAAAGTTGTGTTGGAAATCGACGTGAAGCCTTGGAAGGTTGGTCGTGGCCATTCCTCTCATCGTGGCGGGTCTGGTCTGCATAAGGATAGAAGAACCAAGCGCAATCGCACACGAGGGGCGCAGAACCGTAACGCAATTAGGGAGTCTATGTAATGCTGCTGACTGAACTATTGACATGGGGTAATTTCTTTGGTATAATGGTTGCCTTGGCCTGCGTTTGTGCCTTGGCTGACAAACTCGGTTGGTGGGAATAGAGAGAACACACAATGGACGCTTTTGACGAACTGGGCGAGTGGCTTGAAGAGAACACAAAATCCTTCAAAGGACACACAGAAGGGGTAGAGATGACTGACAAGGCAATGCGTATCTGTGACAACAAGGGTTTCCAACTGGACCTGCCCAACGGCATTACGGTTTCCGTTCAGTTTGGTCCGGGCAACTACTGCGACCGGGATGTGGCAAATGCCCCATTCGACGCTCCTCAGAAGGCGATTGATAGTGACAAGCATTGGGGTTCCAACCTCGCTGAGTGTGCCGCCTATCTTACTAGTGGCGATAACCTGCAATGGGTTGACGTGCCGGGATTCACCGGGCCTATCGGTGAGGATGACAGCGACACCTTCTATGATGACGTGGTTGGATACCTTGACGTGCAGGGCGTGCTGGACTTCATCAATCTGGCATCACAACTGAAGCCGGGTCCGAGTGGTGACTACCGATACGACCCAAAGATTCAGGCGGATGAGCGTAGGGTGATGGACGAGCTTGCGATTGACGAGTTTTTCAGTGGGCTGGTAAAATTTTCAGGAACTAAGTACAAGGATAACTAAGATGAAAGAACTAGGACTCACGGACACAGTAGAGTACAAAGGTGGCCAGCATACGGTCATGGCTATGGAAAATCGGGGGAACGGTAAAGTTTTCGTGGTTTTGAAAAACAAAGGCGGAAAAGAAATTCGACTTCGGCATACCGACATCGAAAAGCTTATCCGTAAAGGTGACATATGTTTGAACTCTGCGTCCAAGCCAAAAACGGCACGGTCAAAAACTTCCACTTCTTCAACGAAGAAAAAGCCAACAAAATAAAAACCAAGCTACTCGGCTTGGGTTGGACGATGCTTTACATGAGGGTGACATGATTAGGTTTGACAGAAAGATCGACGGTATAAGATTGTCGAGTAAAAGGGTATACGTCTACTGGAACCTCCATAAAAAGGTCTGGAGCGTAAGGGAGTCGGGCATCGTGTTGACTCATGCCAAAAAACTGTCTCTTAGGGATTGTAAGTTTCTGGTCGGTACATCTGGACGTGAACGTGTAAGACGCGAGGGAAAGAAAAATGTTCACGCTGGCGTAAGCGGACTTCTTTATGAAGACCCCACATGGGTTAGTGATCGTATAGGTAACGACTGGTGGATGGAAGACTGCTATATAAAATATAACCCTTATAAGAATGATACATTTGTCGAGCGAACCGGGGTGTGCGACGACACCCACCCAAGGCCGGTATATGGCGCACAGTTCGTGTTTATGGATATTGAGACGTTGGACGGCAGACGTGTGCCTAGGGTTATGGCTGTTCAGCCACAGCGACACCGGCAGGCTAAGCATGAGTGGCCAATGGTATAGTGCGACGCCCCGCACCCGCACTACGTAAGTCGTTGCTGCGTAAGGACTTAAAAAATATTAAAGTTCGGCCTTGACAATGGACGATAATACAGTATAATGGGGCATACTGGGGACGTAACTCAATTGGCAGAGTGTCGGATTGTCTATCCGGTGGTTGCGGGTTCAAATCCCGCCGTCCTCGCTCTGTATCGGCTATTCTAGCCTCTTGTAGTCTGAGATAGTCAATAGCACGCGAGTTTGGATTTTTTTGGGGTTTTGGTAAAGGTTGGGGTTGACTTTTGCCGATAATATATTATAATGGGGGACATGAAGCGAACGACACCCTCAACAGGAAAAACAAAATTAGGGGTTGACAAAGGATTGTTATCATGTATAATGGAAGCGTTGAACCGACTGAACCACTGAGTGACCAATTTCCCATTTTTCCACGAAAGGAAGTAGAAAATGATGCAGAAGAAAACGACCATCAAAATGACGCCGACGCAAGCATCGGTGTACATCTCAAGTTGGTCAGGGGACGTTCATCTGACGCTAACGCAAGTGAGCGGTCCCGAAACGGATGAGGTTGAAGTGGACGTACCTATGTCGATTGCTCGGCAACTCCACGACCAACTCGGAAAAGAGTTGGAAGAACATGACGCGAAAGTAAAAGAAAACGAAAAGGAGACTGTCTAATGAAGGCTGTGAAATCAAATATGTTCCGTAAGGTTCGAGTTGTTCTGAATACTGACCGATCAGATCGTCCGCAGTGGGCTAAGATCGTGGTTGACGGAAAGGTCGCCCACACTGGGCAGCGCAAGTATATCAAGAGCGTTGCCAAGAACAAGTACAATCTGCTTCCGCAGATCTAAAGTTCCCTTTCGTGGGGCGTCGTAGTTAGGTCCGGTTACCGGGCAAACCTGCGGCGCTTTAAATTAACCGGCAGCCCAGTTAAAGCCTCCTAGCGTAAGAAGGGGCCGACAATGACGGAACTAACGCACTCCGTGGTCGGTGGTGGTATGGCTTCCCACCTTGCTGATAATTTTATAAAATAAGGGTTGACAAGCCGCCAGTGCGGTGCCCCGCCCGCGCACCACGCAACCCCTTTCATATCAACGACTTACAACTATTTTGTTTTTTTTATAAATAGGGTGGAGCGAGGGCTTGACTTATGCCGATATATAGGTATAATGGGGGAAAGAAAACACGAAAGGTATAACACAATGCTCAAGTATTCACAAGCAAACGCTAAGACCCACGCGATGGCAGCCGTTCCTGAACTGGCGGCCTACCTTGAAGGCAAACGGAAAATCTACAGTCTTGATCTATTGTCGGGATACTCGTGTCCGTTCGCTCGTGAGTGCTTGTCAAAAGTGGTCGAGGTGGACGGCAAGCGGAGAATTAATGACGGACCCGATACACAATTCCGTTGCTTCTCGGCTAGTCAAGAAGCTCAGTATCCGAACGTCTACAACGCTCGCAAACACAATTATGATCTGTTGCGTGATGCGGATGGCATCATGGAAAAGTATGATCTGTTGTCGGAGAGCATGCCCAAAAATCTGGGAATATGCCGAATTCACGTTGCGGGTGATTTCTTCAACAGTGATTATTTCTCGGCTTGGATTGCAATAGCAAGCGAGAACCCGGACAGGCTGTTCTACGCCTATACAAAAAGTCTAAAATACTGGGTTGCAATGGAGGAGTGGATTCCTCACAATCTGGTGTTGACAGCATCCTACGGTGGCCGTAACGACGAATTGATTGCCACTAAAGGGTTGCGGTCTGCTATAGTTGTTTTTTCAGAAAAAGAAGCCGAGCGACTCGGGGCCGAAATTGACCACGATGATTCGCACGCAGCCCGTCCCAGCCTGAGAGATCAGAGCTTTGCGTTGCTCCTTCACGGGACGCAACCAAAGGGTACGGAAGCGGCGACGGCCCTGAAAGAGCTAAAGGGTAAAGGTTCATACAGTCGAAAAAAGGTCTTGACAAATCAGGAGGATGTGGTATAATGTAAAAACTGGAGGCGATGCCAATGAACTGGAGAGAACTGCTAGAGTTGATTAGTGAACGTGGACAGGATGACCACGAATTTCTGGAGGATCAGGTTTTTGTGTGGGACTTGGCTGACGGCGAATTTTATCCAGCCGACACCCTTGACACCGTAGAATCTGATGGTATAATAGATGCAAACCGTTTGTTTATTTCAATTCGAGAGGACGAAATCCATGACTGAGACGAAGAATAGAATCCATGTGACGCTTGAGGATTTTCTGCGAGTGACGATTGCGGAGCGCGATTGTTTTGACAGCGTCGAGGAAGCATCGACGGAGTTGGGAATGACTCCTGCTAGCTTCAAGCAGAGACTTATCAAAAGTAAGAAGCGGTATCCGTCTTTGTATGAGGGCGTCGAAACTTACTCTGCTGACGCTCGACGAGTCCCGAGCGAGTCCGAAGCGGCTCAGGTGTTGGCGTCGCTTCTGGGTGACTGGGACGAAACCGAAGCGGACGAAGATGGGGGTGATAGTGAGTGATAGGTTACATATTGGCGGCAATCATTATTGGAATGTTTTCGGCAATATGGCTTATTACTGAGGAGTAAAAAATAACGCGGGGTAGCTCCCCGCTAGGGTGGTGGCTGAATAACCGGAGCCTGTTGGAGACGGTAAGGCACACCAAGCACAGAGTAGGCCCGACTGGGTGAGGCTGTGCAAAGTGGTTCGGAAGTAGGGAAGCCGGTCATTCCGGTTGACATATCCAACCCCGAAACGTTGCAGGTAAATAAATGTGAATCCTGCCCACCCATTTTTATAAGCCGGTGGCGGTTTGAACCGTCGCCGGTTTTTTTTTATTTACCCCTTGACATGGCGTAGTGCGGCGGCCCGGCCCCGCACCGCGTAACCCCTTACATAGCAACAACTTATGTCAATTTATTTTTTTTAAGAAAATACTCAAGGTTTGCCCTTGACTTTGCCGATATATAAAGTATAATAGGAGCATCATTGGAACAAGTGAAAGGGAGAGAGAGATGAACTATATGCTGGGACTGCTGGAACCAACTTGCCGACAGTGTGGAACGACGGTGCAGATTACCGTAATCGGGCCAGATTACGAGAAGTGGCAGAACGGGGAACTAATCCAAAACGCAATGCCATACCTCTCGGCTGATGAGCGAGAAATGCTTATCTCGGGAACCTGTGGTCCGTGTTTTGACCAGATGTTTGGGGAATCTGACGACGACTGGGCCGAAAACGATTGACAAATAAATCGGCCCGTGTTATAATATGTGAAGTTTGGAAGTTCTTTTTTAGAGAAGGGAAGTTGTATGTCTCACGAAGTTGAGAAAATGGTTTTTGCTGGTTCTACTCCTTGGCACGGACTCGGCACACAGATTGACGAGGCGACCGGATTCTGGGACGCATTCAATCAGGCCGGTTTGAATTGGGAAGTGGAAACGGAACCGCTGTACCGTGAAAACGGTGAGCAGGTAAAAGCTCAGGCATCCGTAAGGCAATCGGATGGTCGAGTGTTGGGGGTTGTGGGTCCACGCTGGACCCCTCTCCAAAACAAGCACGCTTTCGAGGTGTTTGAACCGATGGTCGATTCTGGCGACCTGATCTTGCATACTGCGGGTTCTCTCCGTGGCGGTGAGCGCGTCTGGGTTCTATGTCAATTGGGACTGGAACATACCGAGATTGTGCGAGGTGACGAGATTGCTAAGTTTGCTTTGCTCTCCAACGGGCATGACGGCAAGCTGGCGGTACATTTCGGTTTTACCCCTATCCGTGTTGTTTGTGCGAATACCGAAGCGTTGGCGCGTGGATGCACGGCGTCCAAGCTGATTCGCGTTCGGCATCACCGGTTCGTCAAAAATAATGTCGAAAAGCTCCGAGACATTATGAACTTGGCTAATCAGGAATTCGAGACGACCGCAGAGGAATACAGGTTCCTCGCATCCCGGTCGATCAATACCGAAGACCTGAACAAGTATGTGCGAATCGTTCTCGGAGTTCATGATAAAGAGCAGGAAGATTTGTCGACCCGTTCCAAAAACATTATCACAACAATCGAAGAATTGTTTGAGGACGGGAAAGGCAACAACCTGCCGGGAGTTAGTGGGACATACTGGGCAGCATACAACGCTGTGACTGAATATCTCAACTACTCCAAAGGGCGAACTACAGAGAACCGAATGGATTCTCTCTGGTTCGGCCAAAACGGGAACTTGAGCCAGAAAGCTCTTGAGACCGCTGTGGCTCTCGCGGCCTAATCGGTAAACTTCCCTCTGAGACCGGTGGCGGATTTATTCCGCTGCCGGTTTTTTTTTGGTTTTAGGGTTGACAGATGGCAGTGCGCGGGCGACCTTCCGCACTAGTGCAAGCCCCCGGCCCCGCACCGCCCTAAGTTGTTGATGTATAAAGGGTTACGAAGATTTTCTCAAGTTTCACCCTTGACATGGCCGATGTGTATTGTATAATTGACGTAAGGTGTTGACAGGCAACGGGTTATGAAAAAAAACAGAGAAAGAGACGGGTTGAGACTGAATCTCAATATCAATGCTGAGGGAGTCTTCCCCCTTCTAGCTTCTTGCGTAGTCTGATAATGTCTGTAGCACGCGAGTTTTTACAATTTAATAGTCTAGTCTATTTTGAAGGCACGCGAGTTTATGTCTTGGCTATTGTAGCTATTTGTAGTCAGTGATAGTCAATAGCACGCGAGTTTTTTAAAAAGGAGTGAGTTATGCACCAAACGTTACAAGCGGCAGTAAAAAATAATGTCCAGAATAAGAGTTCTATCAATGGTGACTTGCAGAGGGACTTAGTCTGTCAAGAAGTTTTAAGTAAATTGGGAAGGGTTAAGCACTATCACGGAATTATGGCGTTTAATGTGTTCGACAATAAATGGCGTGTTAATGTATGGGTAGAGGACTGGTCAAGGCCAGAGGCTATAAGTCCAAGTTATAATATTAAATATAGTTACTTCTGTACCGTAGAAGATAATTGCATTTCTCATTCTAACCCGGAAATTTTATCAGAAAGTAGTCAATCAGGGGTATAATATATAGACATATACTTTTAAATTG
>Ga0310344_10003326_pt1 | contig 11995 bp, 9 predicted proteins | sample HC15DNA20200_MG_FD_203801 | JGI IMG/M metagenome (GOLD analysis project Ga0310344, IMG submission 203801) | Marine microbial communities from station ALOHA, North Pacific Subtropical Gyre - HC15-DNA-20-200_MG | ecosystem: Environmental > Aquatic > Marine > Oceanic | place: Pacific Ocean: North... | reverse complement strand
ATTTACAGCTGCTATATTAATTTCATAAGGGGATAGATTTCCTTCCCTACTTTTCCTAGACGAAATTTTTCCTCCAAATTTAACCATGGTCTCTGCCAAGGTTGCTAGCTCCTTATCTGACAACAGACCCTCCGCAGGCCTTAATCCTATACCATCATGTGAAGAAATGAAATTTAAATATGCATTACCGGGCTTAGCGGGGGGCATTGTCATAGCCCATTGCCTTAATCTAGTACAGTCCGCTTTTATCATTGTGTATAGAAGTAAAGGAGGAAGAGAAAAATTATATATCCAGTGTGCTTCGTTGCTATTCCCAAAATAACTAAGATTCTCTCTTTTTAAAATATTAGTCTCTGTCAATAAAATTGTATCATCATAAGTAAAATCTAGTAATGTTCTTATTAATCTAACTATTTCATGAGTTTGAGGGCGATTAATACAATTTGTATTTTTTTCTTTCCAAGCAAATGCTATTGCATCCAATCTAAAGAGTCTTATTCCATTGTCTAAATAAAACCTAATTATCTTTATAAATTCTTTGAGAACCTCGGGGTTTTTAAAATCAAAATCTACTTGATCATGGCTAAAAGTACACCATACATTTTTTTTCTTTCCATCAACAGTAACTTCTTTTTTTATATCTGAAGCCCTGGGTCTAAAAACTTTTCTTAAATTTTCGTCTGTTTTTACTTCTAAAAAATAATCAAATCCTTTCCCCGTACCTTTTAAAAAATTCTTAAACCACTTACTTTCAGCTGACATGTGATTAATAACTAAATCACTCATTACCTTAAAATTTGATGCAATCTGGGACAGGTCACCCCATTCTCCAATATTAGAATTAACTTCATAATAATTCTTAACAGAAAAACCCTCATCAGAGCTATATGGGAAAAAGGGAAGAATATGAATAATTGAAAAAGTTTCAGGGAATTTCTTTTGTATAAATTTATTTAATGTTTGGAGAGGTCTCTCTTGATTGGTTGTTATTGAGTCCCCATAAGATATAAGCATACAATCTTTTTCAGACCAAAATTCATCATTTATTTCTCTATGATAAAATTTTCTATCTTTACCTATTATATCAATTAAGTCTTTTGCTAAAATATCAACTCTAGTATCTAGCTGAACGTTTTTATATATTTTTTTAAGGTGTTGCTCAACTTTATTTTGAAACTCAACTATCATTTTAAATATTATGAGAATCTGCGGCCTTTTTTAACTTTTTAAGAAATCCAGGGCTTGCACTCTCAATTCTATTCCATGTTGGAAGAAGAGGTGTTTGGAGGGGTTTATCAAGAAATGTTTCGCCGGCTTTCATTATATTTTCTGCAAATAACTCTACAGCTCTTTCCTCTTTATCTATATCAAATTCAATTGAATTCATATCACAATCTTTTTTATATATTTCAACAAAATCTAAGGCTGTTCTAAAGTACGTGGCCTTTAAAGACCTAAAAGTCTCAATGGAGAAAGTGTTTCCCTGTGTTGCCAGTTTTCTAATTAAAGTTTTAGATATATCTATAGACATTTTAGATAGGCCCTTTTCTCTATCATCAAATGAATATTCCTGATGTTTATGATCGTATTTATCAGCAATATCCACTTGGCACAAAGTACTGTTTCTGTAATTTCTGTACATTTCTGACAAAACACCAATTTCAAGCCCCCAATCACTGGGTATTCTTAGCTCTCTTAAAATTCTTTTTCTAAAAGAACATTCTCCTGCAAGTGGGTATCGAAAAGCATCAATAAAATCTAAATAATCAGATGGTCCAATAATTTTCTTTAGCGATTTCAATAATGGAGTCACTAAAAGCCTTGATACACGCCCATTTATCTTATCGCCCGATACTCTAGGGTAGAAACCTTTACAAAATTCAAAATTTAATTTTGGATTTGCAATTGGATATATTAATTTTGCAACAATCTCATTTGTATAAGTTTTTATATCACAATCATGGATTGCAATTGCTTCTGCATTGTCATTTGCAATTGAATAACCCATGCAATACCAAACGTTTCTCCCCTTACCAAAATTTTTAGGACTTAACCCTATTGCTTCTAATTCCCTATCTAACTTAATAAGATTGGGTGCATCATTCCATAGAATCTTATGTTTTATACTAAGACTACTAAAAAAATGTTTTGCTTCTAAAAATTCCTTTTCATTTGCCTGATCTAGTCCAATAATTATTTCTGAAATATAGTTAGTCTTATTTAATTCGCTTATAATTCTCGTTAGTGCAGGTCTTTTAATTTCAGAATATAAGGATGGGAGAATTAATTGAATTGGTCTTTTTTTAGAAAAAAATTTTAGTTCCTTTTCAATTTCTTTTTTACTTTTATTTCTGAAATTATGTAGTGTAGTAATAATTCCATTTTGATGAAAATCAGCCATTTTTATAATCCTTTAAGATAGAATCTTTAAAACTTTGGACCCTAAATAAACACTCAGCCCAACCAACGGGTGCAGGTTTATTAGATTTCAAAAATTTCGAACTTCCCGTTTTGATAAATTTTCTATTTGGAATTTTAATTAAAAAAGAATGGTCACATCTCTCTAACATTTCTAAATCATTTTCACTATCACCAAGTCCAATTAACCTTAAATTAGTCATATCTGTTTCCTTTTTCATATATTTTAATAAATTGCTTAGAGCTACCCCCTTATTTGTCTTACCCTTTAGATGCAAAAATCGTGCCCCTCTAGTTAAAGAAAGTCCATATTCCTCGATTCTTGCTTTAAACAGGGATAATCTTGCATTATTAGATTTCCAAACTATCAATTCACTAAACTTTCTATTTATAATTTTTTTAACTTTTTGTCTTGGGAGACCCGAAATTTTAACTAGATCCGGAGTGCTTATATTAGTTGTTAGATCGAAATCTTGTTTAAACTCCTGAAAGTGCCTATTAATAATTTTATTCAAATATTCTTTAGAAAAATTTTTGCTAATTAATTTGAAATGTGATCTGTTTAGTTTTTTACTGTTAGTTTTATATTTAGGATAATAAATCCCACATCCATTTTCTGTAATAATAGGACAGTAAAATCCAATTTCATTTTTAATCTCTACAACTTCTTCAAAAGTTTTACTAGTATTAAATATTATTGGTACTCCTTTCTTTATTATTTCTCTAACTAATGAAATATTCACCTTAAAGTCAAAATCATGGTGACCGAGAAAAGTACCGTCTAAATCTGTTGTTATGATAAATTTTTTCATTTGTAATAATATAAATAAATCTAATATTAATTATTTATCAATCAAAATAATTCCAATGTCATTAACATTTGTTCCCGAAGGGCCTGTAATTTTGAGATTACCAGCTTCATGAAAAAATGTGTATGAATCATTATCAAGTAACTTGTCTTCCCCATTAACACCAATTTTTTCAACTTCAGTAATTGTGTTTCCGTTACAATATGCTCCTGCTGCACGAGTGGGGCCATCAATCCCATCTGTCCCAGCAAAAAGTGCAGATATTTTACTTTCATTTCTTATTCCAATTGCAAAAGATAGAGCAAATTCAGAATTCCTTCCACCTAAACCCTTCCCTTTTACTTTTACTGATGTTTCTCCACCTACGATAAAGCACAAGGGTTTATTTATTGGTAGGTTAAAATTTTTAATTTTTATTATCTCCTTAGCTAAATCCCTAGCTACGAACCTTGTCTCGCCTTCTAGTTGAGAATTCAGTATCTGCGTATCATAACCTAGCTCTTTAGCTTTTTCTTCAGCACTTTTTAAACTTTTAAGATTATTTCCAATTACAAAAGTTTGATTTTTTGATAAATTAGATTTTTTAAATTTCTTTTTACTAATACTTTCTAATCTCGCAACAACTCTAGCAGGTAACTTTTCAGAAACCCCAAGCCTCACAATCTCTTTCCATGCCGTATCAAAATCAGACTTATCTGGTACCGTTGGCCCAGAGGCTATAACATCAATATGATCACCAACTACATCTGACATTATCAAAGTAATAACCTCAGAAGGGTATGAATATTTCAATAAACCTCCACCTTTGATTGAAGAAATATTTTTTCTAATAGTATTTATAGTATTAATATCTGCGCCTGATTTTAATAATATTTCAGTAGTCGTTTTTTTATCTTCAAGTGAGAGCCCTTCCTCAGGTAAAGCAATTATTGAACTACCACCCCCCGAAACCAAAAAAATAATTAAATCATTTTCATCGCTAGTATTTAAAATCTTTATTATTTCTCTTGCTCCATCAATACTTCGCTTATCAGGAACTGGATGTGTGGACTCTAAAAATCTAAATCTGGGAATGTCCTCATTAATACGAGTATTTGAAACAACTATACCTTTTGAGATTTTATTCTTTAAAATTTTTTCGGCACCTTTTGCCATATCATATGCTGCCTTGCCAAAACTGATTATGAAAATATTTCTATAGTTATTAAGTTTATATTTTTTCTCCCCTATGTTTAAAAAATTATCTGTAACGATTAAGTTTTTAGTTACACAATCGGATGGGTTTGCTGCTTTAAGAGCAGCATCATATATTCTATCTAGTGTTAATTTTATTTTATCTTCAATAATCATTCCCATTCTATTGTGCTGGGCGGTTTATTAGAAATATCGAAAACAACTTTATTCACACCTTTAACATTATTAATAATTTCTGAGGATATTAAGTCTAAGGTATCAAAAGGTATCCTTGCCCAATTTGCTGTCATACCATCAACGCTATTAACTGCTCTTATTGCTATTGTATTTTCATAAGTTCTTTCATCTCCCATCACCCCTACAGTCTTTATTGGAATTAGAACACAAAAAGCTTGCCATATTTTATCGTACAGATTTTTTTCTTTAAGTATGTCAATAAAAATCTTATCTGCTGCTTGTAAGAGTTTTACTCTACCTTTAGTAACCTCACCTATTATTCTAATTGCTAATCCTGGTCCAGGAAAAGGATGTCTGCCAATTAAACTTTTTTTAATTTTTAGAGCTTTACCTAAATCCCTAACTTCATCTTTAAATAAGTCTCTTAAAGGCTCAATTAAAGAGAGTTTCATATTCTTAGGTAAGCCACCAACATTATGATGAGACTTAATTACAGCGGAAGGCCCACTTACATTAACACTTTCTATTACGTCTGGATACAGGGTCCCTTGTACTAAAAATGTTGCATTTGATACTTTTCTAGATTCTTTATCAAATAGTTCAATAAATGTTTTACCTATAATTTTCCTTTTCTTCTCCGGGTCAACTATACCTTTAAGTCTTGCTAGGAAAAGGGGTCCAGCATTTATAACTTTTGGTTTTACCCCAAGACTTTTTAATACAGGAAGTATTTCTTTTACTTCATTATATCTCATTAGGCCTGTATCAACTATAAAACATTTCAGTCTTCTTCCTATTGCTTTACTTACAAGAACAGAAGAAACACTAGAGTCGACACCACCAGAAATCGCAGAAATAGCTATATCCTTTCCAACCAACTCTTTAATTTCTTTTATCTTTTGATTTACGAGCTTTTCAGGTTTCCAATTTTGTTTACATCCAACAATATCAACTAAAAAATTTTTTAAAAATTGTTGCCCAAAAGCAGTATGGGCAACTTCAGGGTGAAACTGAGTTCCAACTATCATAAAATCACTTGATGAGAATAATGAAATTGATCCGAACTCCGACTTAGCTATAGCTTTTATTTTATTTGGCAATTTGACAATTGTATCGCCGTGAGACATCCATGATATTTCATTATTTTTAATATTTTTTAATAGTTTTGAATTTGAAATTTTTTTAAGTTTTGATGGACCAAATTCTCTAGTCTTTGATTTAGCAACTTTACCGCCCAATATTTTTGATAAAAATTGAGCTCCATAACATATACCTAATATCGGCAAATCCAAATCAAAAATATTTAAATCAGGCTTTGGCGGCTTTTTATCATGAACGCTTGCTGGGCTTCCAGAAAGAATTATACAATCAGGAGATATTTGCTTAATATTTTTTATATTCGTCTTATAGGGGAGAATTTCACAGTAAATATTTAATTCTCTAATTTTTCGCGCTATTAACTTTGTAACTTGTGAACCAAAATCTAAAATTAATACTCTACTATAGTTCATAATAGTTAATCTAATGAATAGTTAGGCGCTTCTCTGCTTATAGATATATCATGCACATGACTTTCCTTTAGTCCTGCATTAGTTAGTTTAAGAAACTTAGCTGATTTCAAAGTAGTTAAATCTTTTGAGCCCGTGTAACCCATCCCAGCTTTTAGACCACCAACAAGCTGATAAATAACTTTACCAATTGGACCTCTATATGACACTCTGCCCTCTATACCTTCAGGAACAAGCTTTGAATCAATAATATCATCTTGATAATATCTATCTTTACTTCCTTCTTTCATCGCTTCTATAGAACCCATACCCCGATAAGTTTTGAATGTTCTACCCTGATATAAAACCATCTCACCAGGTGCCTCATCTGTTCCAGCTAACAAATTTCCAATCATTACACAATTAGCGCCAGCTGCTAAAGCTTTTGTTATATCTCCAGAATATTTTATTCCGCCATCGGCTATGACAGGAATATTACTTTTTTTAGCAATTGAACATACATCTAGAATTGCTGTTAGTTGAGGAACACCGATTCCGGCAATTATTCTTGTAGTACAAATTGAACCAGGCCCAATTCCAACCTTTAAGGAATCTGCTCCAGCCTTAATTAACTCTTTTGCAGCATCACTTGTTGCAATATTTCCAACTACCACTTGGATAGCTTTATATTTCTTTTTAATCAATTTTAATGCATCTATAACTTTTTTAGAATGAGCGTGGGCTGTATCAATAAACAAAATATCTAGTCCACTTTTAATCAAACTTTTTACTCTATCTTCCATATCAGACCCAACACCAATAGCTGCTGCTGCCAACAATCTACCTTGTTTATCCTTAGATGCAGAAGGGAATTGCTTACTTTTTTGAATATCCTTCATAGTAATCAATCCCTGAAGCCTAAACTTTTTATCTACAACTGGTAGTTTTTCAATTTTATACTTATGTAATAATTCTCTTGCTTCGTTGGGACTAGTTCCAGCTTCAACAACTTTAAGGTTTTCTTTTTGAGTCATTAATTTGCTAACTTTATAATGGAGATTTTTTTCATATCTCAAATCTCTCATAGTTATTATTCCTAAAAGTGTGCCACCATTCTCTGTGACCGGTAATCCAGTAAAATTCTTAGTTGTCATTATATCAAGTGCCTGCTTTCCGGTTGATTGAGGTGAAATAGTATGTGGCTCAATTATCATTCCACCTTCATACTTCTTAACCTTTTGTATTTCATCCGATTGATCCTCGATACTCATATTCTTATGAATAACACCCAATCCTCCCTCTTGAGCCATAGCAATAGCAGTTCTGGCCTCGGTTACGGTATCCATTGCAGCACTAATGATTGGTATGTTTAAGGATATTTTTTTTGTAATCTTAGTCTTTACATTTACTGCAGCAGGCATTATGGCAGAATATGAAGGTACGAGTAAAACATCGTCAAAAGTCAGGGAATCTTTAATTCTTGCTTCTTTATTTATTTTTATTTCCTCTTCGTCTTATTTACCTTTGGAACCTTAGAAGTCTTTTTAGATGACTTCTTAGATGCTACCTTTTTTTGTGCTACTTTTTTTGGTATTGTTTTTTTTGCTGTTGATTTTTTAGCTACTGCTTTTTTTCCTGTTGATTTTTTAGCTACTGCTTTTTTTGCTGTTGATTTTTTAGCTACTGCTTTTTTTGCTGAAGCCTTTTTCGCTTTTGATTTAAGTGGGCTAGTGCCAACGACTTTCTTCTTTGGCTTAACAGCTTCTTTTTTTTGATTTTTTTCTTTCTTTGATTTAGTGGACTTCTTCTTAGTTTCTACAACTGGTTCGGGTTCGGGTTCAATGAAATCTTGCAAGCTTACAACATTAACAAATTCCACCACTTTTTTTCTAAAATCAGGAATAGCTCCAATCTCGAATTCGATTTCTTGAACTTTAGCGTTAGCTATTATTTTAACAGGCATAACTCCTGCATAAGTAGAATCGTCTATTTTCTCAAAACCAGTTGATTTTAGTATTTGTTTTTGAATTGGAGGAATAAAGATTTTTCCAAGAAGTGTTACTTCTTCAGGAAGGAGACCATCTTGAGTAACGCTAATCTTAATTGTAGTTTGTTTCATTTTATATTCTACCCCAATATTTCCAATTTTTGTAGTAGGATTCTACTTAATTAATAGAAAAAAGACAAATATTGGAGTTAATTTAAAAATAACTTTCTAAATATATTTCAAAATTCTTAATTTATGCTATATTTTCAACTTAACTTTTATAGGATGTTCGATTGAGTTTAACAAAGAGTCAGATTGGAAGATATAGCAGACACCTGATAATGCCAGAAGTTGGTGTACAAGGTCAAGAAAAACTAGCCAATGCTAAAGTTTTGTGCATCGGAGCTGGCGGATTAGGCTCTCCTCTTGCGTTGTATTTAGCTTCCGCAGGAATTGGTACATTAGGTATTGTAGATGATGATGTAGTCGATCTTAGCAACCTACAAAGACAAATTCTCCATGCCGAGGATAGAATAGGTGAACTCAAAGTTGAGTCTGCTAAAAAAAGACTCCACGAACTAAACTCCGATATAACTGTAAATACTTACAACCTAAGATTGACGTCTGATAATGCCCTGGATCTTTTTAAAGATTACGATGTCATAGTTGATGGTACAGATAATTTTGCTACTAGATACCTTGTCAATGATGCCTGCGTATTATTAAATAAGCCAAATGTATATGGAAGTATCTTTCGCTTCGAAGGACAAGCGACAGTATTCAATCATAAAGGTGGGCCACATTACAGAGATTTATATCCAGAACCTCCCCCGCCTGGAATGGTACCTTCTTGTGCAGAAGGCGGAGTGCTTGGAATTTTACCAGGAATAATTGGTGTTATACAAGCAACAGAGACTGTAAAAATAATTCTAGATGTCGGAGAAACCCTTAGTGGAAGATTAATGCTATATGATTCTTTAAAAATGACTTTTCGTGAAATCAAACTGAGAAAAAATCCTGATACTCCTGAGATAACTAAATTGATAGATTATCAAGAGTTTTGTGGAATTAATAATTCACCAGAGGCTGAAGATGAGCTTGAAATAAAAGTTGATGAGCTAAAAAAAATTGTTGATGAAAAAAGAAATGTAACCCTACTTGATGTGAGAGAATATGGAGAGTACGAAATTTGCAAACTTGCTAATTCAACTTTAATTCCTTTGGGTGAAATTACATCTCGGGCCAATGAACTTGATAGTGCTGATGAGATAATTGTTTATTGCCATCACGGGATGAGAAGTCTACAAGCTACAAGAATATTAAAGGGTATGGGCTTCAAGAAGGTTAAAAACCTAGCTGGTGGAATAGATGCATGGGCTGCTGCCTTTGATGAAAAAATGCCACGTTATTAATCTTTATTCTTATCATTTTCGACTACTGAAACTTTCTCCTTGTAATCGCCCTTAAAATCATCTATTTCTCCATACTTGTTGGGTTTATCTTCCCCTTTTAAAATTCCAGTATTTACAAAAATGTATGCTTTAAGAATCCAAGTGCAAATTATATATATTTTCAGTAAAAATTCTGGAACAAAATGAAACTGTAGTGGTATTGCTGCTAAATAAGGAAATATTGCATAAAGACCATTTATAGATCTATCCTGAAGTCTTTTTGAGTCAGGAAATATTGATAAAGCAGATATAAGCAGGACCATAAATGATATAAACTTCTCAACCTGAGATTCTTCAAAATTCAATAAATTAAGCAAAGAAGAAAAAGGAATTAAAATTAGAACACCTAGAAATACTAAAAAAAATTGTGAATACCACCAGGTCTGTCTATTTATTCTCCCGTTGAGAGATAAAAACAAGAACTTCAAAAAATTTAGATTCAAAAAGTTTTTTATATTCATTTTATTCAATGGGCGAAAAGGGACTCGAACCCTTATGAACATAAGTTCAGCGGCTTTTGAGGCCGCCGCGTCTACCAGTTCCGCCATTCGCCCAAATTAATCTGCTTTGTAATGGTTATACCAATAAATTGCATTAATCACTAGCGAATGAGTTATTTTACCCTTTAATACCATTTTGTCTAAATCCTGCAAATCAACAAAACTTATTTGAGTATATTCACTTCCCGCATTTTCTGGTGTTGAAACTTCTTCTACATCTAAGGCTAAAAAAGTATGACACTGATTAGTTAGAATTGCGGGATTAGGATGTACTACGCCTAATTTAGACCATTCACCCATAGAAAAACCAGTCTCTTCTTTCAATTCCCTTTTTGCAGATTCTATGGGTTCTTCATCTTGATTAGACATGCCACCAGGCAGCTCTAAGGTTATGGAATCGGTTCCAGGCCTATATTGCTCGACAAAAACAACTTTACCGTTTTTAGTAATCGGCAAAATATTTATCCAATCTACAGACTGAAAGACAAAAAAATCAAAGCTTTTTTTTTCGCTTTCAGAATATGGAGAAACTAGCTTATATTTAAACAAGTCGAAAATTTTTAAATTTTTTAATAGTATCTTATCTTCAATATCCCATTTTTTCATAGACCAATCAATGTTAACTGATAGATGAAATAAATAAAATGGTAAAGATAATAGGCCTGGAAAATGTTAATATTGTTTCGTTGGAGAGTTGGCCGAGTGGCCGAAGGCGCACGCTTGGAAAGCGTGTAGAGGATCAAACCTCTCGTGGGTTCGAATCCCACACTCTCCGAAAATTTTCGCTGGCTAGTCTTTGATGACAGTCTATTGTAAACTCCGCCAGGACAGAAATGTAGCAACGGTAGCAATTAAGATTGGGTATCCTTGATTAGTCAGCCAGATAAAAAAAATTGTGTAATTGATATGTCATACAAAGTTTTATCCAGAAAATATAGACCAAAAACTTTTGAAGAAGTTGTGGGCCAAGAAAATGCCCTAACTGTTTTAAAAAGTTTTATAAAAACAGAGTCTATTCCACATGCATTGATTTTTTGTGGCTCAAGAGGAGTGGGTAAAACTTCATTAGCAAGAATATTTGCCAAAACAATTAACTGTAATGAACTTAGAGATAAAAAAGTCTGTGTTAAATGTTCAATTTGTAATGAAATTGATGAGAACAAATCTTTAGATGTTATTGAAATTGATGCAGCATCAAACAATGGTGTTGATCAAATAAGAGAAATAATTGAAAGTTCGAATTACTCATCAATAAATTGTCCCTATAAAGTTTTTATAGTTGATGAAGTTCACATGCTTTCTAAGGCTGCTTTTAACGCACTTTTGAAAACTTTGGAAGAGCCTAATAAAAATACAGTTTTCATATTGGCAACGACTGAAGTTGAAAAAATACCACCAACAATACTATCAAGATGCCAGATGATTAATTTTAAGACATTAAGCAAAAGTTCGCTTATCCATAATTTGGAGAACATATGCAATAAGGAAAAAATATCAATTGATAAATATTCTTTGTCTTTAATAGCAGAAGAATCACGCGGATCTGTCAGAGACTCCTTAGGTGTGCTTGAACAACTTATGACTTCACTTAATAAATCTATTATTATTAGTGATGCTAGAAAAATCCTTGGTGCAACCAGTGATCAGATTCTTTTTGAAATTTCTAAAAATCTTCTTGAAAGTAACATTAAAGAATGTCTCATAAACTACGACTCTATATATAATAATGGATTTGATTCCAAGAAATTTATACATTCCCTTTTGAATTATTTTAGATCAGCCATTTATTATAAGCTAGGGATAGAGAATCAAATAGAAGACATAATAAACATTGAAAAGTCTCAAATAAATGAACTTAAGAAATATGATATAGAGATATTTGAGAACCTTTTTGATCAGCTGATAAAGCTCTATGAAATGTGCGGAAAAACCCAAAACATAAAATTTTTGATCGAGTCTAATTTAATTAAAC
>Ga0310344_10003325_pt1 | contig 11995 bp, 10 predicted proteins | sample HC15DNA20200_MG_FD_203801 | JGI IMG/M metagenome (GOLD analysis project Ga0310344, IMG submission 203801) | Marine microbial communities from station ALOHA, North Pacific Subtropical Gyre - HC15-DNA-20-200_MG | ecosystem: Environmental > Aquatic > Marine > Oceanic | place: Pacific Ocean: North... | reverse complement strand
GATTCCAGCGTCTTCTACAGATTTGGCAATACGTGCCGTTTCCTGTGGGGATCTGCCCACAGGTTTTTCGCAGAGAAGGTGTTTACCTGCCTGTGCAACTGCTTCGGCGATTTCTACGTGAAGATGATTTGGTGTTGTCAGATTTATTACGTCCACAGAAGGATCATCTACTACAGCTCGCCAGTCTGTGGTTCGTTTTTCAAACCCGTATAGGCGCTGAGAGTGTTCAGCACGATGCTCAAACTCGTCAGCGCAGACAACCAATTTTGGCTGTCCGACGGCTTCGTGAAAACGTATGGGTACCTGGGTATAGGAACGAGAATGTAATTCCCCCATCCATCCCATGCCGATAACACCTACTCCGATTGTTTTAGCCATTGTGCCAACCTATTAATAGTTAATTGTCTGGTTAATTGAAGCCCTTCGTAATGATTGATGCAAGTCAAAGTTAACGCTGAGGGCGCATTGGTCTATACAATCCTATGCACCTCAGTAACCATAGGAAAAGAATATAGTGACTGTAAAGATCGGCACTGGACCTGATTCTTGGGGAGTCTGGTTCGGTTCAGATGCACTTCAAACTCCATGGCAGCGATGTTTAGATGAGATGGCTGAGGCAGGTTACAAGTATGCCGAGACTGGTCCTCCAGGTTACATTCCTGGTAGTCCAGCTGACATCAAAAAGGAATTTGACCGCCGCAATCTGTTGTGTCCTGCCGGGTTCATTATGAGGCACTATGAGGATGACGATGAGAGAGGTCTGATCAGGGAGGATGTCGAATTGATGGGCAACCTGTTATCAACGCTTGGTGCCGAATATATTATCTTGATAGATGACACGTATACTGATCTTGCAAATGGAAAACAGTTAAGACCTGCAGACCTTAACGAGTCTGATTTTGGGCGCTTCATTGAAAATATAGCGCTAATTGGTGAGGACGTATCGAAGCGCTTTGGATTACGTGCCGTGTTTCATCCTCATGCCGATACTCGGATTGAACACGAAGAGCAGATTGAGCGTTTTGTCGAAGCAATGCCACCTGAATTTGTTGGTATTTGTTTGGACACTGGACATCACGCTTACTGTGGAGGCGATCCCGTGGCATTTATGCGGAAATTTTTCAAACGGATTGAGTATCTTCACCTTAAGAGTGTCGATAAAGACATTAGAGAGCGTGTTAAAAGGAACAACTTGCCTTTCGCTCGAGCTGTAGCGGAAGGGGTGTTCGTTGAGCCAGCATTGGGAATAGTGGATTTTGAAGCCTTTAAAGACGTGCTTAATGCGGTGCAATTTGATGGGTTTGCGGTTGTGGAACAGGATATGTATCCGTGCAAATTTGACAAGCCTCTACCGATAGCGCGTAGAACCTATGATTGGTTAATGGACAATGGTTTTTAAGAACAATCTAATGAAATGGGGATTTGGTGAGTAGCACCGAAGTCGATTCACCTATTAACAATAGACGGCTTCAAATACTAGGTGTAGCTATTGCTGGAATGGCTGTGCTAGCGTCAACATTCGAAGCCACTGCAACCAATGTAATTCTTCCGCAAATAGCTGATGAATATGGAATAGATATTCAACTTGTTCAATGGGTGGTGTTAACGTCCCTTGCCGTTAATTGCAGCTTGCTCTTAACCATGGGAAGGTTGGGGGATATCTTTGGTAGAGCCCTCATATTACGAATTGGGTTTGTAATATTGGCTGTTGGAAGTTTACTTTTGCTAATAAGCCCCAATTTCACGGTGATTATTATTGCCCGCGGAATCCAAGCAGTTGCTACGGCGATGATGCAGGGGGTAGGCCCTGGCCTGATAGTTAGTGTTTTTCCGGCGTCTCAAAGGGGGAGGGCATTGGGTATATTTGGGACAATAACCTCAATAGGTTTATCTGCCGGCCCCATAGCTGCAGGTCTTTTTGCCGGCGAATTTGGTTGGCGTTCTATATACGGGGTCATGATCCCTGTGGCTGTTATAGGCTTTGCATTTACGATGATGGGTTTTGCTTCGGTTCGCCGCCGAGATCAGAATCTTGATATTCGTGGGGCTATCTTATACATAATTTGGCTTGCTCCGCTGCTGTTTGTACTTAACCAAATTCGCCAGATGGGATTCGATTCACCGATTATCTTGACTGCTTTGTTTGTCGTGGCACTTTTTATGCCTATGTTTGTAGTTTCGCAATTGCGCGCTCAACAGCCATTGGTCAATCTGGCTGTATTTAAAATTCGGTCTTTTAGCCTTGGTTTCGTGTCTGCATTTCTGGGGTTTGGTGCTCTATCTGCTGGTTTTTTGCTGATTCCTTTCTATCTGAACGAGGTTTTGAAATGGAGCCCTCTACTTATAGGTGTAGGAATGGCTTTCATCACAGGGACTATGGTGTTTACTGCCTTGATAAGTGGAAGAGTAGCCGATCGTTACGGGGCTCGATATCCAGCGAGTATGGGGCTTGCTTTTATTGCTATAGGTTTTTGGCTTTTGTCTCAGCTTGGGATGCAAGCCTCAATCGCTGACGTATTAGTTCGGATTTTGATAGTGGGATTTGGGTTGGGTGTATTCGAATGGCCTACGGCCAGCTCAATCATGGGATCATTGCCCCGGTCAATGCTTGGTGTTGGGGGTGCATATATGAGCACGGCCAGGGCTTTAGGATTTGCTGCCTGCTCGGCAGTATTTGGTACGATTTTTGCTGCGGTTGTTCTATCTAGTAGCGGAGGAGCGTCTGCTCTTGACGCTAATCCTCCTCATCTTGTGGAAGGATTCCAAGCATCGTTTCGTTTTGCTGCAATATTGGCAGTCGGAGGAGTCCTCGCAGCGTGGTTTCAAGGCGATGTTGCGATCGAAAATGAGAATTAGTTTGTAATAGGTCTCACCGACTTGCTAAACGGAAGGCGTTTTATCATGACTACATATGGAATGGATTTGTCGAGCCAATTCGCCGGAAAGGTAGTTGTCGTAACTGGTGCCACTCAGGGTATTGGCGAGGCGGCCGCTCGGCTTATGGCCCAACGAGGAGCTCAAGCAATTGTGCTATGTGGTCGCAATGGGGCAAATGGGGCAAAAATATGCTCTGAGCTCAATGGGAACACAGATAGCCAGGTTAAATATGTTCGTACTGACTTGTCTGTGGTATCGGATTGTAGGGCCTTACTTGAAATTACTGACGACAATTTCGGAACAGTAGATATCCTTTTGAACTGTGCAGGTGAAACTTCTAGGGGATCGATAATCGATACTTCGCCGGAATTATTCGACAAACTATTCGCGGTTAATGTACGGGCTCCGTTTTTCCTGATTCAAGATGTGGCCAAAATTATGATGCGTGACAATCATGGAGGAGCTATTGCGTCCATAACGAGTATGGCTGCTTGGGGAGGTCAGCCTAAAATAGCAGCCTATTCTGCTTCCAAGGCGGCCCTGATGACTTTGACTCGTAATGTGGCTTTTGGCCTGTTAAGGCATGGCATTCGAGTGAATGCTCTTAATATAGGGTGGACAGAGACTCCGGGTGAGCATCGTGTGCAAACTAAGGTGGAAGGGCACTCAGATAACTGGCTTGAGTTGGCCCAATCCCACTTACCTGCCGGACGTCTAATTCAAGTAGAGGAAGTAGCCCGAGCGCTTGCGTATTTGGTTTCGGAAGAATCTGGCCTTATGACTGGATCGTTGGTCGATTTCGATCAGTCAGTTGTAGGTAGTTACGAATCGCCTCCCGAGCCATATCCGCTGGATTAAATTTGTCTGCAAGTTCGGTTTGGTTAGACTTTTATTGACTATATGAAGTTGTTAAGGGAGATAATTTGAGTCGTGTAAACAGATGTCTGGAATTACTGGAGCAAGATCAACCAATATATTATGGCTCGCCAGCTCTCAGCCCGTTATCTGGTCACGGTATGTATGTGGTGGAGGACCTTACTTACGAGAATGGCATGGCAAATGCGATAACTAGTTTCGATTATCTTTCGATTGATTTTGAGCATGCCCCATTCGATATGGGAGCTTTGCAAGCGTTTATGAAAGGGTTGCGAGATGGTGGCCCAACTCGAAGCGGCCATGCTACTCCGACGGTAATCGCCACTTTGCCATCGTCCGGAAGATCCGCAGATATGGTTCTAATGAATCAATGGCAAATAACGCATTTACTCAATACAGGAGTACACGGACTGATACTGTGTCACGTTAGTGACCCGGCTGCTGTGCGTGCGTTTGTGGAATGTTGTCGGTTTGCCTATCGAGGTCTTGCAAATGGAGACCAATTAGGTCCGGGTAGGCGTGGATCTGGTGGCCAGAATTTCCCTGCTGAAATTTGGGGGTTAGAGCCCGAAGAATACATGCATAGAGCGGACCCTTGGCCACTTAGTTCTGATGGGGAGTTGTTGCTGGGATTAAAGATAGAAGATCGCGAATGTCTCGTATACGCTGATCAGTTGGTGAGCGTACCAGGAGTAGGATTTGCAGAATGGGGCCCGGGCGATATGGGCATGTCTTTCGGTAAAGCAGTGAGCCATGATCCGCCATATTCAGCAGAGATGATGGATGCTATGCAGATAGTTCGCAATGCAACACAATCTGCGGGAATTCCTTTTTTGTCAGGATGGAATGACCAAGCATTGAGTGCACAGGAAAGAGCTAAGTATGCTATTGAAGAAATTGGAGCCAAAATCATCCCGACCGGTGGAACTGACGCTGAGGAATTAATGATGGCGGGCAGACAATTGACTAACCGTGAGATGCCAGTTTAATTATAGATTGGAGACAAAGCATAGATACATTAGAAGCAATTGGTGACTTAGGGGTATCTTCAAACACTCTAAGTCCTCATGAAAAAAACTTACTGGATTCCGATGGCTATGTGGTCTTGAAGAACATACTCAAAGCAACTGACATCAAGTTAATTGTCTCTCTTCTAGATAGCCTTGTGGTTGAGGAGGGTATCGAGGCAGCAAGTGAACTTGTTCGCGAAGCTGGAACTGATCGGCTTGCAAATTTAGTCAATAAGGGTGAAGAGCTGCGAGTGTGTTACACCCATCCAAGAGTCTTGGCGGCTATTTACCATGTCCTGAGGAGTGATATCCATCTTTCATCATTAAACAGCAGATTCGCATTGCCTGGAGAGGGTCATCAGGCTCTTCATGTCGACTGGCATGAGCCGGTTCCGCCAGGGGATTATCATGTCTGCAATTCCATATGGTTGTTGGATGACTTTACTAAGGACAATGGAGCTACACGCGTAGTTCCTGCTTCGCACAAATCACACTCAATCCCTAAGGAATCGATGCCAGATCCTGCTAAAACTCATTCTGAACAGAAATTGCTGCTTGGGGAAGCGGGAACTGTGGTCGTCTTTAATTCGCATGTGTGGCATGGAGGGACCATAAACACCACAAATCGTCCGAGGAGGGCAATACATTCTTATTGGTCGCGCCGGGATGATCCGCAGCAGACTGATCAAAACAAATGGATTACAGATGATACATTGGCTAGATTGACTCCAGTCGAGAGGTATCTGATTGATGTGTAAGGTAATAATTGGCGGTTGCCATTCTAGTGGATCAGTTAAATAAATGATGCTTAGAAAGCTGGCAATAATCGCGATTGTTATATGTGTCCTAGTTGCCTGTGGTGATAGTTTGAACGTTGCCCCAACTAATTCAGAACCAAATGTTACGAATGAGGGATTGGAAGCTCCAAGGTCTGAACAAGTTTCTGTTGATAAAGAGTTTGCCGAGGCGGTCGATGGAGTTGAGGATAACATCAAATCTCTTACTGAAACGATGGATCGTTTGGCCGACGCCTTGCCGACAGAGTCACTAGATCAAGCGGCTATGGATGACGATTCTGGTCCAGTCAAATCCCCTGTACGGGACTGGACCCCCAACAAGGATCGATTCGGTCATTTGAGTTCTGGGCGAGATGGCGGGCCAGGTGGCTGGCGACGGCCTCATCCCGGGGTTTTTATATGGGGCGCGATTGAAGAACAGCCAGGGCGATACGATTGGAAGCGACCTGATCGACTAATTCAAGCCATGCAAAAGGACAAAGTCGGGATATTGATTACGTTGTGGCCGTTTGCGGATTGGGACCAGCGAGAGTGTCATGATAAAAACAAAGCCCTGAACCCTATGTTTGCTGAAATGGGAAAATCAGTGTATCCACCGTGTGATTATTCCGCTTATTCAAACTGGGTGCGTGCTGTAGTGGAAAGGTATGACGGTGATGGTAGTAATGACATGCCGGGTTTGAGTTATCCTATTCGACATTGGGAAATAGGCAATGAACCGGAAATGCAAAGGCCCCCGCTGGTGTTTTTTCAGGGTAATTCTGACGATTATCTGAAAATATTAGAGGTATCGTCTGCTGCTGTTCGAAGATCTGACCCGTCAGCGAATGTGTTACTCGGTGGTCAGGCGGGTATGCAGAAAGAAATGGCGGAATTCTGGGAACCGATACTTGTTCAAGCGTCTAACCAGAATCTTTTCGATATAGGAAACATTCATTCGATAACTAGTAGCGATACTTTCTTCTCCCAAAAGTATCGGGAATTTCTTAATAGTCACGGGTATGAGGCTAAGCCATTCTGGATAACTGAGGTCGAAATAAACAGTAGCCCCCGAAGACAGAGATCTGTCTTGGAATTGGAGTTATTGCCGTTTACAGGATCTGTGACGTCATTTCTGAACGGGGCGGAAAAAATTATTATTGCTGGGGCAGCTTATGGTGGGCCTCGTATTCCTGAGGAAGTTAGGAATAGTTGGGAGGTTGTGGTTCGGGCTATAGGCAATTTTGAGACCGTCGTTCGGATATCGGAAACGTCGGCATTGTTTTCTAATTCCGATGGCACCAAAGTTTACGCATTGTGGGGTGGGGCCACCTTACCGAAGGAAGTGTTTGGTAATGTAAAGGTCACTGCATATGACGGTGCAGAACAAGTGATGGATGCGAAACTAGTTACATCAGACACACCGGTATTCGTATATATAGACTAAGGCCATTGAGGAAAAGGTTATGGCAGATAATTCGAATGAAATAATTAATGCGCTCAAGCGTTTTGATACTCCAACTGTCTGTAACGCTGTGGAGCTGCTTGAATTACGTGATAGAACGGATGGTTTTATGGGAATGAATATCCGTTGCTGGTTTCCAGAAATGGACCCTATGGTGGGTTATTCAGTAACTGCTACTGTCAGAAGTACTGTTCCTGGACCACCTGCATCCAGACATGGCTTTTTGCCACTCTTTGATTTTATACGGAACTCCCCTAAACCCTCTGTGCTGGTCTTCAAGGATGTTGGGCCTAACGGAATTAGATCTTGTCACTTCGGTGACATGATGGCCACTATATGTAGTCGGCTCGGAGCAATTGGACTTGTGACGGACGGTGGCATTAGAGATATAACTACTGTTAGGGAACTTGGTTTTCACTACTTTTCTCCAGGAGCCACCCCTGCTCATGGTAATTACGAAATTGTAGATAGCGGCATCGATGTTGATGTGGGCGGAGTAGTCGTCAAGCCTGGGGATTTGATTCATGCTGATGAAAATGGAGTCGGCGTGTTCCCTGTCGACCGAATTCAGGATTTGGTTAATGCAGCACAAACCGTTCGGGATAGAGAAAATGCTAAATTAAAGGTACTAAATGATCCGAGGCAGGATCCTATGGCAGTGTGGAGCTCAGAGTAGCTCGTTTCATCGGTCAATCAAAGCAATAATTCGAGTTCATTCGATCCTGTGCTGCAAATCTCGGCAAGTAATCTAAACCCGTTTTTGTCTGATGGCCAGTCGACGGTAGAATTCGGGCCTAGTGAGGAGTGCGGCAAATTTGATAAACAGAATGTTGCTCATGTCAATAATTGGTGCATTGTTTATTTGTTGTAGCACACCAGATGGGCCCCTAGTTCAGGCTCCTGCGCCAGAGACTCAAGCGGTTGATCAGGCCAACAACTCCGGACGATTAGTGGAGGCTACTGCGCTAGAGACTCAAGCGGTTGATAAGGCCAACAACTCTGGACGGTTAGTGCAGGCTCCTGATGAGTCAATCTCTTTTGATACTGAATTTCGGCCGACCCAATCTGATCAAAACCAACTGCCATTGCATATGGAACGTTGTATGAGGGAGAAACTAACGGATTCAGTTTTCGAAGAAATTTTCGTTTTTCAAACACGAGGTGAGACTCAGCGTGAACGTGTCAGTATGGAGAGTTGCTATACAGGTCACGGTTCAGGGGAGTTAGGTGATCAATCGGTCAGTAGGCCATCACCTAACAATCCAGCAAGGGCTCCTGTAGATGCTGGGCAATTTCAAGACATGGGAAGAGATCAAGAGAATGTTCCGGCGAATATCGGAGAACTTCAAAGGGAACAACGACCTCAAGAAAATCACGCTGGAGGTACAGGACAGCATGGGGCTTCCTGGTTTCAGCGTGAGGTGAAGCTATGTTATATAGCTGGGCTTGGATCTACTGTTTTTCAGGATCTAATTATTGACAAAAGGCGTGTCCCAAACAAAGAGGAAACTTCAATTATTGCAGCGTGCCAGTCCCAGTCTGGCTCTGGAAACGACATGCCGGTCTTTGATTTGAGCATGAATTACCAGGCGACCTTGTTTCCGCGTAATTACCCGGAAACAGTTGTTGGAAGTAGTGGGCAGGCCTGGTTCGAGCTGATGCATTTATTGGCAGACGATGACGAAGTAGATCGTCTGCGGGCGGCTGGTACTAATACGATAAGAACTACCGTTCTTTACGACATTGATAAAAATGGGGAACCTGTGATTCAAAAATCCAAGGAAGCTGCGAACTTGATCATCAGAGCTCGAGTTCGTGGACTTGCTGTCCATTTAACCATAGATACTTTTACGTATGATGTCCCCTGCGATGGAACCCACTCTGAAAATTTGACTAACTACAACTATATGCAAACTAAAGCTGGAATAGCTTTGGCTAAATTTGCTGAAGAGCTAAACGTGGAATATATAAGTCCGGCAAATGAGCATGAGGGTGGTTTCCAAGGTTCGTGCCTTGCTCCAGAGTTTTCAAAAACGTCTGGTCGGGAATCGTTCCAGCAAATGATCGATCCAAAAGGGGAGCCGGCGTTGTCTGCGCGAGCAAGGGAGTCTGCCTCATGGTACACCAAGGTTTTACCCCAAATACGCGAGGCATTCTCCGGTCAGGTTTTTGCTGATTTCGGAACTATTCATCCAGATGTAAAAGTACCTGGATATGATGGTCTGATATTTACTCTTGACCATGCGCATCTGCCGGAAAACAAGTTTAGGACTCACGTGGATGTGGATTATGACTCTGCAACCGAGGCGGCTCGTAGTAGTGGAGGGGTGAAATGGTATGTGTCGGCGTATCTTCCGTATAGTGGTGTCCAAGAATTTACTGATCCGAGCCATCCTGATTATGATCCTAATTATGTGGCTGACAAGGATGAAGACGCGCGGATGAGAAATATGCAAGAGCTATACGTTGAAATTTCTGTTGTCGAATTTAAACGGCGGCAATCTCGACTACAGCCTAGTGGTTCCACCCCTGGCGGCTATGTGCTGACTGGTTGGGTGGACAAAGGGGTGGAAATAAAAGGGTCTAAGTCTGAAAAGGTTCTAGTAAGCAATTTTGGTTAGGCAATTATTGTGGATAAATCCGATTGATCACTGTATTACATAATGGTTTGGAGCGATTATGAACTTCGATGATGTGAAAGCATTAACTTTCGATACAGGTGGGACGATCCTAGATTGGCGGACGGGTTTTATTGGGGCATTGAAAAATGCTGGTGAACGCCATGGAATAGACAGGGATTGGAACGCCTTGGCAAAAGAGATTCGGATTGAATCTTTGGATAGGGTAAGGGGCCAAGGCAGGACGTCGCCACCCAAATATAATATGGATGAGGCGCATCGGGAAGTGCTAGATGATGTTCTTCAAAATCATGCCTTAGAAGCCTTTACTGAATCTGATAGGCATAATATTGCTTATGTGGCACCCCATAACTTTTCTTGCTGGGCAGACTTTCCGGGCGTATTGCCAAAATTGCGATCTCGGTACATATGTGTGTCATTCACGATTCTCAGTTATCGGTTAATTATCGATACGGCACGTAAGAATGGATTTCAATGGGATGCAGTGTTTTCCTGTGAAGGAATAGGTAAATACAAGGGGCTGCCTGAATCATATTTAACTGTTGCCAGCCAGCTTCAATTGGATCCTGAGCAGTGCTGTATGGTGGCTTGTCACAACAATGACCTTGACGCTGCTAAATCGCAGGGATTTAGAACAATATACGTTCGACGGCCAATGGAATATGGTGATAATGGTGCAACGACCGACAACTCGGAGCCTCATGCCGATCACGACTTGGTAGTAGACGATTTCCCGGAGCTGGCTAAAGCATTAAACATTGTCATTTAGCGTGACTATTCAGATAACTAATTGTGATGAGCTACGATTTAGTAATTAAGACCCATTCGCTCAAATTGTTCAATAGGAGCATCATTCTCTCTCAAGAGACATCGGATTTGTTCTGAGAGATCTGCTTGGACAGTATCATCATCGATCCTGTTGGAACCACCGGTAGTATGGTCAATTTCAAAAAGCATTGATTCTAAGGGTTTACCGAAGTAGTCATATCTGTTTTGGTTGCTAGCATGCGGGTGTTTACGAGATGGAATTAGCCGCATAACTTTGGCCCCCTTGGTAAATGAAAATGGACCTGCTATTTCGATTTCCTGTAATTCTTCCGGATAGAACTGTCTGGTGCTATAGGACGGCATGAGCGTGTATATACGTAGTGGGTCGTTGTCAGGTTCACTCGGTCCCAGCATTAGAATGTTGTGGCCGTCGGTACAATTTATGTGGCCTCCAAAACCACCGAATAAGATAGATTTGTGAACTGGGGAATCTTCAGCTAACGCGTGCGTCAAAGGAATGCCCAACATATCTGCTGGAAGGTCGATGGTGAAGAAGTCTAACAGGGTAGCCGGCAAGTCTATGGTCTGTACGAGTGAAGGACACTGGACTCCGCGTCTACCCGAGCGCGGGTCCCATATAAACAGGGGTGTGTGCGCCACTTCTTGGTAGTAAGGCTGCACAATTTTGCCCCACCAATTGTGTTCACCCAGTAAAAATCCGTGGTCAGTATTTACTATAAGCATGGTGTCTTTCCAAAGATCCAGTTCATCCATCAGATCCAGGAGTTTTCCGAGGTAGGCATCACACATGCTGACCAATGCAGCATATTCGAGTTTGACGTGCTCGTCACTTTCGCTAGGGCGGTCAGATATGCCATATGGTGGCCAATCGAAGTGTGGACCATTGTACTTATGACTATACAGATCTTTGTAAACTTGCTGAGTAAAAAAAGGCTCATGAGGGTCGAAGGTTTCGAGTTGCAAAAACCACTGATCTTCTTGGGCGTTTCTTTCTATGAAATCCAGCCCCCTTGCAAAAGTCTTTGCCTGAGGTTGGTTAGATTCGTCAGTCATGAAAGATCTGTTCACCCAATCTTGACGCCACTTTGGGGTCGGTGTGTTGTTGGTTAGAGACCTTTTGACTCCAAGTACTGGATCAGGGACTTCTGGTTCTCGGACTTGTCCTATCCAAGGATCGCCTTCTTGGCCACGGCTAAATTCCCAGGAATTGAATTTAGTGTGATATGTAGCCCCTCCATCCTCAAAATAGTGATAATGATCAGTGCAGAGATGAGTGTAAATTCCATTGTTACTTAGGATCTTGGGCATAGAATCGTCGTAAGGTTCTAGTGGCCCCCAGCCTGTATGAAGAAAGTTGTATCGGCCTGTGTGAAGCTCGCGTCTAGCGGGCATGCAGGGCAAACTTCCGGCATAAGAGTTTTGAAATTGGACGGTTCGACTAGCGAGTCGCTCAAAATTAGGGGCATGGATCCAATCGTTTCCATATGGTGGTAAATGATGTCTGTTTAATGAGTCAAACATCATCATGATGGCTTTCATGAATTTGATCCTTGCTTGCTAGTT
>Ga0310344_10003324_pt1 | contig 11996 bp, 11 predicted proteins | sample HC15DNA20200_MG_FD_203801 | JGI IMG/M metagenome (GOLD analysis project Ga0310344, IMG submission 203801) | Marine microbial communities from station ALOHA, North Pacific Subtropical Gyre - HC15-DNA-20-200_MG | ecosystem: Environmental > Aquatic > Marine > Oceanic | place: Pacific Ocean: North... | reverse complement strand
CTGGCCCTTCGGATGCCTCGGTGTTTATTCTGGAAAACTGGCGGACGATTGACGATGCCACCTTGGCAATTTGGCCCACGCGCTATGGTCGATATGCCTACTGGAACCCGCCGGCGGTTGCATTTCGCGGTGGCTGTACCTTGTCTTTCGCCGATGGCCACGTTGAGTATTGGAAATGGCAGGGCCCGGTAATCCAGCGCGTCAACCGCCATGATTATCCTTCCAACCCCAACGATCCTGATCTGAAAAAACTGCAGGCCACAGTTCCTACCAACCGATGAGGCGGGATGGCACGCGACGTGCTTTTAATGCCTTAGGAAGGGCGCACAACGCATTTTCATGGAAAATCACGGGATGACCTCATGGTGGGGTTAAGTCCTGCGTGAGGATTTGCGTTTGGAGCGTGGGTTTCACGCTTATGTTTGTGGCGATTGAAACCCAACAGCTTTGGTAGCCTTACTAAGCGGTCACATGAAAACAACTTTCACTAGGAAAACCTCATCGGCTGGTGCTAACGCTAAGCCCAGTGCCTTCACGCTCATTGAACTGCTGGTTGTCATCGCCATCATCGGCATCCTCGCGGCATTACTGATGCCAGCCTTGGCGCGAGGCAAAAAAGAGGCGCGCAAGGCCAAATGCCGAGGTAACCTGAAACAGCTACACGTGGGGGTAATCATGTACGGCAACGAAAACGACGGCGACTTGTTGATCGCGCGTGGTAAGGCGGTACAGGTGTGTTTAAACCCTCCGGAGGCCTCAATGGCCGATAAGCTTGGACTGAATGTCACAGGTGACAAGGGTGGCGTGTGGACCTGCCCCAATCGGCCCATGCTACCCACCTATGAACGGCGCTACAATCAGTGGGTGATCGGTTACCAGTATTTCGGTGGCATCGAGACTTGGCGTAACAACACCGGCCGGTACATGTCGCGTAGCCCGCTAAATACCACCGCCGACAAGCGCGGCCTGCAGACCGACCCCGGCTGGGTGCTGGCCAGCGACGCCGTGGCGCAGATCCACGGCAAATGGGGCGGGGCCGACCGCGCTTCGGCCTATAAGAACATGCCCCCCCATAAGCGTGGCGACGGCAAGCCCGCCGGCAGCAATCAGGCCCACATGGACGGCTCCGTGCGCTGGGCCGACTTCGAAAAGCTGATGTACATCCACAGCTGGAGCACGGGTGGCGCGCGGGATTATTATTTTTATCAGGATGATTTGGGCGATCTCGCCTCTCGGCGCAACCGGTTATATTCCGGAAAACGACCCAGACGATAAGCCTGTCATGCTATGAAAACTTCCCATTCCCACCAGACAGGGTTTACATTGATAGAACTGTTGGTGGTCATCGCCATTATCGGGATTTTGGCGGCCATTCTTTTGCCTGCCTTGGCCAAATCCAAGGACAAGACACGGACTGCAAAGTGCCAGAGCAATATGAGGCAGATTTTCTCCGGTTATCAACAGTATCAAAATGACAATGAGGGCTTTGGTGGTTACGCCACCAATGGTGGAAGTTGGAATCGCTATAATCAGCACGATTATCGTTCGTACTGGGGCAAGCAGTACGGTGGCTATATTGAAAAGGTTTTATTTCGGTGTCCTACCACGCTGTCCACCGACAAATACTACTATGACGGGGCACGCGAAAGAGGCCATCATTTCGTTGACTACGGCCTTAATGACATAGGCCGGGGTGTTCACAACAATTGGGATTCAGCCAAGAGTCGACGAGTGGGCCGGCAAAACGATACTTATCTCAATCCAGCCACCACCATTTTATTTCAGGATTCCTTTGAGTCAAAGCTGGACGGCAATGGGGATGCTCCTTGCTTTAATTTTTCGAGACACAATGGCAATTCCCGAGACCAGATTATGCGAGGTCGCACGGTGTCAGGCAACTCGGCCACTTCGCTTATGGAATTGTTCCGCCACAACAGCAAGAAATACGGCAACGTTGCTTGGTGCGATGGCCATGTGGATCTTCGCTCTGCGGACATTCAGTGGAAGCCTGAGTGGTACACCGGCGGCTGGCCCGCCAGCACATGGCGTTGGCAAGCTCGTTACTCCCAGCGGCGAACCTGGAAATGGTGATGCTTCAGCACCTTACGGTGCGTCTCCCAGCAGATGGCGCCGGATGAAGGCTACGGTGGCCAGGAACTCGAACTCCCTGTTGCCCTGCTTTCGAAAGCCGTGCCCCTCGTCCGCGGCTAGCAGGTAGGTTACTGGCACTTTGCGCGCGCGCAGGGCCTTCACCAGTTGCTCGCTCTCGCTGGCGGGCACGCGTGGGTCGTTCGCTCCTTGTGTCACCAGTAGCGGGCGGGTTATGCCCTTCAGGTTACTCATCGGCGAGATGCGTTCCAAGAACGCCCGCATGCGCGGGTCGCGCTCGTCGCCATATTCCGCCCGGCGCAGGTTCTGGCGATAGCCCCGTGTGTTCTTTAAAAAGGTCACAAAGTTTGAGATTCCCACCCGATCCACGCCGCAACGAATGAAGTTGTTCATGCGCGCCATAACCGCCAGTGTCAGGTAACCGCCGTAGCTGCCGCCCATCACCGCCACGCGTCCGGCGTCCAAGCCCGGCCGGCGTGCAATCCACTTGTATACTGCCTCGGTTACGTCATCCACCGCGCCTTCTCGCTGGTAACCGTTGTCCAGTTTCAGGAAGCGCTTCCCATAGCCGCGCGAGCCGCGCACGTTTGGCCGCACCAGCACGATGCCCAACTCGCTGACCCAGTAGTTGTCGCGGCCCAGAAAGCCCGGTCGGGCCTGGCTTTCAGGGCCACCGTGTAGGCTAATGAGCACCGGCCGAGGCCCGGGAAACTTCACCGGATCCGGCAGATAAAACCACACTGGAATGATCACCCTGTCCACGCTCTCCAGCAATGCCAGCCGTGGCTCGGCCAGCTTCCGTATGTCTAGCTCGCCCAAATCTGTCCATGTCCAGCGTTCCATCTGGGCGGTTGGAGCATCGATGGAAAATACATCCCCTGGCGACCGTACCGAGGTGAGCGTGAAGCCGAATTCCACGCTGCCCGGTCGCCAAGCCAAGCCGGTGATCACCCCCCGCGGCAATTCTGGCACCTTTAGTGCCTTCGCATCGCGCGCACGCAGTAACTTCAACTGGCTCCAGCCTTGGTCGTTCACCACGCATGCCAGCAGCCGGCCATCAGGTGAGAGCTCCATGGCCTCCACATCACGAGTCGGATCCTCCCATATCAGCTGGGTGATGCCGGTAGCCAAGGTCAATCGCTCAATGTGCAGAAAGTTCGTGTCGCGATCACAGGTGAAATAGACCGTGCTGCGGTCGGGCGAGAACCGGGCCTGACCGATGGCCATGGGCTCGCGGCCCGGTAGCGTCAGGCGCGAACGCGTGCCTGTCTTGGCGTCCACCAGGTGTAGATATGACTCATTAATGGAAATGTATTCGCGCAGCAGCAGCAGTGTGCCGTCGCGCGACCAATCGAGGATCGACCAGCCACCTCCCTGTAGCTTGGTCAGCAGCTTTGCGCGCCCACCACCGGGAGGCAGGAGGTACAGGTCACTATCCTTCCCGTTGCGTGCATTGGAAAAACATGCGATGCGGTTGCCATTGCGTGACCACCGGGCACCGGTGTGGCGGGTCTTGCCGGTAGTCAGTCGGGTGGCCTTGCCGGACGAAAGGTCTAGCTGGTGAAGTTGCCACGCCTCGCTGCCGCCTGTATCCCGGCTGAAGAGCACGGACTGGCCCGCTCCGCCTTGGATGGCCCCACGGCGAACAGGCTCAGGGCCGTGGGTTAGTTGGCGCGGCTGTGCGCGGGGAGACTTGATGAGGTACAAGTGGGGCACCTGCTGTTGACCCAATCGTGCAGAGACGAGTACTTGCCGCTGGGTGGGATGCCAGCCTTGGAAATTGAAGCTGCTGTGGGCCAAATAGGGGCGCACGGTGGCACGAAGAGCCTCGGGGATAGGGGGCACGCCGTCGGCGGTCATGTTCGACGGTGGTGTGACGTCCGTGCCGAACAGAGCGGATGGCAGCAGGAGTATGGTCAAGAACGCACGCAAAGGGGCGACTGTTTGCCCGGAGACAAGGCTTGGCAAGCTGTTTTGTGTGCTGTCGGGGTGACAGGATTGCCATTTATGACGGGAGGCCCTAGGCTGGGCGCATGCCGATTGTTACGAAGCTTTTGCACACGCGCTACCGGGTGGATGACTTGGAGCGGACTATTGAGTTTTATACCAAGATTCTGGGGCTTAAGGAGGTGCGCCGGCACAAGTCACCGCGCGGGTCTGAGCTAGTGTTTCTCCAGACGCCGAACAGCGATGAGCAGATTGAGATCTGCAGCTTTCCCGAAAGCGGCGCGGTGGAGGTGCAGGAGGACCTGACGCATCTGGCGTTTGAGGTGGAGAGCCTTGAGGCGTTTGGAAAACACCTCGCGGCCCACGGGATGGAGTATTCGGATGGGCCGCACCTGAAGGACAACGGCGGCGGATTTGCGTTCATCGACGCACCGGAAGGCTATGAGATTGAGCTGATTCAAGCCTCGGCATCGCCGGGCAGCGAGGGGTATTGACGGGGGAAAAGCTTCATCGTGGCGGCCGGCCGTGGCAGGATAGCGCGGTGCGGCTGTCCGCGTGTGATCGAGTTTTGGAATTCCCTCCGACGCAGGTGATGGGAATCATCAACGTCACGCCCGATTCCTTTTCCGATGGTGGCCAATTTTTGGATTCCGCCGCTGCTGTAGCCCAAGGTCTACGATTGGTGGAGGAAGGCGCGGATATGCTGGACATCGGCGGTGAAAGCTCGCGCCCCGGCGCACCGCCGGTCGAGGAGGAGGAGGAACTGCGCCGCGTTTTGCCCGTGGTGGAGCAACTATCCGGGGCGGTGGAAGTGCCGATTTCCATTGATACCCAAAAGACTGTTGTCGCCCGCAAAGCGTTGTCTGCAGGCGCGGTGATCATCAACGACGTGGCCGCCAATCGAGAGGACGAAGCGATGTGGCGACTGGTTGCAGACACCGGTGCGGGATACATTGCTATGCATATGCGAGGCACACCCCAAACTATGCAGGAGGGTCCTCGTTACGATGACGTGACGAACGAGGTCGAGAGTTTTTTTCAGGATCGCTTGGAGCGCTTGGCGGCGGTGGGCGTGTTGGCAGAGCAGGTGGCGTTGGATCCTGGAATCGGCTTTGGCAAGACGCGCGCGCACAATTTGGAATTGCTCGAGAACCTAAAGCGTTTTATAACGATTCGGCGGCCGTTGGTACTGGGTGCCTCGCGCAAGTCGTTCCTTGGAGGGCAGGTGGGCCAACGGCTGGCCGGCAGCTTGGCCTGCGCGGCGCATGCCGTGGCCGCCGGAACGCACATCATCCGTGCGCATGATGTTCGCGAAACCGCACGGGTTGTCGAGACAATGGAGGCCATACATTCATCATCATGACCGCCGAGGGTTTTATGCTGGCTGCTGAGGCGCCGACTTGGCTGGCACAAGTTCGTGACTGGTTGTTTCTCAACTGGCTGTGGATCATCCGCGGCGCAGTAGAGATTGGCGTCTTGGCGGTGGGCATCTACTACGCTTTTCAGTACCTGCAACGTACGCGAGGTTGGCCCGTGGTGGTGGGCTTTCTTTCGCTGCTGGGCCTGACCCTCATTACTGAACTGCTTCAACTGCAGGTGCTCAGCTGGCTATTGCAGGCGTTCTTCGCGTTTTCAGTGCTGGCCATCCTCATCATTTTCCAGCCGGAACTCCGCCGACTGCTGGCAGGGCTGGGAAACTTGCCCATCTTTAATACTGGTCCTGAGCAACCGCATAACGTCGGCGCCATGGCTACCGCCATCGGTCGGTTATCGAATAAAAAGACCGGCGCACTGTTGGTGATCGAGCGCACAGTGGATGTGCATCATGACCTTCACTCCGCCGTGCGCACCGATAGTCTGGCCACCGCCGAGATGCTCGAGTCCATTTTTTTTCCCAACAGCCCGCTACACGATGGCGGGGTCATCATCAACGGCGACCGCATTACCCACGCCGCCTGTATTTTTCCGCTGACCCATCGGCAAGACATTCGCAAGACTCTCGGCACCCGCCACCGCGCCGCAATCGGTATCACGGAGGAAAGCGACGCGATTGCCGTGATCGTCTCCGAAGAGACTGGTGCTATCTCCTACTGTCAAGAAGGGGCGTTACACCGCGATGTATCAGAGGACGATCTTTTGTTGTTCCTTTCCAACCTTTTCCTGAAAAAAGAGCAACCTGAGACGAAGCCTGCGCACTGGGCGGCGCGGCTGAAGGAATCTTTGCGTGAGATAGCTGCTATGATCAACAAGAAGCTGCGACCTGGTAACCCATGAAACAGCGTTTGAAAAATAACTTCTGGATGAAACTGCTCTCCTTGGGGCTGGCAGTCATGCTGTGGATGATCATCAAGCTTAGTGCGAATCTTAGCTACACCAACGAGAAACCCGAGCCTCCGTCGGGCGCAGAGCCCACCAATGTTCCTGCCCTGCCTGCTTCAGAGTCATGACCCCACCCATCCAGAAAATTTTCGGTACGGACGGCGTACGCGGCCGCGCCAATCAGGAACCAGTGACCGCCGAGACTGCCCTAAGGCTAGGCCGCGCGGCGGCGCATGTGTTTCGCGACCTGAACCCAGAATCGCGCAGTCGAGAAAAGCACCGCATTGTCATCGGCAAAGACACGCGGCTTTCCGGTTATATGTTGGAGAACGCGCTGGCCAGCGGCATCCTTTCCATGGGTGTAGACGTGCTATTCATTGGCCCGCTGCCTACGCCCGGTGTGGCGCGTACCACGCTCGCTCTGCGCGCTGATGCCGGTCTGGCAATCACCGCTTCGCACAATCCTTACGACGATAATGGCATCAAGTTTTTCAATCACGACGGCTATAAGCTGGATGACACCCTAGAGCAGCAGATTGAGAATCTCGTCTTCAGCGGCGACATTGACTCCGTTCGTCCAACGGCTGCTGCTGTCGGCAAGGCGGTGCGTATTGACGATGCGCTGGGTCGCTACATTGAGTTTGCCAAGCGCTCCTTCCCACGTGGGCTGACTTTGGAGGGGATGCGACTGGTGGCCGACTGCGCCCACGGCGCGGCCTACAAGTCCACCCCTTGCGCACTGCGCGAGCTGGGCGCGGGGGTGGCCGTCTACGGCAATCTGCCCGACGGCAAAAACATCAACGCTGGCTGCGGCTCGATGAACCCGGCATATCTCTGCCACAAGGTGAAGAAGCACGGGGCGGACCTAGGGCTCGCACATGATGGCGATGCAGATCGCGTGCTGCTGTGCGACGAGAATGGGACGCTGGTCGACGGCGATGATATCTTGGCCATTGGGGCGTTGGATCTGCTGCACAGAGGTCTGTTAAAGGACAACACGCTGGTTGGCACGGTGATGACCAACAGCGGGCTGGAGGCCGCGATGGAGGCGTCTGGTGGGCGCCTGCTGCGCACCGACGTGGGCGACAAGCACGTAATCGATGCCATGCGCAAGGGGGATTACAATTTGGGCGGAGAGCCGAGCGGCCACATCGTGTTTGGCGACCATGCCACGGCGGGTGACGGGCTGGTGGCGGCGCTGCAAATTCTGCGCATCATGAAGGAGCAAGGTAAAACCCTCTCCGAATTGGTCCAGTGCTGGAAGCGCCATCCCCAGCAGTTGACCAACGTGGCTGTCGTAGAGAAGAAGCCATTTGAGGATTTGAACGGGGTGATGGATCTGGTTAAGGCTGCGGAAACGGACTTGGCGGCTGCAGGCGGGCGGTTACTGCTGCGGTATTCAGGCACGGAGCCCAAGGCGAGACTGTTGGTAGAGGGACCCGACGATACGCAACTGAAACAGTGGAGTGAAAAGATCGGTGCTGCGCTGAAAGAGCAAATCGGCACCTAGGCAAGCTCGAATTTCTTTTCGTCTTCGGCTGGTCGTCGTGCTAGCTGGACGGCCAGCACGATCACCGCCGTGAACAACGCGCCTGATACTGCGCTGTTGCGAAAGAACACCCACGCGGGTGGATGGAAGCCGGGCTTGCCGGTGGTAATGGACTGTACCCAACCGGCCCAAGTCTTGGCGTAACCGGCGTCTCCAGCCCACGAGAGGGTGTTGGTGGCCAGGTAAAATAGGCTTCCCCCCAGTAGGCCGCCGGCCAAGAGGGTGCCGAACCGTGCCTTGTCTGTCAGGGCCGAACCGAGGCAAGCCAATCCTAGATACAGCGCATAGCTGACTAGCAGTTTTGGCTGAAACACGGAGAAGCCGAGAGGCTGATAATAAAGGGCGTTCATCAACAGGTCGCTGATGAGCATGAAGCCCACGGGGAGCAGCCACAGTCGGCGATCCCGGAAGAACACTCCCGCGCACAGAAAAATGGCGTACACGGGACTGAAGTTCCACGGCAGCATTTCCGGCCAGCGCAAAGCCGTGAACAGTGCCATAAGGCCGGTCAATATCCAGAAGTGGCGTGGGATGTTCATGGTGTAATTATGGCGCACCGATCAGTTTCAGTTCTCCTTGATCATTTTTGACGAGATAAAAATGCAGCGTCGCGCCGGGATCCTTCGCCGCGGGGCATGCCACGTCCACACTTAGGTAAGACCGACGCCAAGCGGCCTTCTTCAACTTTATTTCTTTTGCCTGCCTCATTTGTATAGCGCGTTGCAACACTTGCCTGCGGACCATCGGGTTGGCCTTGGGGCAGAGGCAGGCTTCGATGTGATTAGTCGACTGTGCCAGTTGCTTCAGCATCGCCAAGGCCACCTTGGCTTCCCGGGAGTCCAGTGCTACCGAGTGGTCTTCAAATTCATTTGTGTCGCGAGTGGATCGCCATGCCAACACTCCCAGTGCCACCGCGCCCGCCAAGAGAATTCCCTGTTGCACCTTCACGATCGTCACTTTTCCAGCTTGAACAACTCGTCGTTCATGTCGCAGATGTAACCCAACTGATCACGGTTCACAGGCCAACGGTCGACCGGTAATTGCATGCTCACGTGCACATCCGCCCACAATACCGTCGCCCGCCCCTTGTGGCGAAAGTGCGTGTAAGCCGTCTCCCAACCCGGCCACGCGCGCGCCTGCGATGGCGGCGTCCAAAACCAGTTTTCCTCCAATGGCCCCATCCAGTTGCGCGCCGAGTCGCCAAAGGTCACCGTTCGCGCCGGGTTGATGATCTCCGCATCCGCCACTCCATTCCACCAATACCGATAATTCGCATCCCACCAGTTGCCCTGCTGCTCCATCCGGTTGAGATAGTGGTAATTATAGCCATAACTGCACGTTCGCCCCCGGGCACGACGGCTGAAGGAGTAAAAAGCGGGGTCCTCCCAAACTTTGGCCTCGCCCGCCACGAATGGACTCAGTGGGCCGTTTGTGAAACCCACAGGCTGTCCGGCGCCTTTGAAAACACCGAAAAACTGTGTGCCCGAGGAATCCGCCACACCCACCCAACGGCCGTCGTTCTCCTTTTCATACATCGACGCCGCCGTGCCAATCTGTTTTAAGTTTCCTTGGTTCTTCGCCGTCTTCGTGCTGGCTTTTGCCCTAGCCAGTGCCGGCAAAAAAACCGCTGCCAGAATACCAATGATGGCAATGGATACAAGCAGCTCAATCAAGGTGAAACCGTTTTCTTTTTTTATGTCATTCATCTTCATCGTAGCCCAAATACGGTCGAAGCCATTTTTCGGCCTCAGTTTTGGAAATATTTTTGCGTGCGGCATAATCAACCACTTGGTCTTCTCCAATCTTGGCCATGTTGAAGTACTTCGCCGACGGATGATTGAAATAAAATCCGCTGACTGTCGAGGGCGGATTCATCGCGAAGCTGGTTGTCAGGGTTGCGTTTGTACGTGTTTCGGCTTCCAGTAGTTTCCACAGCGTGGCTTTTTCGCTGTGGTCCGGGCAGGAAGGGTAGCCTGCCGCCGGGCGGATTCCTCGATATTTTTCCCGAATCAAGTATTTCGCCTGTTCCTCGTCAATCGCAGTGTCGGCCGCAAATCCCTCTTCTCGTCCGATGCCGCATTGGTCGCGCATGATCTTGTGGAGATACTCCGCAGCTGCCTCTGCCAACCGATCCCCAAGCGCCTGTATCACAATGGCCGAGTAGTCATCACCCTGTTCACGGAAAGTTGTCGCGTATGATTCCACTTCGTGCCCCATCGTCACTACAAAGCCGCCAAAAAAATCCAGCCGACTGCAACCCTTGGGCACCACGTAATCCGACAGGCAACGGCACACTTGTCCCGCCTTCTTCCGCCGTTGCTGGCGCAGGAAATGAAAGGTCGCTAATGGTTTCGTCCGTGCTTCATCAGCGAAAACCTCCACGTCATCTCCCACCGAGTGCGCCGGCCAAAAGCCTCCTACAGCGCGCGCGCGAAAGCGTTGATTCACCACGATATCCTCCAGCAAACGCTGGCCATCATCAAATAACTTTCGTGCCTCCTTCCCTTCATCGGGTTTGCTGAAAATTGTAGGGTAAATTCCATGCAACTGCCACGCCCAAAAGAACGGCGACCAGTCTACATAAGTGGCCAAAATATCCAGCGGGATGGTCTCAAAATGCTGCAGTCCAAGGTTATCCGGACGGCGAATTTCCACAGTGTCCCAGTCGGTTGGTGGTGCAGCGGCACGGGCCTGATCCAGTGGCACAATGTGCTTGCGACCGTCATCGCGCTCGGAGAACTTGTCGCGCAGGCGTTCATGTTCCCTTCCTAACTCTTCGATAAAGGCACTTCGTCGGGTATCGCTCAGCAGATCATTGCACACGCCGACAACCAACGAGGCGTCCAACACATGACTGGTTGGCCCTTCGTAATGCGGCGCGATTTTTACGGCAGTGTGCATTTTGCTAGTCGTCGCGCCGCCAATCAACAGCGGGGTGGCCAGCTTCCGTCGCTGCATCTCCTTGGCGTTAAAAATCATTTCATCCAGCGACGGTGTGATGAGGCCGCTTAGGCCGACGATGTCCGCCTTGGCCTCAGCGGCGGTTTTTAGAATTGTGTCACAGTCAACCATCACACCGAGATCCAACACCTTGTAGCCATTGCAGCCGAGCACCACGCCGACGATGTTCTTTCCAATGTCATGCACGTCACCCTTCACCGTCGCCATCACCACCGTGCCCACTGCTGCGCCATCCACGTCCGTCTTTTGCTCCTCCATGAAGGGCGTGAGATAGGCCACAGCTTTCTTCATTACGCGTGCGCTCTTCACCACTTGCGGCAGGAACATTTTGCCCGCGCCGAAGAGCTTGCCGACGACTTTCATGCCGTCCATGAGTGGCCCTTCAATAACCTCCAGCGGCCTTACCGCGGCAGCACGGGCTTCCTCGGTATCTTCCTCGATGAATTCCGTGATGCCATTCACCAGCGCATGGCTTAGTCGCACGGCCACGTCTTCCTCGCGCCATTTCTGGTCGGCAGCGGCCTTTTCCTTTTTGACGCCCTTGAACTGTTCGGCATAATCAATCAGCCGATCAGTCGCATCGGGCCGGCGATTGAGCAGCACATCCTCCACGTACTCGAGCAGTTCCTTGTCTATCTGCTCATACACTTCAAGCATGCCGGCATTGACGATACCCATGTCCAAGCCGGCCTCCACGGCGTGATAGAGGAACGCCGAGTGCATCGCCTCGCGCACAACGTTGTTGCCGCGGAACGAAAACGAAATATTGCTCACGCCCCCGCTGGTGCGCGCACCCGGACACCGCTCCTTCACCAGCCGAACGGCTTCGATAAAGTTGACCGCGTAATCGTTGTGCTCCTCCATACCGGTGGCGACGGTTAGGATGTTCAGGTCAAAAATGATGTCCTCCGGCGGAAATTCCAGTGTCTCAGTCAGCAGCTTGTAAGCGCGCTCGGCAATGGCCACCTTTTCCTCAATGGTCGCCGCTTGACCCTTTTCATCAAAGGCCATTACCACCGCCGCCGCTCCATAACGCCGGCACAAAGCGCCCTGCTGTAGAAACTCCTCCTCGCCTCCCTTCAAACTGATCGAGTTAACGATGCCCTTGCCT
>Ga0310344_10003323_pt1 | contig 11997 bp, 14 predicted proteins | sample HC15DNA20200_MG_FD_203801 | JGI IMG/M metagenome (GOLD analysis project Ga0310344, IMG submission 203801) | Marine microbial communities from station ALOHA, North Pacific Subtropical Gyre - HC15-DNA-20-200_MG | ecosystem: Environmental > Aquatic > Marine > Oceanic | place: Pacific Ocean: North... | reverse complement strand
ATGATCCTTTTGAAGGAATTGAAACTGATGACATTAACAACTATGCTGATTTATACGATGTTCCTCCTCCAGAAAATGATAGTGAAGCCAAGAATTTAGCTACTAAAATTAAAAAATGGATTCAAGATGGACGACCAAAACCGTAGTTTACAAAACTATAAGAAACATATTCCACTCTGTATTCTATGACCAAAAAATCGCATAACGTAAACATACTTACATTGAATGAGCTGGAATCTAAGGAAATTAATAATATTATTGATCTAGCAATTGATTTGAAAAAACAACAAAAAAAGGGAAAAGAAAAACCACTCTTACAAGACAAAACTTTGGCGATGATATTTGAAAAACCATCTACTCGAACACGTGTAAGTTTTGAGGTAGGAATTATTCAATTAGGTGGTCATGCTCTTACATTATCATCAAATGATCTTCAATTATCTCGTGGTGAATCTATTGCTGATACCGCAAAAACACTTTCACGTTATGTTAATGTAATAATGGCACGTGTCTATGATCATAAATCATTAGAAAATCTTGCAAGAAATTCATCAATTCCTGTAATAAATGGACTATCTGATTCTTTTCATCCATGCCAAACACTTGCTGACTTGATGACAATTAAAGAAAATAAAAAAAATCTAAAGAAAATAAAAATTGCATGGATAGGAGATGGAAATAATGTTTGTAATTCCCTAATATTGGGATGTGCAAAATTAAAGATAAAACTTTCAGTTGCAGTACCTGATGGATATGAACCTGACTTTGACATTGTACAAATTGGAAAAGATGCTGAAATTTTACATGTTACAAACGAACCAGAAGAAGCAATTAAAGACGCTGACGTTGTAATGACTGATACCTTTGTTTCAATTCATAATACTAACCCTGATCGTATCAAAAAATTCCTACCAATTTTTCAAGTTAATCAATCACTAATGAAAAAGGCCAAAAAGGATGCAATCTTCATGCATTGTCTTCCGGCAAAACGTGAAGAAGAAGTAACTTCTGACGTTATAGACGGTCCACAATCTGTCGTTTGGGATGAAGCTGAAAATCGTTTACATGTCCAAAAAGCATTGTTGGTTCACCTTCTTGGCGTCTAAGGTTTATAATACCAATCTCAAGTTTTTCCTCTATAGATGGCATATTCAAAGATATTACAAAGAATTCGTAGTGAAAAAACTAACTACCGGAAACGAAAAATCATGCTTTTAGGAAAGCGTGACTTCATTACTGTTAATGTCACAAATGAAAACACTCAAGTCCAAATTGTCAAACCTGAGATTTCTGGAGACCGAGTTTTAGCATCTGCTCATTCTAGATTCTTAATAAAAGACGGTTGGAAAGGGTCAAGAAAAAACATCCCTGCATCATATTTGACTGGATACATGGCTGGAAAAAAAGCATTATCAAAAGGTGTTACTGATGCAATCTTGTACAGTGGAACTAGAAGATACACAGACAGAATGGCTGCTGCATTGAAAGGTGTAATTGATGCAGGTGTTAAAGTACCAGCTGATGAAGAAACTTTTCCTGCTGATGAAAGACTAAGCGGTGAACATCTTAAAGTAAAAAACGATATTGCAAGTGTTAAATCAAAAATTGATAGTGAGGCTAAAACACAATGAGCCAAACTGCACCTCAAAGACAACAAGGTAGACCTGGTGGACCACCTGGTAGAGGTGGACGACCTGGCCAACATGGTGATAGACCAAGAAGACCAAGACGTGAACCTGTAGAAGAAGTATGGGAACCAAAAACAATTTTGGGGAAAAAAGTTTCGTCTGGTGAAATTACTACCATGGAAGAAATTTATGAAAAAGGTTTACGTATTCAAGAAGCAGGAATTATTAAAAAATTATTGCCTGATCTAAAAACTGAAGTGATTGATGTTGGTTTAATACAAAAAATGACTCCAAATGGTCAATCTACTAGATTCAAAGCTTTAGTTGCAGCAGGAAATCAAAATGGTTGGCTTGGAATTGGTCTTGGTAAATCTAAACAAATGAGGATTGCAATTGAGAAAGCAAACAATGCTGCATTTCTAAACGTTAGTCCAATCAAACTTGGATGTGGAAGTTGGGAATGTAGATGTGAAGAAAAACATTCTGTTCCATTTACAGTTAAAGGAAAAGGAGGAAGTGTAACAATTGAAATTTTACCTGGTCCAAGAGGTTTAGGATTAGTTGCAGGTGGAAAGATTCGTAATTTACTAAAACTTGCAGGTGTGAAAGATGCATGGACACATACAAATGGCTCTACTGCAACAATGAATTCAACATCAAAAGCATTACTTGAATGTCTACGACAGACATTCAGTCAGGGATGATTCTTATGTCAAAAGCATATCTTGTTGTTCGAATTAGTGGAACTGTTGATGTACCTTATTGGGCTACAACTACTATGAATCTATTAAAACTAGAAAAAAAACATCGGGCAGTGATTATTCCTGAACAAGATAATACAATTGGAATGTTAAGAAAAATTCAGCATTATATTGCTTGGCAAGAATTGGATGTTGAAACTGCCAAAGAACTTTTAGATAAAAAAGCAAGAAAAACTGGCTATAAGAAAATTAATACTGAAGATATTACTGCATTGGGATTCAAAACTATTGATGAATTAGCTACTTCTTTAGCAGAAGGTAAAACCTCTCTTTCAAAATTGAAACCTCTAAAACCTTGGTTTGCATTGGATCCTCCAAAACATGGATTCAAGCGTAGTACAAAAAAACTATATGGCCAAAAAGGTGTTTTGGGACACAATAAAGAACTCTTAGTTATTGTAAAAAGGATGATGTAATATGGCAACAAGATTACGAAAAACCAGAAAACTTAGAGGTGGACGACATATGGGATGGGGTCAAGTTGGACAACATCGTTCGTTTGGTCATAAAGGTGGACTTGGACGCTCTGGACATTTGAAACATCTTGCAAGTACTGTCATCAAAGAGGATCAAGATCATTTTGGTCATGAAGGAACTCATTCTCCACATCCAAGTATCACAAAAGTTTGGATAAATGTTAGAGATTTGAACGACTTGTTTTCTAAATCAGGAAAATTTGAAAATTCAAAAAATATTTTAGATCTTCAAGCACTTAAAATTGAAAAATTACTTGGTGGAGGTCAAATCAACACTCCATACACAATAAAAGTAAAACAGGCTACACCTTCTGCAATTGAAAAAGTAAAACAAGCAGGCGGTGAAGTAATTCTCCCTGTCCAAAAGACTGAAGAAAAAACCGAAGTTGCAGAAGAGGTTCCTGTAGTTGAAGAAAAAACTGAAGATGTAGAAAATAACAATGGCTGAAGGAACACTAACTGAAACCATACGAAAAATTGTAGCAAAGGCTGAACCTTACGTTCCACAAGTTCCAAAACCAAAAAAGAAGATACCATTACAACAAAAAATTCTATGGACATCTGGCTGTTTAGTCATTTACTTAGTAATGGGTCAAACTCCTTTATTTGGTGCTACTGCTCCTGAATTTGATTTCCTAGCATTTGCAAGAGTTATTTTTGCATCAGCCCAAGGATCTCTTGTTGAATTAGGAATTGGACCAATTGTAACTGGTGGTTTGTTAATGCAATTACTTCGTGGTTCTGATATTTTGAAATTTGACTTCAAAAATCCAGCGGAGCGTGGTGTATTTCAGACTGCAACAAAACTTGTAACATACGTTGTAATTGTGGCTGAATCTATTGTGTATGTAATTGCTGTGTACGGGCCTGGTGTTACAGAGCCGTCTGTTATTTACATAATGATAGGGCAGATGATGGGCGCATCCGTTATAGTCATGTTCTTAGATGAAACTATACAGAAAGGATGGGGGTTAGGTAGTGGAATTAGCATATTTATCATGGCGGGAGTTGCTCAACAAATTCTTTGGAGTCTGTTTAGCCCGATGCCAGCAGGTGATGGTGGTGCAATTGGAGTATTCCCCTTCATCGGTCAGATGGCGGCGTTCGGTGATGTTGCAGATGCGTTATTCCGGTCTAATCAACTGCCGAGTATTTTTGGTCTGTTCTTAACTGCAGGTATATTAGCAATCCTAGTTTATACACAAGGAATGAAAGTAGAAATTCCAATTGTTTCTACTAAGTACAGAGGATTTGCAGCTACATACCCAATCAAAATGATGTATGTATCAAACATTCCTGTCATCCTAGCATCTGCATTAACTGCTAACGCTGTATTTCTTGGACAAATGTTTTGGTCACAGTTTAACCCGCGGAATAATAATCCGTTTCTAAATATTTTGGGACAATTTGACCCGACGGCGCCCTCATCTCCAATTGGGGGAATTGTTTACTATATTACACCTCCAAGAGGTCTTGATATTGTAGCATTAGATCCTATGCGAGGTTTTCTATATGTTTTATTCATGATTGGAATTGTAATTGTATTTGGAAAACTATGGGTAGAGTTAGGTGGACTATCTCCAAAGAAGGCGGCTCAAAATCTTTTAGATGCGGATGTTCAAATACCTGGATTTAGACGTTCAAATAAACCAATTGAAACATTACTTAACAGGTACATTCCATCAGTAACAATAATTGGATCTGCCATTCTTGGAATAATAGCAGGTGTGTCAGACATATTAGGTGTGTTTGGTACTGGAATTGGAATTTTGCTTTCTGTAGATATTCTAATTAATTACTATAACCAATTAGTAAAAGAACAGGTGGAAGTTGTCATGCCACGGTTGGGTGCTTTACTTGGTAGAACGTAAAAAAGTTGTCATAGTTGGAATACCTGGAGTTGGAAAAACTTCTCTAGTTACACGTATTGTCGAATTAATAAATGGCGATAAACAACGTGCCAGTGTACATAGTTATGGAACTGTTATGATGGATGAAGCAGAAAAAACCGAAATTTCTGATAGAGACAATCTTAGGCGCCTTCCGGTTTCCCAACAAAAAGAGTTACAGAAACAAGCAGCAAAAAAAATTGCTGAATTAACTGACGATGTAGTGTTTATTGACACACATGCATTCATTTCTACGAAAGAAGGGTTTTACCCTGGTTTACCAAATCATGTGATTGAAATTCTTGAACCAACTCATTTTATTGCAATTTCTGCACGTCCTGAAGAGATCTACAATCGCCGAATGAAAGACGATACACGAAATCGGGATAAAATCTCAATAGAAGGAATAAAAAAGGAACTTGCTGTACAAGATGCAATGTTATCAAGTTGTTCAGTTTTATCGGGCTCTCCTATGAAAGTGATATTAAACAATGAGGGAAAGATTGATGAAGCAGCACATAATGTAATAGAAGCAATAGGTGTTTGAATGGAACTAAATTTTATACTAAACTTCATTGATGCGGTATTCCTCCAAATGGATTTCTTTGGAATGAGAGAAGGTCCATTAGGTAGCGACGATCCTATGATTAAAGGAATCTTCCTCTCAATGTTTATTGTGGCTGGATTTGGAATTGCATTGAATTTGATAAATTCATCAATTAGACGTAAAATGGTTGATCAGGTAAAATGGCGAAGAATCACAAAAGAAGTTAGATCTTGGCAAAAAGAAAGAATGGCAGCATTTAGATCAAAAGATCAAGCAAGGATTGCATCTGCAAATAAAAAATCTGCATACATGAATAAAATGAACATGGAGATGATGCAAATGAACATTCGGCCTATGATGATTACCATTATACCATTAATGTTAATCTTCTATTTTGTACTACCAGAATTGTTTTCACACACTGTTGCAATATCTCCAATTCCTCTAAATGTAATACCTGGTGATTGGTTTGAATTAACATGTACAGCTCTCAAAGTTGAAGAAACAAGTTACTGTCATGACGAAAATGCACTATACTTATGGGCTTGGTATTTCTTATCTTCCATTGCATTTAGTGGGCTCATCATGAAACTAACTAAAACTCAGATGGATCTAGGATAATTGTCAAAATCAATTGTAGTGTCTGGTCCTCCTGCTATCGGGAAGACCACTGTAGCAAAAGGATTAGCAGAAGAATTTAATATAAAATATCTTAGTGGTGGAGACATTTTGAAAGAACTTGCCAGTGAACAAGGTTTCTCTTCTAGTGGTGATGATTGGTGGGATACTGAAGATGGAATGAAATTTCTTAATCAAAGAAAAAATAATCCAGAATTTGATAAAAAAGTTGATGAAAAATTAATTCAATTATTTCAACAAGGTAATGTTGTGATTACAAGTTACACACTTCCGTGGTTAATTGATAATGGAATCAAACTATGGCTAGATGGAACTGTTGAGAATAGTGCAAAAAGAATGCAAAATCGTGATGATATGGGTGAATCTCTAGCACTGAATGTTGTTAAAAAACGATTTAATGAAAATAAAATAATATACAAAAATCTCTATAATTTTGAATTTGGAGATGATTTATCAGTTTTTGATAAAATTATTAAAACTGATGGATTAGATGCCCAACAAGTACTAGAAATTGCAAAATCAACTGTGAGAGATCTTCTTTGAGCCTAAAACAACTTGAAAATCTTGTCAAAATTGATGAGGATGTAACAAACCCTGAATATGGGACATATTATAACAAAAGAACTATCGAACAACTATTAGAGTACGGTCTGGTTCTTGTTGATAAACCTCCAGGACCAACAAGTCATGAGGTTGTAGCATGGACAAAAAGAATTTTGGAAATTCCAAAAGCGGGTCATAGTGGAACTCTTGATCCACAAGTATCTGGAGTATTGCCTCTTGGTTTAGGTGAAGGAACAAAAGCGTTAGGCGTTTTGCTGTTAGGTCCAAAAGAATATCATGCTCTGGGTCGTTTACATTCCTTACCATCAAAGGAGAAACTTGAAGAAATTCTTGACTTATTTCGAGGCGAAATATTTCAAAAACCTCCTCAACGCTCTGCAGTTGTTAGACAAACAAGAACTAGAACAATTTATGAATTAGAACTGTTAGAACAAAAAGAAAGATTAGTCCTATTACGTGTATTATGTGAGGCTGGTACTTATATTAGAAAATTATATTATGATATGGGTGAACTTTTAGGCCCAGGAGGATCGATGATAGAATTACGTCGTTCACGTGTTCACCAATTTAATGAAGAAAATCTTGTTACCATGCATGAATTAGCAGATGCGTTCGCAACTTGGAAAGAAAATAAAGATGATTCTAAACTATCAAAAATTATTAGACCTATAGAAGAAACTCTTAGCGAGATAAAATCTGCTGTTATACGTGATTCCGCAATAGATTCTATGTGTCATGGTGCACAGTTGGCAATACCTGGAATCTTAGAGATATCACCCTATCTTGAAAAAGGTGATCTAGTTGGAATATATTCTCAGAAAGGCGAGATTGTTGCACTCGCAGAATCTCTTTTATCAGAAAATGAAATAAAAGAACAAACAAAAGGATATGCTTTTCAAACTAAGCGAATTATAATGAAACCTAAAACTTATCCCAAAAATTGGCGTACTAGCTCACCAACAAAAGAATGAAAATTGTTTCCTAAAGGTTTACTTTTCGCAATAATTCTAGGTGGTGTGTCTGGACCAGTTTTTGGAATAGTTCTATACGAATATGGTGTTGAAGAACAACTGGTGTATGTTGAAGGTACTTCGTTATCCCTTGTAACTGAAAAAACTACTTTTGATTTGAATGAGCCTATACAAATCAGAGTTATTAATTCAGGCACGGATGAATTAAAGTTTTCTGATACATCATATGGATTAGTAATTAAACAATTAGATAGTATTCCAATATATTCACCGATATCTTCCCAAGTAATATCTAAACTTGATTCCCATCAAGAAGTAACTTTTGTCTGGAATCAACTAAAAAATAATGGGGAACCTATCTTAGAAGGTACTTACAAAATCACATCAAAAGCTATCACAATAGATGGAAGTATAATAGAAAAAATTATCACAATTCATGTTTTCAAATAAATCATCTAATGCATTTTTATAATCACTCTCAAATTATATTTTAGCGTAAGCTAATGCCGAGGTCGCCTAGCCTGGTAGGGCGCGCGCCTGGAAATCTAAAAACCATAAAGCGCGTTCTCGCAAGGGATCGAGAGTTCAAATCTCTCTCTCGGCGCCATATTTAGTTTAAAATTAAAGTGATCATGATATTATACATTGAAAAAATTTGATATTGCCATTATCGGTGGTGGAGTATTAGGTACTGCAATATCATATTGGATATCAAATCTTTATGATTCTAGTGTATGTGTTTTAGAGAAAGAATCAAATGTTGCTAAACATACTAGTGGAAGAAATACAGGCGTAGTTCACACCCCATTTTATCTTGATCCAGAAAAGAAAAAAATTTTTGCAAAATCTTCTCACATATCACATGAATTATGGAAAATACTTGCAAACAATACTTCTTCCCCATGGAATGAGGTTGGGACTATAGAAGTTGCTCTAGATGATTCACAACATAAAACATTAGAAAAATATTACAAATGGGGACTACAGAATGGAGTCTCTGAAGAAAACCTATCCTTAATGAATTTAAATGAATTAAAACAAAAAGAACAAAATATTGAATGTTATTCTGGATTATTTTGCAAAAGTGATGTTTCTACTGATTATTCAATACTTACACAAGAATTATCAAATTTATCAAAACAAAACTCTACAGAATTTATTTTTCAAAAATCTGTCAAATCATTTGTTATCAACCAAAATTCAATTGAAATCATCTTTACAGATAATTCTTCTGTTGAATGTAACTACCTCATTAATTGTTCTGGAGGTAATTCCCTTGATATTGCAAAAAAATTTAATTTATTTGAATCACATTCAGATCTTCATTTTAGAGGTGAATATTGGATAGCTAACTCCAATTATGCTGATATCGTTAAAACAAACATTTACTCTGTAGCACGGCATCCTGAATTTCCTTTTCTTGATCCTCATTGGATCAAGCGTGCTGATGGAACTACTGAAATTGGTCCTAATGCAGTTCCTGTTCCTACTCCTGAAACCTATGATGGTTTTGTAACTGACATTCCTTCTACTATAACCAAATTGGGGGATATTCTAACAGGCGGTGCAAAAAAATTATTTCTTAATCCAGACTTTCTATCTCTGATCACACATGAATTTAGAAGTTCAATTTCAAAAGATGCAATGGTTCAACGCGTCATGAATTTTATTCCATCATTAAAACCAGAGTATTTCACAAGAAAAGGTACTGCGGGGATACGTACACCAGTTATTTCACCTGATGGAAATTTTATTCATGATGTCATGGAAAGAGAAGGGCAAAATTCTTTTCATATTGTAAATTATAATTCTCCTGGCGCAACTGGCGCTCCTGCTTATTCAGCTTTGGTAGTGAAAAAATTACAGGATAAGGGAATCCTCAAAAGTCCAAATGCTCAAAAAAACTCACTGTGGAATTTTAATTCCATAATCGAACAAATTTAATATTCCTTAAAAATTAGAATTTTATGCTTCCTGACCGGTGTTCTGTAAAACAAAGTGGTCGTGATTGTGTTAACCCACCAGAATTTGTTGTAGAAATAGTTCATGATTCTGAATCATATATGGTTGGTATCACCTGTGAAAAACACAAAAATGTTGTCTCTGTAAAGATCGCTGAACTCCAAAAAATTGGAAAGATTCCTGAAGGAAAACTTGAATTCCAACAACTAAAATCTGTGGGAACTGATTGTGTTAAAGGTAACCCTGATACACTAATCCAATTAGATTAAACTGCATAGAGTAATTTTTTTCCTTCTAATGCACGAAGTAAATTCTCTGCTGTAATATCTGACATTTTACTTCTTGTCTCTTCTGTAGAACTACCAATATGTGGTGCTAATACAACATTTTCTAAACTTAGTAAAGGACTATTTTTTTTGAGAGGTTCTAACTCATAAACATCTAATCCTGCACCACGAATTTGTTTTTTCTTTAATGCTATCGCTAAATCTTTTTCATTCACAATTTTTCCTCTAGATGTATTTATGAGAAATGAAGTTTTTTTCATTTTTTTTAAAATTTTTGAATTCATTAAATGATGTGTATCTTTAGTATATGGAACGTGAAGTGTAACTATGTCACTTTTTTGATATAGTACATTTTCTGATACATATTTCACTTTTAATCGACTTTCTACACTTTTTGAAATATGTTTTCTGCTATGATAAATCACATTCATGCCTAAACCATTTGCTTTTTTTGCTACCTCTCTTCCAATTCTACCCATTCCCATGATTCCAATAGTTTTCTTTGAAATTTCTACACCTGTATAGTCATGAGCACCATAGATTTGATTCCATTTCTTATTACGAATTATTCTGTCTCCTTCAGAGATCCTTCTCAATAAATCTAAAATTAATCCAATTGTGAGCTCTGCGGTTGCATTTGTCAAAACTTCTGGTGTAAAACCAATCTTAATTCCTTGTTTTCTAGCAAATTTAACATCAATGTGGTCAAACCCGACACTGAAAGTGCTTATAGCTTTGAGATTTTTTCCATTACTAATAACATCCTTGTCTACCGTATCATAAGGATGACAAATCAATCCATCAACATTCTTGATTTGACTCATCAAAGTTCTTTTTGGCATTGGAATCTTACCTGAGTGTAATCTAATATCACATTTTTTTTCTAATTTTTCTAATACAGTATTGTGCAATCGTCTTGTCAGTAATACCTTGAAACGTTTTTTCATGAATGTTTGGTCAAACCATTTATAATATTTAATCATACTATGATCATTGTCTTCTTCTGATGATCCTCTAAATTGTTCTGAATGTAAAAAACTAATTGAACAATGTATCTGTGTTTGTCCTTATTGTGGAGAACGGGATAAATGTGAATGTGCACTGTTTGATGCAGCAACGGGTGAATGAAATGGTATCTGACTTCACATGGATGATTGGTGGACCACAAGGTAGCGGTGTTGAAACTGCCGCTAATATTTTCTCTCAAGTTTTCTCAAAAATGGGATATCAAATATTTGGAAAACGTGAATATTATTCTAACATAAAAGGAGAACATAGCTATTTTGCAGTTAGAGTTTCCGATAAACAAATTCGCTCTAGTATAAAAGGTACAAACATGTTGATTGCATTTGATGCTGAAACTATTTTTCGTCATGCTGACGATGTATTAGAAAATGGAATCGTGATCTATGATTCAACTTTAGAAAATGTGAAAGTTTCAGACGTTATTACATTTGATAATGATTTTAAAGAAAGATTAGGAGGTTTCTTAAAATCTAAGAATAAAGAAGATACTGTTAAAGGAATTCTGGAATTGGCATATGAAAACGGTGCATCAATACACTCTGTTTCTTTTCGTAGTCTTTTGGCTGAACTTTCCGAAAAATTACAAAATCCTCGAATAAAAAATATGAGTCGTATGTTCAATGTTTTAGGGGTTTCTCTTTCACTAGGATTATTAATGATACCTTCAGAAAAATTAACTGAATCTGTAAACTCAATTTTTTCAAAGAAAAAAACTATTGCTGACATGAATGTATCTGCTGCAAATTTTGCTTACAATTATGCTGCTGCAAAGTTTGAGAACACTGATCTAAAATTTGATATGAATGAAATTGAAGAAAATACACTTCTAGTTCAAGGATATTATGGTACATCAATTGGAAAAATAATTGCAGGATGTAGATTTCAATCCTATTATCCAATTACACCTGCAACTGATGAAAGTAATTTTCTTGAAACAAATGAAATACTTGAGATTAATGAAGATCGTCCTGGTTCAACACTTGTTATTCAAACTGAAGATGAAATTTCTGCAATAGGTATGGCAATTGGTTCATCACTAACGGGTGTACGCTCTGCAACATGCACATCTGGACCTGGTTTTGTATTAATGATTGAATGTTTGAGTTGGGCAGGAATTAATGAAGTTCCTGTTGTAATTACATTTTATCAGAGGAGTGGACCATCTACTGGTTTACCTACACGTCATGGTCAGGATGATTTACTATGCGCAATTAATTCGGGTGTCGGTGAATTTCCTAGAATTGTTT
>Ga0310344_10003322_pt1 | contig 11998 bp, 11 predicted proteins | sample HC15DNA20200_MG_FD_203801 | JGI IMG/M metagenome (GOLD analysis project Ga0310344, IMG submission 203801) | Marine microbial communities from station ALOHA, North Pacific Subtropical Gyre - HC15-DNA-20-200_MG | ecosystem: Environmental > Aquatic > Marine > Oceanic | place: Pacific Ocean: North... | reverse complement strand
AATGCACTCCCGCAGTTGAGATGAATTATGACGGCCCTGGGTACGGGGTAATATTTAAATGCTCCAACCTGTAATGCTAGGCCTCGTGCCGCATCATTGACTTTGCAATCGGCATCACCGCCATAGCCGCAGCTGCATTCGCGTGCACGCCATGTCCGGAGAACTACACAGGCAGTGGGGAGAGCGGCTGCTGCCCCGCCGGCGCGAGCTGCTGAGGTCTCCTACAACGTACTCAGGACCCCCACATATCATATCCTGCAGAATCACCACACTCTGTGTCACGTTCCGGAATGACGATCGGTACACCTCGTGACACTAAATATCCTACTCCGTGGTCGTAAAAGGTGCAGTGGGTTATTTTATCCCTGTCAGGGGATGACGAATACTTCTTACACTTATCCTGCCGGCCATTGATCGTTTCGCCGCATAGGGCCAGCTTGTCTGTATCGCGGCGCACCGTCCTTGTCGGGGCAAGCCAGCCGCCACCATCCTGTATCACACGGCTCAGCCTGCATCCAAGTCCTAGTGTATCATAGACGCAGTTATGCGGTGCTACTCCGCCCCTTATTGCTTTGTTCCATGACACCAGCGTGCAATAGCCCTTATTCTCCCCTTCGTCAGCACAGGTTAGTGGCAGGCCTGTCGGTTCGTGTGTTTTTGCACAATTGGGTTTCGTTGGGTCCCAAAACGCCGCGCATTCCTCGCCCCAGGCAGCCATTATTTGGGCGACAAAAGTGAAAAAAATCGTGACAAGGTCCAGGTTAGTGGCATGCCTGCCTGTGTTTCCGGAAAACATCACATGCTTCTCCGACCCCTCCGACCAGGCAATAAAAATCCGGAAGTCTATATCATCCCGCCGCCGAAAATATATCGACTCCTGTAGACAAATGTCCAAGTCAGCAAACAAGCCGAAAAGCCCGCGACAGTCGCGCGGCACGGGGCGCAAACGCACAAAGACGTCTCCGCGGCGGCACAAGCGCAACAAGACATCGCGTCCGCGCAAGGCGTCGCCGCGGCGAAAGTCGCCGCGGCGATCGCCGCGGCGAAAGGCGTCGCCCCGGCGGCGGCGCATGGCCGGCCGCGGCATGGACTGGATCAAGACAAACAAGAAGTGGACGAAGAAATACGATTGCCGGCCGTCCGACGAATTGAAGCAGTACTTGCAAAACGAATGGACAAGCCAGGGGGCCAAGCGGTTCCCACCGCCGCAGCTGACGAACGCGCAGCTCAAGACACTAGTGCAGCAGCTGGAGACCGAGTGCAGCCACGCCGCACAGGGCGAGCGGGATTACGCGGCGGGGGCCCGGGCGGCGGGGCTGAGCGCCGCTGGTAAGGCCAAGCTGTTTAATCTGATCGCACAGTATCGCGACCACCACTCAGTGGACCAAGCGCGGCTGCCGCGGTGATGATTGTCCGCCGGATCAGTCGATCGCCATGTGGACGATGCTGTCGACGTCAATGTCAAACGGCGCGCCCTGCAGATCGGCGCCGAGCTCTGCCATATCCTGCTCCACGGCGGCCGCGAGCAGCGGCAGCGTCGCGCGCGTGGCTTCCGCCACCAGCTCCGCCGCCCGCGCGCGGCCGCCGCAGCACGACTCGAGCAGCTCCGTCGTCGTTGGCGGCAGGCGCGTGCTGCCCGCCGGCTCGCGCTGCATGCGGCGCAGCGTGGCATTGTCCACGCCGCTGGCGCACAGCTGGCGCCGCAGCCTTGGCCAGTGCGTCGGGCCGAGCGCCTCAATCAGCCGGCGGACGTCTTCGAGCGCGGGCCCGTCCCGCGCCGCGCGGCCCACCACGCACGCGATTGCGCCGCCAATGTTTGCCACGAACAGCAGCTCTGAGCGGATGGCAAGCAATTCGGCCAGTGACGCTGGGTTGCCTGTGCGTCGGCGCCACTCCTCGATTGCATGCTCGGCATGTTCGGTCATTGCCCCTTGTGGCTGCTGCCGCATCATCTTAGTGATGGCCGGGTGCTCCGTTGTGCGCGCCGCCCGCGCGGTGCTAACGCTGGTTAGGCGGCCCCTCGATCTACCGCGGCTGCGAAAAATTGCTGCATTCGTCGCGCGCGTCTTTTTTTCATTGCCGACGGACGGCGCTGCACTGCGGCGCGGATGGCAAGGCGTATTTGCGGGGCCACCCACATCGGACACCTCCGACATGAGCACTCTGTGCAACGCCTCCGAAGTAACGCTGCCCGACGGCACCGCCAAATCGAACTCGCCGCTGCATGCGGAGAGCGTAATCTACAACGACGAGCCGTTCTGCCTCAGCTCGACCAAGGCCATGGTGCGATTCTACCCCCGCCTGACGACCGGCGAAAACTTTCAGCTGCAGCTCGGCACCGGCACGGCGCCGGCAACCGTGACCATATTCAACGGCAAGGACTGGGACACGGGCGACGAGGTTCCAAACAAGCGAGCGCTGATGATACGGCCGGGCGATGACATCTGTGTCAACACGCTCCGCGAGCTGCACAAGCGCACCATCGATCTCGCCGTGCAGAACGCGGCGACATGGTTCCCAAAGCAGCCAAACATTACGCGCGAAAGCATCGAGGCGCTGCTGCCCCCCATCGTGCGCGAAACCGAGTACGGGCCGGAGGTTCGCTGCGACTTTGACACGGCAAAGTCGCAGTGCTACAAACACGCCGACGACGGCTCGCAGCTGATGACGGACTTTCCGCGCTCCACCGACGCCAACAAGCCAGTGCACCACAAGATGCTGCTGACGTGCGAGTTTTACGTGTGGATCAAGGCGCACCGCAACGGCAAGCGGTACGAAAGTATGGGCATCAAGTTTGTGCCCGCGCGCGCATTTGACCTCGGCCCTGGCGGCGGCGGCGGCGGCGGCGCGGCTCCTACGATGGGTGCCGCGGACGTCACGGCCGCCACGCTCGCCATCGGCCCCCTCGTGGACGGCCAGCACCGGCAGTACGCCCCCGTTCTGTGCGGCGGCGAGCGCATGAGCGTCGCCGCGGATTACGACCCTGGCGACACGTCGGCCGCCTCGTTGCTCGAGGCAAAGCTGTGGCCCGAGTTCAACGCCTCGAGCGGGCCGGCAACCACGATCCAGTTCCAGCTGCCGGAGGACAGCGAGCTGCTCCGCGTCTGCAGCCACATTGAGGACCAGGTGCTCGCCCGACTCCGCGAGGATCCGCACATCGTGGGCGCGACCAGCGTAGAAGACATTGACGACTCCTTCGTGCCGCTGGTGCGCAATGACGAGACATACGGCAAGTCCATCCGTGTCAAGGCCGTCCGCGGCGGCGCGGGGAGCCAGATCCCCATGATACGGCCCGGCGGCGAGCAGGTCACGGAAGTCATCCACGTCGTCGAGGGCAATGTCCCGACGCGCGTGCGTGCGCTGCCCCTGCAATACGATGCGGGGATCAGCGTCGGCGTCAACGACGGCCGACTCGAGTCCGTCACCGTCGCACTTTACGTCAAACAGTGTGCAATTGCGAGCGACGACGGGGCGGCGGCGAACGGGCCAGCGGCCTTTGACGGTCTCGATGTGCCTCAAACCAAGCGCATCAAATTGTCGGCCTAGCGATGTGACAGCCGCTGAATTTTTTATGTGTACAATAACAAAAACCCGATGGCGAAAAAGCAGCGCAGTGCCAAAAAAACCTTACACAAACGGCGCACTCGCAGCACTCGCTTTCGCCCGACGGAATGGCATCTGGCCGCGCTCGCCGTTGTTTGCGCCGTAATCGCCGCCCTCATCACAATGTTCTGGCCCGACATAGAGGACTTGTTCGGCACCCTGAGGGTCAGAGCCGCGCGCACCACGCCGGCGGCAACCGCCTTTGGTGCCGGCATGGGCAACATGTCGCAGCAGACGAACAAGCCGTCGCCGTTTGCGGGCTGCGCCGACAAGCACCGGCCGGGCGACCCGCCGGCGGACGACGGCGGGGCCAAGGCTCCCGCCGGCGTGCCGCTTGGCAAGGGGCTGGCGTACGCAACGTCGAACGGGCAGAGCATTGACGCCAAGCTTGCGGGCGATATCGCGCGCATCACGCCGCACGCGGGGGGCGACGGAAATGTGATCAAGCCGGGCGAGATGACGAAGCAGTTCAACAGCACAGTCACGCTGGAGCAGATTCGCAACTCGACGCGCGACAACCAGGATCGGCTACGCAATCCGGTCGTCGAGCAGCGATCGATATACGAAACCGATCCGCGCGATCACTTTATGAACAGGGGGCCACTGCCGGTCGACCCGTCGCTGATGCACACGCTCAATTGCGGTGTCTCGCAGCACTATGTTCGCGCGGCCAACCGGGCCATGCAGCGATCCGCGCGGCAGCCGCCGGCCGCCCCAGCGCCGGCCGCCCCAGCGCCGGCCGCCCCAGCGCCGGCCGCCCCAGCGCCTCCCGCGCCCCCGCCGGCCGTGAAGTAAAGAAATAGGGCGTCACTCGCGCGCGAGCGCCGCCACGAGGGCGTCGAAATCAAAGTCGACGGCGGATGCCGTCGCGTCAAACGCCCCGAGAGCGCTGTACACGATGGCGAACTGCGTCGGGAACTCCTTGTCGTTGCCCTTGGTTCCGATGAAATGGGCCATGGGCGCCATCAGACAGTTGCTTTGCATAAATCCCAGCAGCCCGAGCGATGACGCGCGCGCCGTCGCCATGGTCTTATTTTTGACGGCGGAGTAGCGCGCGTCGCGGAAGGCGAGGTGCCAGCCACGCATCAGTCGGGCGGCCGCCGCGGTGGTGGGCCGCGACTTGCTGTCCATCACGATGGCGCGCGGAACCTTGTTCACCTGCCGCACCCACGAGACGAGCCGACTCTTGGGCGCGTCGCAGAGCAGCCGGATCGTGCTCGCAAAGAGCGCAAACATCGCTTCGAGATGGCCGCGGTACGCCTGCGCCGAGAAGGTGCGCTTCGCGTAGGCCTCCTTCATCGTCGCGAGCTTGTCCAGCTGCGCGAGCGCCGTGGAGTTCTGCGGGCAAAAGGCAATGTCCTCGTTGCATGCGATGCGGAGACGATTGATGAGGTTGGTGAGCAGAGCCCCGGCTTTCGGCAGAGCCCTGACCTCTGAACCATTGCGCTTGCACAGACCGGCGTGCACGCAGACTTTGGCCGCGCACCACACGGCCTCGCGGCGGCAGCTGTGCCGAATCCCCTTTTGCATCTGCGATTTGAGCACGCTGAACTGATTCTTGGTGGGCGGGCCGAGCGATCGCGAGGCAAACTCGTGATTGTTGTGCTTGTGTAGGTAGCCCGGCACGCCAAAGATGTTGTTGGGGTCGTGGCCGCCGGGCGGCGGCGGCGCAATGTCAAACTCCGCGCTGCCCGTGTAGACGGGCAGCGACGACGAGGATTGTGACATGCGGCGCAGGCTGTCATACTGCGCCGTATGCTCCGGCTTGAAAAACGTGGGGACGATGGCGTCGAAGCGCTGCCGCAGAAGCTGTTCGCGCCGGGCCGGGTCGGGCTCGCCGGCAAAACGCACGTGCGTCGTTACAATGTGCTCCGTCAGCTTGGGCAGCATATCGCGCATTTTGCGTAACTCGTCCGCCGGGAGCACCCGCGGGTCCGTGAGATGGCCGCGCACGTAGTTGGATAGCAGGCTGCGCAGGTGCGCGTTCGCTCGCAGCTGCGGAAACGGGTACACAGCGCTGCCGAGCGCCATGAACACCAGCCGGGCGGCGAGCTTGTCTTTGTTGCCGTATTTCGTGTGCATGTCGGCGTATGCCAGTACGGTCAGCCCGTTCCACGACGTCCACGGGGTGCCACTTTGCAGCGGTTCGGACGCGGCGATGGTAAGCATGTCGTCGTCGGCATTGCTGAACGGCTGCGGCGGCGACGCAGCGGACTCGGACTCGGACTCGGACTCGGACTCGGACTCGGACTCGGACTCGGACTCGGACTCGGACTCGGACGAGTCGGAAGGGATAAAGTTGCGACGCTTGCCGCCGCGAGGCGGTGGCGCATCGTCCGAGTCGGAGTCGGACTCTGTGTCCGGCGGTATGTAGTTTCGCCGCGACCTCTTTGTGCCGCGCTGACCGGCTGCGGGCAGCGAAGCCGCCGCCTGATCTGCGACGTGGCGGCTCCAGCGGTTGAGGGGCGCGACCGACCGGCTCGACACGAAAACGACGCGGGGCAGCGAGGCCGGGGTGGCCCCGGCGGCAACGTGGATCGGCTTGACGTCCTCGTGCTCGCCCGCGTACTTGCGGCCGTGCATCCGCTCAAACAGCTGTCCGAACTGCAGCACGCTGTCGAATCGGCCGCGGAACGCGCCGCTCGCGTGGTTGAAATCGTATGCGTACAGACGTTTCCCGTCGCCGGTTTGCACAATGCCGTAGTTGGCGACGCTGTGGTCGGTGGAATGAATCGCCCTGCGAAACTTGTAACACTGCACTGCACCGGCGAGCAGCCGGCTCGTGTCGCCGGAGTTGAGCCCGGCCACGTCCAGGTCTTTAAGCGGCCGCATCTGCACGGCCTCCGTCTGGAGCACGTGCACTGACTTGCCGCCACCGTACTTTTTGCGCCACGACTTCAGCTGCTTGGCATCTCCCGCGGCTGTTGCGGCGTTTGGCAGCGCTGCGAGCGCAGCGTCGTCAAACTGTGCGAGCAGCGCTTCGGCGCGAAGCGTGATTGCTTGCCGGCAGTACTCGCGGTACAGATCATTTGCTGCCAATGACCACGTGATACTCATGCTCGGCGATGCAAACACCTTGTAGAAGAACTCGGTTTCCCCGCGCTTCCCGCGGAAGGATACATCCTTCAGCCCGCCGCGCATGCCACTGCTTTTGGAAGCAATTACAACCTGCGGGTATGCCGACATCACTTTTGACTGTAAGCAGCAGTGAAAAAAAAATGCACACAACAACAAATACCATAAGACCAGCATAGGTAGTCAAATGCAAACAGGAGTGTAGCCAAGCTGGTCAACGGCAGCGGGTTTAAGGCCCGTTGGACTCGTCCTTCGCGGGTTCGAATCCCGTCGCTCCTACGAGAGTGTATCCAAGTGGTCAAAGGAAATTGCTTCAAGCGTTGTTGCCGTAGGCTTCGCGGGTTCGAATCCCGTCTCTCTCACTTGATTTTTGTTGTCCCCGCGTCCACCGCACTCTTAACAAAATCTGATGCGCTTTGGAAACAGACATGGCAGAAGCCAGCGACGCGGTGCGCGCGGTGCACGAAATGCTGCGCGACTTTGACACGATAACGCCAAGCACGGCCGCGGGGCAGATGCTGCTGGCGGCGCAGGTGGCACGGCACAGGGCGGCGGCGATGGACGGCATCGCCCGGCTCAAGGTCTACGCCACCTCGGCCGTCGGCATCGGCGAGCACCCGCAGCTGACGGAGGAGATGGACAGGCTGGTGGTGCAGATCGGCGCCGCACTCGACGCGCTGGCAGTGCTGGAGCGGCTAGGCAGTGACGAGGCACGGCGAGGCTGACGCTAGCGCACTTATTTACTACTATGGTACTATGGTACTATGGCCGACACGGCGTCCCGAATCACGAGCGGCGTCAGCGGCGGGCAGCTGCAGTGCTTTTCCTCGCATTGCGCCGCGGCGACGAAGATGCCGAGGCAAAAACAGGCGACCGAAACCACAAACGCCACGACGACGCCGGGGCACACGGGCGGATGCGCATCGCCGGCCGTGGCGCTGTGATAGAAAACGGTGGCATCGGGCAGCATTCTCGGCGCTGCGAGGGGGCGGCACTCGGTTTTGCATGGCCCGCCGATGCAGAACGCACCCATGCACAATGCGCTATGTTTTTTTTTGGCGGCGCGTGCCGCGTTATCGCGCGCCGCGCGACCATGTGCCGCGAACCGCACTGGTTGACGGTAGAACGGGACGTGCTTGATACTACCCGGGCGGGCGACGTGCTATCCGGCGCGTTCCCACGGGTATCCGAGCGTGTCTATTGTTCCGCATGGCTCAGTCGCGTCGAGCAATGGTCCACAGTTCGGGTCGTGTTTGCCGCGCTTCGTACGCGGCGACGCACCTGGCCACTGCGGCGGCAGACGCTTCGATACATGACTTGGGCGCTGACTGGGAAATGCTACGCCCCCGAGCTGCTTGACTCGCCCAGAGCGGCACCGCAAAACTGCGATCGCTAGAGGGATGCGCGCGCCCACCGGACCGCCGGTTGCTGCTCGGGCGGCGGCTGCGGCGCCCAGAGCAGTGGCGACGGGAACGTGTCTTGCAGCAGCGCGCGAATGTAGGCCTTGTCGTCGTCGCTGACAGGATCGTCATCGTCCTTTGAGTACAGATCACACTGGTTGAGCCGCGTCGCCAGTTGCAACGTCTCCTCGTCGGCGGGGCGCATGATGTGTCGGTACTCCCCGTGGCTGTGCCACGGATACAGCGAGTGGAATCGTATCGCGTGCCAGTACTGCTCCGGTAGCTTGTGCAGGTGGCAGTTTTGCTGCAGCACGAGGTACAGGTACTCATCGTGCCCCCACGACACGACGGCGCTGTCCATACCGCTCCCCGGTGCCGGTCGCGGCGCCACGGCGACACGCTGCCCGGCGGCGAACGGCGCGCTGCGCGGTAATGGCTCCCCGAGTATGAAGGTGTCGCCGACCACCGCCCACGCCGGTTCGCCAAAGAGCACAAATAGCATCTTGCCGACGTCGTGGATGAGCGCGCACACCTGCAGCATCGTGTCGTAAGGGAACTGCCGCCGGCACCTCCGCGCCGCCTGGTAAGCATGCACGCTATTTGGCAGAGAGGTGTCCGGGTCGCTTGGATCAACCACGCTATCGAGCATATCGACCGCCCGCGCCATGGTCATGGGGCGGCAGCGCAGCGTCGAGTACTGCTGCCGCTTGGCAGTCACGAACTCGGCGGTTTGTCCGCGGTACAGCGCCTCGTAGAACGCCCTCTCGCTGTCGCCGAATGCCCTCATCTTTCTTGTCTTTCTTCTCTCGTCTAGCTTTTGTTACATCATGCAACGCGTGCCAGACTTTTTTTCCTTGACCGTCCTGGGACTGTGCGCAGCCGTGTTTTTACGACCCATCGCTCGCCCGCGGCTCAGCAGGCCGTCGTGTGTTGTTTGGTTTTTTTTTCGGCGGCTCGTTGACAACCCATATGGCGACGGTTCCGTCGGCGGAGCAGGCGGCAATCGTCGGCGCGGTAGCCGCCGGAGATTCCGTTGTCGTGCACGCATGTGCCGGCTCGGGCAAGACGGCGCTGGCAATCATGATCAGCCGCGATGCGCTGTGCGCCGTCACGCTCATTGTGTACAACAAGCAGCTGCAGCTCGAATCGCAGGGGCGCGCCGAGCGAGCCGGCGTGACGAATCTGACCTGCCGCACGCTGCACTCGCTCGCCGGCGGCTGCGTCGACGACGATGCGCTGCGCCGCGCCGTCGATTCGTGGGATGCGGGCGCGCTGCCGCCGGCCGGCGCGACGACGGGGCTGCTCATCGTCGACGAAGCGCAGGACATGCGGCCGCTGTACATCAGGGCGCTGCGGCACCTGGCCGGCGGCGAGCGAGCGCACCCGGTCGTCGTGCTCGGCGACGGCAGGCAGTGCATCTACAACTTTACCTCGTTGCCGCAGGACCTGCGCGCGGACGGCGCGCTGCTGCGCTCGCCTGAGCGGTGCTGGCCGCGCCTGCGGTGGCGACACATGACGCTGAGCACGTCGTACCGCCTCACGCCGCAGATGGTCCGCTTCGTGAACGCCTTCTGGGGCAGCGGCATGCGATCGGCGCGGGGCCGCGGCGCTCCCGTCTGCTACGTGCACGACGATCCGTACGGCTCGGCGGTCACGTCGCTGATTGCGGACCGCATCCGGAAGTACGGCGCCGACGGCGTCATGCTGCTCGCGCGGTCGGCCCGCGCCGGCCGCGCCACGCCGATCCTCGTGCAGGCCAACAAGCTGCTGGGGGCGCTGCCGCAGGTCTGCTTCCGCACGGCGCGCACGCAGGGCGCTGACGCGCGCCAGAGCTTCACCGTGAGCACGTTCCACGGCTCGAAGGGCACCGAGGCGCGGTGCGTGATTGTGTTTGGCCTCGATGTCTACGGCGCCGCTCCGCCGGACACCAACGCCATGGGAGTGGCACTGTCGCGGGCCAGCGAGGAGCTGGTGGTCATCCACGGCACGACGTCGCGGGGGCCGCTGCCATTCCACCCGCTCGCGTCGGGCGGCTGCGCGCGGGAGCACGTCGCGCGCCTCGCGGCGTGCGGAGACGCCGAGCTGCCGCGCGGGCTGCCGGCGCTCGGAGACTGCGCGGCGACGGGGCAGGTCAGCAAGATCGCCCTGGCCGCCGACATGGCGCGCGGCGTGACGTGCGGCGACGTTGACGGCGCGCTGCGCGAGGCCTCGTGCACCGCGGCCCATACCGCGGCGCACGAGCTCGCGGACAGCGCGGCGCCCGCGATGCACGGCGTGCCGCTCGGCCGCATCGCCGCGATTGCCCTGCGCATGCGGCTCGAGTACAGCACCACGGGGGGCTGCGCCACGGTCGAACGGCGGCTGAACCACTGGCTGCCACTGGACAACGTCGTGCGGCCGCAGCTCCGCGTCATGCGCCGCGTGTACGAGCAGCTGCGCCGCTCCGCGGCGTGGCCCGCGTTCCTCTACCTGGCGTCCACGTGCGATGCGTTTGACAACTACCACAACGAGCTGGTGCTTCTCGGCACGCAGCCCGAGGGCTACGAAGCCGTGGCGGCCGCGCTGCCCTGGCTGGACGCCGCACTGGACCGTGCGCGCAGCTACGTCGACGCGTCGGCAAGCTTCAACGCGACGGTGGAGACGGCATTTGATCCGCCGCAGCGCAGCGTCGGCGGGGCGACGCTGCTCACGGGGCTGCGCGGTCGGTACGACGTGGAGCACGCGGCCCCGCTCGGGATTTCGATCTTGGATGTCAAGTGCCAGGCGGCATTGAAACCGGCGCATCGCGCGAGGACGCTTGCGTGCGCCGCCATGCGCGCGCTGCAGCGAAGCGTGCCCGTGTGCGCCACGCTGCTCAACGCCAGGACGGGCGAGGCAGAGCACTGGACCGTCAGCCCGCAGGCGGCACGGACGATCGTGCGGTGGGCGCGTCGTGTGTGCAGCGCGACGGTGCCGTAAATGCTAAGCAAGTCAGAAAAGGTCATTGTGGACATATTCCAACAGCTTCTCTGCCTTGGCCCGCATGGAGCAACTCTTGGCGGCGGCCTGCATCCCCGCTAAGAACTGCTTTTTGTAGTCCGAATCTGGCCCAGGGTAATAAATGTCGTAAGCGATACCCATTGCATTGTGGCTACTGTCGCCGTCCTCAAACAGCTTTTGGACGAGGGAGTCCATGTCTTCGAAATCCTCCTTTGGAATGAGTTCGGCCAGTCCGAAGTCCAAGACAATGAGCGACTGCTTTTTGCCGACGAGGTACTCAACATCAAACGGATAGACCTTCGCGTCCATGACCATCCGCACGATTGCCGATCCCATCCTATGCGCAATCTTGGCCGGATCCACGCCGGTGCGCGACTTCAAGCTTTTCTCGCCGGCGTGCCACCCGCGAGTCGGGTTGTCCGGGCCAACTGGCTTGTTTTGATTTTGAGCAAGCTCTGTGTCATAGTCGGGGCGCGAGAGAGTGGCGTGAACGAGGAGCTCCCGACCGCCAAACTTGATGCCCCGTATCCTCTCCATCGAGAAGCTGCACATGAACTCCTTGCCGCCAAAGGTGGTCGATTTCATTGTGTAGCCCAGCGGCTCCGGCGTAGTGAGACAATGCGCGGCCTTGAAGGCGTTGTGCACCCGCTTTGCAATATAGTACTCGTTCTTGCCCGCCATGCAAGACTCTGCCTTGTGGTGCAGTTTTGTGACTGTTTTGCCATCCGAGATGATGACGCCATAGCCGCCGGCAGCGATGACCTCCATTTGTTTTATGGACGGAGATATGCTTTGTGCCGCCGCGCGCTCGTTGGGTGTAAGACAAGGATACGGTCTATTATTATTGTGTCGGTTTGTGGCGCTTCGCGGAGCCCTGGCGAGCCGCGGAGCCCTGGCGAGCCGCGGCGGCGGCGTAGATGTTATCGACGATGGCGTGCAAC
>Ga0310344_10003321_pt1 | contig 12001 bp, 11 predicted proteins | sample HC15DNA20200_MG_FD_203801 | JGI IMG/M metagenome (GOLD analysis project Ga0310344, IMG submission 203801) | Marine microbial communities from station ALOHA, North Pacific Subtropical Gyre - HC15-DNA-20-200_MG | ecosystem: Environmental > Aquatic > Marine > Oceanic | place: Pacific Ocean: North... | reverse complement strand
AGTGGACTTTGTTGTGCCATTCTTGCTCAGGCCACGTGCCGATTATTCGTAATGTGAATCTTCTGGCGTTCATTGTCAGGATCGTAGAACGGCATGTCGGTCACTGTAGCGTTGACCATTGTTGAATCAGACACGCGGATGGACAACTGTTGGCCGACATTAATCAGGGAAAGATCAACCATAGCGAGACCGAAGACACTTCGTAGATGAGGACTGTATGCCACACTCGTCACACGCCCGGCGATCGCGCCTTGCTCGATTACCAAATGACATTCTCGAATTCGATGGTCAGAATCGGCATGGGAAATAAAGCCAACTAAGCGACGCTTAAGCATTGGTTTAAGTTTAGTTAAAGAATGCTTTCCAACAAACCTGTCCTTTGATAACCGAACCCCCCAACCTAGGTTCACCTCGAACGGATTGGTCGTGCCGTCGGTGTCCTGGCCAAAAATCAAGTGTCCTTTTTCGAGTCGCAGCAAACGTTGAGCCTCAACTCCAAACGCTCCGATCCCCGCGTAAGCCCCTGCATCCAACAACGCTTGCCAGAGTGCTTTGCCGTGGGACGCGGGGAAATGGATCTCATAGCCGAGTTCGCCGACGAAACCAACCCTTAACGCACGCGACTGAACCCCGGCGATCTGACCCTCGCGTAGGGCGAGATATGGAAATTTATCCGGCGACAGATCGATGTCGGTTAGCTTTGACAAAACCTTTGCGGAAAGCGGGCCAGCGAGATTGATCGCGGCCACTTGAAACGTGCGGTCCATAATCGCGACGTTAAATCCTAGCTGATCGGCGTACTGCTGCAATTGCCGAACGACTGATTGCGCGTGTGAGCTGGTCGCGGTCAAATAGAAGTGGTCATCGGCTAAACGCGCGGCGACGCCATCGTCCACTAAAGTACCACTGCCGTCGACCATAAAGATGTAGCGTGTCATATCTTGCTTTAATTTCTCAAAGCTACAGGTATAGGCGTACTCCAAGAGAGGAATCACATCGGGACCAAATAGTTCGATCTTCCCCAAAGTTGAAACATCGATGAGTCCGACATGTTTGCGTACCATTTGGTACTCTCGTTCTATAGCTGCGCGGGGGGATCCACGAGTGTAGCTCATCGGTCTGAGCCAAGTCCCTGCCTCTTGCAGATCGGCTCTTTCGACCTCGTGATACTCATGCATTGGCGTACACCATTGGCGGCGTAATCGACGGCCGGCTAACATGCCCATCGGGACTGGATGGATAAACGGTCGCGGGGTCGTAACACCGACGGCCTGTACGGCCTTGCCCTGCAACTTTCCAAGGATCCGCACCCCATTCATATTTGAGATCTTTCCTTGACTTGGACCCATACCGATAGTCGAGTAACGCTTCATCAATTCAACCGAATCAAATCCTTCCCGATACGCGATCGTAAGGTCTTTGATCTGCAAATCTTCGTCGAAGTCGACAAACTCCCTACCCTTTGCGTGGGGTATAATCGGATACCGATGAGAATGCGGCCGCGCTGCGCGCACCGGGCGAGATACAGCAGGAACAGAGAAGCCCAGATACGCCAAGGCGGAGCCAGCGGCGGCCGTAGCATCGTCGATTTGATCTAGGTAGTCGAACACACCATTGAGTCGACCGGCACAGTAGATCCCGGCCGGTAGACTTTTAGGTAAGACTTGTTCTAGTGCTGTGTCATATTCTAGGCACGCGCCGGCCTGATACAGCAGACCGCCAGCCGGCGCCCAGCCTACACTCATAAACAATCCGTCACACTCAATGGATTGTTGGTGCTTGGCATCGTTTGACCGAACGCTGACCGCTGTTAGCCGACCATTTCGCCCGCGCGCCTCATCAATGGACGAGTTGGGAATAACTGGGATACCGCTGTCAGAAGCCGCCGCTGCCAATTTATCCCGGCTGTTCCGATCAACGAGATCAACAATTGCGGCGATTCGGATCCCAGACTCTTGCAAATCGGCGGCGGCGGCATACGCTTCATCGTTACCGGCCAGGATCACGGCAGTAGTGCAGGGTGCGATTGCATAGCGATGCACAAGACGCTGCGCTGCGGTAGCCAAAATGACACCCGGCAGATCGTTGTTTCGAAATACCGCTGGCTGCTCGTAGAGACCTGTCGCAAATATCACTGTCTTGGCATGTATATGTACAATCCCGTTAGGCCCTACTAGTGGGACACTATTGTCCGCGTAAAACCCGGACGCAAAATGTTGTGTCAAAACCTCTATCCGTTTTGAAGCGTTAAGTTGTTCCAACATCACGTTCTTTACTGCTTGAGCAGATTTATCCCGGGCGTGCAGATAATCGAACGACCCGCCGAGACACATATTTTCATCTGCGATTACAACATCGACAGGCTCACCCAAACACCGCTTGGCAGCGGCTAAACCGGCAACACCACCTCCAATAATAAGGACGTCGCAAAACCGGAAACGTCTCGATACACGAATACTCGTCGCTGCAGTGTTAACTTTGCCGAGTCCTGCCATCGTCCGAATTAGACGCTCCCATAAAGGAAATAGTACTCGCGGCCAATAAAATGCCTTGTAATAGAATCCAACCGGTAGAAAGCGGGAAAATAACTCCAGCATTTGAGCAAGATCAAAGCGGAGCCCGCCGATGGTGTTAACCGCTCGATAACTACAGCCTTGGACGAGCGGTTCAACGTCCGCTCGTACATTTGGGCGGTCGCCCATCGTGACCAAGACATTGGCATCGTGGTTGGCAAACGACAATACACTGCGAGGACGATGGTATTTAAAACTGCGAGCCTGGATTGCGACATCACTGGCCAACAAGGCACTACTTAGGACATCACCTTCTAGCCCGTCATAGCGTTTGCCTTCGAAGACGAAACTCAACGGACGGCCACGCTTGATCCATTCGTTTGGTTGCGGTGGGAGACGTTTAGCCATCCGCCGTATCTCCCGCCAAAGATACACCAAATACCTCATCGGTTGCGGTGTCACGCTCAACTAGAAACCATAATTGCGTCGGGGTGTGATACCACCATTCTGTCCGTCGCATAGGAAGACTGTCACGATTGAAGACCCATTCGCCTGGAGATATATCGTTAAGTTGCGCCGGTTCCGGATCGAGGATTCCCGCGACGACAAATTCGGTCGACGGTCGACGGCCTAGGCTTGGCAGGTCTATGTATTTCATCGCTGATTAGTGTCCAATCGCCGCCGCGCCCTTTTCACCAACCAACTCGTAGTCGCCAAAACGGGCCAAGTTGAAACCTGTAATCAGGTCGTCATCACGCCCGTTCGCTACAGTTGCGGCCATCGTCTTACCGCTGATCGGCGTCGCCTTGAACCCCCAGGTACCCCAACCTGCATCAACGTAAAAATCTCTAACAGGGGTCGTGCCCATTACCGGAGCGAAATCGGGGGTCATATCCGCCATACCGGCCCATTGTCGATTGACGTTGACTTGACTCAGAAACGGAAACATGTCGAGCAACTGATCGGACAGGTTGGAAACAAACTCAAAGGTCGAACGGCGCGAGTGCAATTCCATCGGGTCCAGTGAAGCCCCCATCACCATTTCGCCACGGGAACTCTGACTGACGTAAAGATGCAAGCTCCCGGAGACTATGATTGTGTCGAGCCACGGTTTTATTGGCTCCGTTACACAGGCCTGCAATGGGAATATCTCGATCGGACTTACCAAACCGACCATCGATAGTATGGTTGGGGTAAATCCTGCGACCGCAGAAACCACCGCACCCGCTTTGACCTTCCCGCGCGGCGTTGTCACGCCAATGACGCGATCACCTTCCATATCGATGGAAGTTACTGCGGTATGCTGGTGGATCTCGATGCCCGCTTCAGAGGCGCGCCGGGCGTAACCCCAAGCGACCGCGTCGTGACGTGCAACAGCGCCTGGGGCATGGTAGAGAGCACCCAAAATCTCATGGTTGCCTCCGCAATCAAGCTGAATTTGAGGACAAACCTTTAATATCTCATCAGGCCCGACAACCTCACTATCGACCCCATAATGCTTGTTCACTTCTGCACGCCAACGGGCCGTGCGTAACGTAGCGTCGCTATGCGCGAGCGTGAAATGTCCACGCTCTGAATAAAAGATATTGAAGTCGAGCTCTTCAGATAAGGATTTGAATAAATCGACGCTTTGGTCGTAAAACTTTACACCTTCTTCGGTCAGATAATTAGACCGAATAATCGTGGTATTGCGGCCTGTATTACCTCCTCCGATGTAGCTTTGGTCTAAGACTGCAACATTGGTGATGCCATGGTCACGTGCGAGATAATAGGCCGTCGCGAGTCCATGCCCACCCGCGCCAATGATGACGACATCATATGAATGAGCGAGCTCGTTTGGCGTATTGAAGAATCGCGGTTCGGCCCAATCCTCGATAAAGGCATACTTAAGCAAACGAATTGACACTATATTTGCTCTATCTCCGAGTGTGCATTTTTTAGTCCGACACTACACATCCAATTGTCATATAGTATCTTCGCGCAACGATTAAACTCCAGCATCGCAACATCGACGTCGGCTTGAAAACCAGCAAGCGCATTAGTTCCTAGGGCTTCATCGAGAGCGTGGGCATATGTCGGGACGGCGCTCCATTCGGTTACGGTATTTTGAGTCACCTCGATGTGAAACTGCGCGCTAAACGCCTTCTTACCGACTGACATCGCCTGCACAGCGCATTTCCCCGAATGTGCTAATACAGTCGCGCCTTTAGGCATACGAGTGATTTCGGCACCATGCCATTGAAGGCAATCCAATTGGCGAGGAAGACCTAATAAATAGCTACTTGTCCTTCCAGCAGCGTTAAGCTCGATCGGGAGTACTCCGACCTCTGGGATCCCTTTCGCAACCTCGCCGCCAAGCGCACTCGCCAATAATTGATGGCCCAAGCAAATACCAAGATAGCCGAGATTAAGATCCTGGATGGCGTGTCTGATCGCTCGCTTCTCGGCGATCAACCAGGGATTACTTGTCTCTTCCCAAACATCCATCGGACCACCCATTACCCACAGCGCAGAGTAGGTTTTCAAGTCAGGTATCGAGTCACCCTGATCGAGTTCAACCGTATCCCACTCAATACCATCGACTGCAAGAAACTCTCGGAAAATGCCGGGATGCTCGACATCGAGATGCTGAAACACGAGAACACGAGGAACTCTAGTCACACGTAAACCCCACGCGAGGTCGCATTTTTAGTTACATTCACCGGCACGGGCAGCAACACCCTTCGGAGCACGTCGGGTTCACCGAGACAGCGTTGTAGTAGAGATTTTATCTCGGTTATCGCGTCCTCTATTGCAAGCACAGGAATAGACGCATTACCTTGGACAATAACCGCGACCTTCGTCGTTGTATCCGATACCGCACTGTGTTCCGCCTGTCTACATTCGAGTCGGCAGATCACACGGTTTGACCCATCGACGTAAGCGTATTCGCCGGCGGGCACTGTACAAACGGTTCCCTTCCCAAGCGGTTTAAATGATTCATTTCCGGTCGTTCTGATCAGTGCGATCCGACCATTCAGCTGATCGATGTCGTGTGCGCCACACGACAGGCGGTGCTTCAAAGCGACGTAGTTATAGACATCGACGATCGGATTGATTGTGCGCAAATCGCCGTGCTTGAATAAGACGCCGTACAAACTTTCTGGCGATGGTACAAGCGACCGATCGCTCACATCAAAGTGATCGTGCAGTTCTCGATAACCTCGAAGATAACGATGCGCTGCGAGGCCCGCTAGACTGTTGTTTTCGACCAAATCGCGAATTAGCGCCCCGCGGAATGATTCAAATCCCTTCTTCTTGCGGATTTGGTTCTTCACGCCGCCGATAAGCAGAAACCCAACCGCTATCCCGGCGTCGACTAATTGATCATCCACCGCTAGCTCGAGATCTTCAATTAAATTCATCTAACGCCCAAAAATTTCGTAATCCATTTCATAATAGCCAGGTTGTTGTGCTCTCGGGTAAGCGAACGCATAGCATCCTCTCGCACCTCGCCTGTAATAATCTCGCGGCGTAATTCTAAAAGCACCTCGATATAGTTCGGATGGAATTCCGGATGTCCTTGCACCCCCAGCATAGTACCGTTGAACTGGACCATAAAATTCTCGCAATGCCCATTGCTGGCTAACAAGCGTGCGCCAACAGGCAAGCTCGTTACCTGGTCTTGATGACAGACCGGGATGGTGAATTTCTCCATCGTCGGATTCATCCAGTCGCGATCAATGCTGTCTACGATAGTGTGATGTTGGATTCCGATCCCCCAACCCTTATCCGATTTTTCGACCGAACCACCGAGTGCTTGTGCAATGACTTGATGCCCGAAGCAGATCCCGACCAATGGAGTTTGGCTACCGATAAGCCGCTGGATAAATTGTTCCAGCAGTGAGATCCAAACGTCCTTATCATAAGCGCCGTTGCGAGAGCCTGTCGTTATATAACCATCACACTCATCAACCTCTTCTGGGAGTTCCTCATCAAAGACGCGATAGACGCGCCACTTGACATTTACATCTGCACTCGCGACCGCGGCCCCGAACATTACGGGGTAATCATCGAAACGGTCACGTAGATCGTCGGGAACAAAATCACACGCGAGCAAGCCGAGCCGGTACATTTTAGTTTCGCGGATCTTCCTTACCGTTATTCGAACTTTCCATAAGCTCGCCGCAACTCGACCAAGGGGTGATTCGGCGACATTTGAAACTTAACCAACAGTTCGCGCGCGATCATATCTCGCTCTTGCTGATTATCCGGTAGGTCGACCTCTTCCGGTACCGTCACCCAACCATTGATATTGCGATCGAACACCGCAGCACGCCCTTCTTCGTAGCCCATATGCACATCTTCGAGCCAATTCAGATCCAACCAACCCATGTGGTCGATATATTTTTTTAGATAGGGCGTCACCTTACTGTAATCCGGCACAAGATTAACGTCGTAGCGATAACCGATTGTTTGACCGATCATTTTTTCCCGGTCAGAGTCGATACCATCTGATTTAAGATAGTGATCGATATCGTTTGGATTCGGCATTTTAATAGTCTCCTGAACCAATATCCCAAAAGGGGGCTAGAATCGAGTCATGTCGGGTCGACCGACAGTGTGCTGGGAACCTGCTAATGGTACCTGCGCCATTGCCGATGCCTCCATCGTTAGCGCGGCCAAGTCTTCCGGCTCCAAAGAGTGTACGTTTGTCTTGCCACAGGCGCGCGCCATCATCTGGCACTCAATAGCGAGACAATGCAGGAAATTGTATACCCGCTCCGCTGCTTCGTCCGGATTCAAACGTTTACGTAAATCTGGATCTTGGGTCGCAACCCCAACCGGGCAACGACCAGTATGGCAGTGATAACAAAAACCTGCCTTTACCCCGATCTCTTTTTCATAATCCGACTCAGGAATCTCTTTGTTGCAATTCAACGCCATTAACGACGAATGACCAATAGCCACAGCATCTGCACCTAGCGCGAGTGCCTTCGCAACATCACCCCCGTTGCGAATTCCACCGGCGTAGATCAGTGTGACATCGCCGGATTTATCAACATCATCGAGAGCTTGGCGCGCCTGCCGAATCGCTGCGATACCCGGGACACCCGTCTCCTCCGCAGCCAGATGCGGCCCGGCTCCAGTTCCGCCTTCCATCCCATCAATATAGATCGCATCTGGATCTGTTTTGGCAGCCATACGTACATCATCGTAGACTCTAGCAGCACCAAGTTTAAGCTGGATCGGGATCTCCCAATTCGTTACCTCTCGGATCTCTTGAATTTTTAAGGCGAGGTCATCCGGCCCAAGCCAATCAGGATGACGCGCCGGCGAGCGTTGATCGATCCCCGCTGGCAACGAACGCATTTCAGCCACTTGATCTGTGACTTTCTGCCCCATCAAGTGACCTCCCAGGCCTACTTTACAGCCCTGGCCGATAAAAAATTCGCAGGCGTCGGCGAGGCGCAGGTGCTGTGGGTTAAAGCCATAGCGCGATTGAATACACTGATAAAACCACTTCTCCGAATAACGGCGCTCGTCCGGGATCATGCCACCTTCGCCTGAACAGGTTGCTGTGCCGGCCATCGTCGCACCCCGCGCCAATGCCGTTTTCGCCTCGTGTGACAAGGCGCCAAAGCTCATCCCCGTAATGTACACTGGGATATCGAGAACCAATGGTCTTTTACAACGCGGTCCAATGACCGTTTTTGTATCGCACTTTTCGCGGTAACCCTCGATTACAAAGCGGGTTAATGTGCCAGGCAAGAAGGTCAGATCGTCCCAACTTGGGATCTTTTTGAACATCGAAAAGCCACGCATACGATAGCGCCCGAGCTCCGATTTTACATGGATGTCATTGATCACTTCCGGTGTGAAAATCGGACTTTTACCAAGGATATATTTATCGTCGTCGCTAGACATACTTTGTTCCTCGTACAGATTATAAGATGAGCTTTTTCTCGCTCGGCTCGAGGTTGTCGTAATTCCACAATTGCTTGCCTGAGACAATTTTGGTCATATTCTCGATCCCATCGGGAGCTTCAAGACCAAATAAACCGAGCTTCCGACGCAACCACTCAACATCAAGCGCCGTCATCTCTGCCACCACCGCGTCTACACCTAGATCGTCGATGCTGCCGCCAATATAGATCGTACCGTCGTACATTGAGTCCCCAAGATTCTTACCTGCGTTCCCGAGTACGATCATGCGGCCACGTTGCATCATAAAACCACTGAAGGCACCGGTGTCACCGCCGACGATAATCGTGCCACCTTTCTGATCGATGCCGGTGCGAGCACCGACGCTACCTTTGCACACGAGATCACCACCCCGGATTGCCGCACCGAAGGTCGATCCAGCATTTTTCTCAACCACAACAGTGCCCGCCATCATGTTTTCTGCGCATGACCAGCCGACTCTACCGGTGATCCGAATGTTAGGACCATCGATCAGACCGCAACCGAAATAACCTAGACTACCGTCGAGCACAAGATTAAGCCGATTCAGAATGCCCACCGCGACGCTATGTTTCGCACCTGGATTGCGCACGGTGATCGAGCCGTAGCCGTCTTTCATAAGATCCTTTATTTTGGAGTTGACCTCACCGGACGCCATCTCTTGTGCGTCGAACTCGGTTTCACGACCGAAATCAACATCGTAGGTAAACGGCTGGGTTAAGTTTTCCTCTTCAGTCGCAGAGAAAAATACTTGTTGAGTGCGTCCTTCGAGCTGCTCAGTATGCATCCCCATATCATGGGAAGCATGTTCAGTTACGTTTGCCATACGCGCACCTCTCCCTCGTAAGGGTCAAATGTGTCAATTTCGTGAGGAAAAATACTTCGGATTGCTACTTCTTCCGATGCCAATCCGACGAAATCGTCACTTTCATAGAGCACCATCGGTTTCGCCGACATCACATCCTTCGCCATCCCAAGTTGGTCAGAGGTTGCAATCAAGTAAGTGAACACGCCGTCGAGTTGGTCGATCGAACGTAGCATCGCCGCACGCAGATCTTCACCTTCGTTGATCGCATCAGCGATATACACCGCAATCAACTCCGAATCACAATCCGACATAAAACGGTGGCCGCGGCGCTCTAGTTCACGGCGCTGGCCCCAATAATTCGTTAGTTGACCATTATGTACCACCGAGACGTCCGAAAACGGGTAGGCCCAATACGGGTGTGCGGAGCGAATATCGACGTCTGATTCGGTGGCCATGCGGGTATGCCCTATGGCGTGGGTACCATTGAATTTATTTAGACCATATTGATCCGAAACCGCCGTCGCATCGCCCAAATCCTTAACCAACTCGAGCGCATGGCCTAGAGAAAGGATCTCCACGTCGTCGATATCCTCGATGTAGCTGGCTAATTCCCGCAGGTCACCATCGTATTTTAATTCGTAAGAATAGGCGTATTCTGTTGCTGCCTTCGCTTTGACGATTTCAGCATCTAGTTCTTGCAAACGTTTATCTACCGCCGCCTTGCGCATTTCCATTTGTTCTTGAATAGCAAAGCCAGAACGTGCTTCCGCGCCCTCGGCTACCTTAAAGCGCATGACGTATCTCTTTTTGCTGAGCGGCTTGCTGTATAAAGCGAAACCCGTCGAGTCCGGCCCTCGATGCTTCATCGCCTGCAGCATGGAGGTCATCTCCTTACCGATATTATCGGTGCCACCTCGGTGAATGAGTCCTGCAATTCCACACATTTCGTATTACCTCTGCTTGTGCTATGGAAGACAATCCATGTATGTCTCGACATCCCAGTCAGTAACGGTGGCCATAAATTTTTCCCATTCGTCGTTCTTGTACCATTTGAAGACTTTGTACATCTCGTTAGGCATTGATGACTTGATCACCTCGTCTTCATCTAGACGCATTAAGGCATCCCCCAAAGACATGGGTAAACGCTTCACCTCTTTACCAGCCTCCATCGCCTCGTAAATATTGCGATTCTCCGGTTCGCCGGGGTCAATGTCGTTATCTATGCCATCTTCGAATGCTTTTAGTAGGGCCGAACCCATCAAATATGGATTGACCATGGAGTCGACTGCTCGGTATTCGAACCGGCCTGGCGCCGAAATACGCAAACCGGTCGTACGATTCTGATAGCCCCAGTCGGCAAACACTGGTGCCCAAAATCCAGTATCCCATAAGCGTCGGTACGAATTGACCGTAGAACAACCGATTGCGGTGAGCGCGCCTAAATGAGTAACGATACCGCCAACGGCTTGTAAACCGACTTTACCCGGGAGCTGCACATCGTCTGTATCTGGCATGAACGTGTTGTCGCCACCTTCACGATAGGTAAAAACGTCTTCCATACCCGGTAAGGGATCGTTGTGCAGACGATTCACTCGTTCCGAGCCTCCGCGCCACAAGGAGATATTCGTGTGGCAACCCGACGCCGAAACTCCCATGAAGGGTTTCGTCATAAAACACGCAATGAGATTGTTCTCACGCGCCACCTGTGCGCAAATCTGGCGATAAGTGGTAAGCCGATCGGCATTACGTACCACATCGTCGAACATCCAATTGAGTTCTAGCTGTCCCGGTGCATCTTCATGGTCACCTTGGATCATATCGAGACCCATCGCATTCGCGTATTCGATAACCTGCATAAACACTGGACGTAGAGATTCAAATTGATCGATGTGGTAGCAAAACGGTTTGGAGAAACCACCATTAGGTTTCCCGTCTTCGCCACGTTTGAGCCACATCATTTCAGGCTCTGTGCCAACCCTAAAATCCATCGAGTATTTTTCATGGAATGCTTGATGGAAACGCTTAAGATTTCCTCGACAATCGGAAGTCAAAAAATCACCTGCACCCTCCCGTTCTTCGCGATTACGAAAACATACACAAAATACCCGCGCCACTCGTTTATCCCACGGCAACTGACAGAAAGTCTCTGGATCCGGAATGCCGACTAGTTCCATCGCCTCGGGACCGTAGCCGATATAATCACCATGTCGATCAATGAATAGATTCGCGGTCGAACCATAAACAAGTTGGAACCCACGCTCTGCGGTTCGTTCCCAATGGTCCGCCGGAATACCTTTACCGACGATGCGCCCAGTAACAGAGATGAACTGATAGTAGATGTATCGTATCCCGAGCTCATCTATTTTAGAGCGCACTTGTTCAACCAACGCGTCGCGTCCTGATGCGTGCACATAGCGTTCTAGGTCGGTTTCGGTGGCCATAGGTCTTCCCCTAATGATTTCGCTTTGTACGCAAACTTCTAATTGACACCATTTCGATTAACTCCACGGAAACGGGCTGTTGGATTCCGGATGCAAACGCCCTTCGGCAAAACGCGAAAATCGAAATGGTTGTAGTAGTCTAGACTTTTTGCCCAAAATTTCTTCAGCAACAAGCTTACCGACTCCGATCATTTTGTAACCGTGATTTGAATCGGCAATCACATAGCAGTTTTCTCTGTAGGTATCGAATACTGGAAAACTGTCTGGTGCGAGGCAGCCTATCCCTCCGGACGGCT
>Ga0310344_10003320_pt1 | contig 12002 bp, 22 predicted proteins | sample HC15DNA20200_MG_FD_203801 | JGI IMG/M metagenome (GOLD analysis project Ga0310344, IMG submission 203801) | Marine microbial communities from station ALOHA, North Pacific Subtropical Gyre - HC15-DNA-20-200_MG | ecosystem: Environmental > Aquatic > Marine > Oceanic | place: Pacific Ocean: North... | reverse complement strand
CCATTCTACCACATCGGACTCGGTCTCAAGACGTTCCAGGGCGTGCTCGAGTTTCTCGAGGGCCTTCTCGAGCAAGGCGATCCGGGATCGCTGGAGATCCTCCGGCCACGCCCTCTCGGTGGTGGTCAGCAGTCGCAACCGCGTGAGGCGGTCCCTGACCGATTGCACCTTGTCAAAGTAACCCACAAGCCAGTCAGCCATTGCCAGACCTCCCCACAGAAGCAAGCAGCGAGCTAGTGACGGTCTCGTAATTTGGACGGAAATTATCACCTATTAACGCTCGCCGATGCAACTCTGGGCGGTCTTATGTCCCGGATATCACGCTCAATTTGGCCACCGGAGAATTCTGCACCACCGAGGCCACCCGCAGGATCTCCGGATCGGTGACCTGGGCGTAGAACTTGCGCGTGGTCGAACTGTTGGCGTGGCCCAGGTAGGTGGCCGCCGACTCGATCCCGTCGATTTGGGCCAGGTATGTCCCGATCCCGTGGCGGAGTTGGTTGGCCGTCCAGGTGGTCTCGAGCGCGCCGGCCTCGACGGCCCGCGCCACGACCCGCTTCACCTGGTTCTTGTAGTTGGCGGGCGACCCCCACTTGCCGAGTTGGAAACAGTCGTCCTCGTGAGTCGCGGCGGCGGCCCTGGCGGCCATCCGCTCCCGTTGGGCCCTGTTCCGCTTGTTGAGGCGGGAGGTCCGGGGCGGTTTTTTGGCCGCCCGCTCGGCCTTGCAGACCGACGGCCGGAAAAGCCAACCATCCCCGCCGTGGTCCTCCTGTTCCCGCTGGAGGTGACGGGCCAGCAGGTTGAACGCCGCCCGCGGGATGGCCTTGATCAGTGGTTTGCGGGTCTTCCGCCGGTTCTTGTGATCATCAAATCGATACGTCCAGCAGTCCTGATCGGGGAAGTAGTTCCAGACCGGCCGGTCCCCGCCGGCGTGCTCGGGATTCCCCGTCGAGGCCAGGCCGCGAAGTCGCACCACCTCGTTGGGTCTCATCCCACAAAGGAACTGAACGCGGACCATGTCCTGGAACGTCTCACAGAAAAACGGCAACGCGGCCTGGAGGGCCTCGAGCTCCACCGGGTCACGCGACTCGGCCACCGTGGTCCCCAGTTCGCCCGCCTGGAAGGTCGGCATCCGGTCGACGTTGGAGCCGGTCACCGCCGAGCACAATTTTTTCAGACAGCAGAACGAGACGAACAGCCGGACCCGCCGCTCGGCGTCCTTGATTTTCTTGAAGTTCCATTTTCGATGGGTCCGGAAATGTAGCCGCAGGTCAAAGAGGAGATCCGTATCGATCCGATCCACCGGCAGCGGCCCCCACAACTCGACGAGCGTATCGAGCACGTCACGGGTGACCTGGTGCTCGGAGTAGGAGACGTCCCGCAGCCGTTCGCTCGCCCAGTAGATCTCGACCGCCTCGGCCACCGGGTACTGGGGCCCGATCTCACCGGGAGCCACCGGCGTGGTCGTGGCAACGACCGGCCGGGTCGGGGCCTGTCGGCCAGGTCGGGACTTTGACCAGTTGACGGTCCCGGTTCGGTATTCTTCCAGGAACCTCTCGTGCTCCCGCTTGGCCTCGGCCGTGCCGGCCTTGCCCAGGTATCTCTTGAACACCTGTCCCTTGATCACCTTCTGGACGAAGTTGCGGCCACGGCCGTCGGTCTGGAGTTTCGGCGGTTTGTATGCCATCGGTCACGGTCTCCTCACTGGGGGTTAGCCTGTCGGGTGACGAAAAATCGTTACCCACGGGTCACGAAAATCGTTACCCAGTCAAAAACAGACCACCCACCTGGGTGACCGCCGCACGACCTCCCCGGTGATCGGGGTGGCCGGAACTCTCGGCGTACAAGGTAGTTACGGCATCCTATCCGGACGCCGCCAGAAATGCTCCCGTCAGGGAAGTGGCCGCTGATCATAGACTGAGAATCCAGAATCCTAGGCCACTAGACGAAGGGGGCTTCTCTCACCGTGTTCCTGTTTTATCGGTAAACAAAGGTCCAAAGGTGTATTTGGTATCGGCCGCCGGCTCCACACTTCCCAACACAAACCAACACAAACCAACAAATTCGTTACCCAGAATCGTTACCCACTATCCGCTTTCGCCACCGCCCTGGCGGACCTCCTCCTGCTGACGGGCGGCCCGGACGTCGGCCAGGGCCTGGGCCAGTGCCACCTCGAGATGCCCGACAAATTCCGAGAGGAGTTTCTGGCCGCGGGAGAACTTCGCCGCCCCGTCCATCCGGAAACTGTCGACCTGGTCGGATCCCATCCGCTCGGCCACCGCCCGCAAATCGGCCGCCGATTCCTCCACGATGGTGGCGTATACCGCCAGGTCATCCTGGCTGCATTGTCCGTAACGCTGAAGACGTTTTTTTGCCATTGGTTCCCTCCGGGCCGACTCTATCACACGATAGCGCAAGGGCACAACAGCTAGCACACGGATCTACACAAAACCAACAGGACACCAGCTAGTAACTTGCAGGAAACTTGTGACGGGCGCATATTGTCGGAATGGAAATGGAGGCCAACTACCTGACGCTCACCGAGGCCGCCCGGCTGTTCCCAGGACGCCGCAAGCCGCACACCGAGACGGTCCGCCGCTGGATCAACTCCGGCGTCCAGGGCGTCCAACTGCGGGCCATCCACAACGGCCGGTGGTACACCACCAGCCGCTGGGTCCGGGAGTTCCTCGACCAGCGGACGGCCGCCAGGAACCGGAGCACCCTGCCGGCTCCCTCGATGGTCGAGCGGGCCGCCGCCGCCACGGCACGGGTACGGGCCCAGTGGGCCGAGGAGGAGCGGGTCGATGTCTGAATCCACTTGTATGCTCCCCGCCTGCGACCGGCCGACCTACTCCCGGCAATTGTGCCGGGGCTGTTACTGCGCAGCACAAAGGCGGATCAAGGCCGGCCGCTACACCTGGGCCGAACTGGTCAAGTGGGGCCTGGCCGGAGACACCAAGCCGCGGATTCACAATCCGATGTCGGTGGCCCTCGAGAAGAAAGCCGGGGGCGGGGAATGAACCAGGCGACGCTATTTCCTGTCGAGACCGAGTCGCGTCCCCTCACGATCCAGGAACGATTCGAGATCTACGATCGGAACCACCCGGAAGTGTGGAGGCTGTTCGTCGAGTTCGCATTGCTAGCCAAAGCCCGTGGCCGGACCCGTTACTCGGCCCGCGCAATCATGCAGCGGATCCGCTGGGAGCGGGAGGTTGAGCAGGAGGCCGCCGAGCCGTTCAAGATCTCCAACCTCTGGTCATCCCGCTACGCCCGGAAGTTGGTCAACGCCGACCCTGAGACCTGGGCGGGGTTTTTTGAACTGAGACAAACCAAGGAGTGAATCCCGCGCTGTGGCCCGCTCCGCCAGGACGGCGGACCGCTCCCCGATTGCGGATCCGGTGGAACCGGGCGGGCCACGTTTCAAGACACCAGAAGGAAGGAGCCTTCCGATGCTCGTGCTGACCAGAAAAGAGAACGCCCGCGTGGTGATCACTCACGGGGGGGAGACGCTCACCGTGATGGTGGTCGAGGCCCGCCGCGGATCCGCCAAGCTGGCATTTGAGGGCCCGCCGGAGTTCAACATCCTCCGCGAGGAGTTGGCCGACCAGGACGCCGTGGCGGCAGCCGGGGAGGCCGGTCGTGAGTGATTGCCCGAAGCCTGGAATATACCCCGACGTTCCCGACCTGGTGTACTTCGGCTGGGACGCCGTCAACAACTCCAGCCTGTCTCCGGCCCTGCGGTCGATGGCCCATTACCACGCCGCCCTGGACCGGCCGCGGAAGGCCACGCCAGCGATGGAGTTCGGGCGGTTCGTCCACACGGTCGTTCTCGAGCCGGAACTTTTGGCGGCCCGCTACGTTGTCACGCCCGACCTGGTGGCCGAGCTCGAGGGCGAGTACAAGAACCCGAAGGCGTCCAAGGAGTACAAGGAGAAACTGGCCGCGTTCCACGAGCTCCACGTCGATCGGGAGGTGATCGAGGCCGACTGGTACGAGCGGGCCGTCGAGATGATCCACGCGGTCAAGGCGTGCCCGAAGGCGGCCAAATACCTGCGCGGCGACGGTGAGAGCGAGACGTCGATCGTCTGGAATGACGAGCTCACCGGCCTCCGCTGCAAAGCCCGGATCGACAAGCGGGTCTCCGAGGGTCTCCTGGCCGATCTCAAGACAACCGCCGACGCCAGCACGTTCTCGAGATCGATGGCCGACTTCGGCTACGCCCGCCAGGCGGCGTTTTATACGGACGGGATGCGGACGCTGACCGGGCAGGAGTACCGCCTGGCATTTGTCGCCGTGGAGAAGGAGGCCCCGTTTGCGACGCTGTCGGGCGTGGTCTCGGAGGCCGCCATCGAGTATGGCCGCCGGCAATACCAGCACATCCTCCGCAAGATCTGCGAAGGCCGGGCCTATGACAGATGGCCCGGCTACGAGCAGCCGGCGGAGTTGGACCTACCGGCCTGGGCGTACCAGGCCGAGGACGTGGCCCTCGATGTCGGTGGGGCCGAGGTGAGGATTTAAGGAGCGAGACAATGGACATCAACGCGGCATTCCCCAGCAAGTGGCTCAAGGCCCCGGATCTCGGAGGGCAGGACGTCACCGTCGATATGGCGCACGTCGTTAAAGAGGAAGTCGGCCAGGGTACTGAAGGTGAGGTCAAACCCGTCCTCTACTTTGACGGCCAGCAAAAGGGGCTAGTTCTCAACAAGACCATCGCCAAGACCATCCAGGGTCTGTACGGATCCGAGACCGATGCCTGGGCAGGACGTCCTATCACGCTTTTCCCGACGACGACCACTTACCAGGGGGAGGTGAAGGACTGCATCCGCGCCAAGGCCCCCACTGGGACAGTGGCCGCCCTGGCCTCCCCGCCGCCGCCACCGACGCCGCCGCCGGCGTCCGAGAAGGGGCCGTTCTTCTAATGGCCGGCGACTGGATCAAGGTAAAGACCGACCTGGCGACCGATCCGGCGGTGATCCGCCTGGCCGACGAGCTCGACGTCGAGGAGGACGTGGTGGTCGGCAAACTGTGCCGGTTGTGGTCCTGGGCCAACACCCACACAGAAAACGGTCACGCTCCCGGCGTGACATCCGAGTGGTTGGACCGTTACCTCGATTGTCACGGGTTCGCCCGGATCCTGGCCGCCGTCGGCTGGTTGGAGGTCACCGACGACGGTCTGGAGATCCCGCGCTTCGAGCGTCACAACGGCAAGTCGGCCAAGACCAGGGCGACGGCCCGCGAGCGAAAACGCCGGGAACGCGGAAAAACCAGGGCGGATGCCCAAACATCCGCCCCGGATGCCCAAACATCCGCCCCGGATGCAACGCAACGCAACGCAACGCAACGCCGCAACGGTCACGCCGACACCGTGACAAAACGCGCGCACACTGGAGACAGAGAAGAGAAGAGAAGAGAAAACACCCCCCCCCTTAACCCCCCCACCTGGTCGGAGGTCGAGACGGCGTTGACCGGGGAGGGCGTATTCGCGGCCGGTCCAGCCGTCCAGGCGGCCCAGCAGATTGGGGCCAGTCCGGCGGAGGTCTGGGCCATCATCGAGCACGCCAGAAGCAAGCCGGGGGCGTGGGGACCGGGGGCGATCCGCCACCGGGTGATGCACACACGTCCGGGACTGGATCCAAGCGAAGGGTGGCCCTCGGAGTCAGAGGAATTTGAGCGCGAGAGACAGGCTTTCTTAGAAGGGGAAGAAAGGCGGGCCAGCAGAGCGCAGGCGGACCGCGAGAAGGCCCGGAACGCCGAGACCAAACGAGACGACGACCAGCGGGAGGCCACCTTCGGACCGATCCTCGACGGGATGGGCAAGGAGGCCCAGGACAAGCTGGCCCGGTTGTGCCTCGGTACGGGGCCGGTGATGACCAGTTATCGACAGGCCGGGCCCACCGGCATGGCCCGCCAGTTGATGCTGGCCGAGCTCGAGTACGGGGAGTTTCAGTGGTGAGAAAACTCCGCGTCGGCAGCCTGTTCTCGGGGATCGGTGGTTTCGAGCTCGGACTCGAGCGGGCCGGGATGGAGGTGGCCTGGCAGGTCGAGATAGAGCCGTACGCCCGCCGCGTCCTGGCCAAACACTGGCCCGACGTCCCGCGTTGGGACGACGTGAGGACGTTCCCGCCCGACCCGGTCAAGCCCTGGGCGGTCGACCTGGTCTGCGGTGGCTTTCCATGCCAGCCGGTGAGCCTGGCCGGCCACCAGAAAGGGGAAGAGGATGAGCGTTGGCTCTGGGACGATATGTGTCGAGTTTGCGACACTCTCAAACCCCGATGGGTCGTGGCGGAAAACGTGCCGGGGCTCCTCTCAGCTTGTGATGGACTGGGACGCCGGGGAGCTCTGTTCGGAGGAGTTCTTAGAGACCTGGCCGCGCTCGGGTATGTTGTCGAGTGGCATTGCATACCGGCTGGAGGACCGGGTGGAGTCGGCGCGCCGCACAAGCGGCTCCGGGTCTGGATCATCGGACACCTTCCCGACGCCGTCGGCGCGGGACTGGAAAGACTGGCCGGGAATGTCAATGACGGGACAGAACCCGGACGGATCCGAACGGGACAGAAGCGACCAACTGCCGCGGAGGGTCTATTCATCGATGAGCAAAGATCAACCCACTGGGATGCTAAATGCCGACTGGGTCGAGCTACTCATGGGCTACCCGATGGGGTGGACGAGTGTGGAGGATGGGAGTGCGGAGTCGACCGGGTGACGACCGGCCAGGCCAACCGCGTGGCCCGTCTCAAGGGCCTGGGCAATGCTGTCGTCCCGCAGGTCGTCGAACTTATCGGGCGGGCCATCCTCCAAACGGAGGCCGCTGGTTGACTGAATATACCTGCACCATCTGCTCTTCACTTTTCGACCCCGAAAAGACCGGGGGCGTGGCGGGTGATATCGGAATGCTCCCGGTCTATTTCTGCGTCTGGTGCGGGTCGGGGATGCGGGACTTTTGCGAGCAGTTCCACGCGCCTGATATGTGCCCGAAGTGCCAGGAAAAGGATACCGATGGGTAAACCGTCCAGGGACAAGGGGAAACGCGGCGAACGGGAAGCCGCGGGGATTCTCTCGGAACTATTCGACGTCCCGGTGCGTCGGGCCCAGCAGTACTCGGGCAACGCCGGCACGGCGGACCTGGTCGGCCTGCCCGGCGTCCACGTCGAGGTCAAGCGGCGAGAACGCGGCAACGTGGCCAACTGGCTCGACCAGGCGGTCGACGACGCCGGCGACGAGACCACGCCGATGCTGGTCCACCGGGCCAGCGGGCGGCCCTGGATGGCCACGGTCCTGCTCGACGACCTGCCGGACCTGGTCTGCCGGTTGTATCTCACGCTGTCCTGGGAACCTGACGAGGAGAACGAATGAGAATCCCACCGACACCCTGCGACGACTACTGCCACCAGCCGAGCGACCGGGGGATCATGGCCGAGGATCTCTGGGCCTTCCAGGACCGATTCCGCGAGGCCCCGACCGACCAACCGACCGACCAACCGACCGACCAACCGACCGACCAACCGACCGACCAACCGGGGAGGGGACATGGGCCGTAAGCCGTTAAGGATGCACCAGATCAGCGATGATTGGAAGATCCGCACGATCGGTCGAGAGGAGATGGACCGCTCACTGATGGGAATCATCGAGCGGGCCACCTGTGAGCCGGTCCTGGTCTACGAAAAGGAGATGGCCATTCTGGATTACATGGATTGTCACGGCTTGAAGCACTATCAACAGGCAGCCGACGAGTTCCGCGAGCGTATCGCCGACGCCTGGTTTGGTCCGCTCACGCCGGCATGGTTCTCGCCCTGCGATGACGTTGAGATCAAATGGAGTTGATCAGATCCAAGGACCGATGGCTGGCTGGCATGATCGGCGGCCCGGTGGAACCGGAGGACGTCGACCAGGTGATCGAGAGCGTCCAGCCGCCGGCCGACCCGATCAATCCGAGCCACTACCGCCAGGGCACGCTCGAGGTGATCGACGCCATCGAGGGACTGGCCCTGGGCTACCGGGAGGGGAACTGTCTCAAGTACCTGGCCCGGTACAAGTACAAGAACGGCCTGGAGGATCTCCGGAAAGCTCGGTGGTATCTGGAGCGACTGATCAGGGAAGTGGAGGACGCCGCCGATGGCAGATCGTGAACCACTCACCCCGTGCCCGTCCTGCGGGCATAAGCCGTCTATCCTGTTCTCGTCCACGGCGGGCTGGGTGGTGATGTGCCTTCGATGGAATTGCGAACACCCCGCCCGATCCAACGAGCCGGGGCCCAACCAGGGCGACGTGGTCGCCGCCTGGAACCGGGAACAAAGTAAGAGAACGGACTGAGGGGGGGAACCATGCCGACGACAGCCACGACGATCAAGGAGGGGCACAAGTACCAACTCGGTGACCTGCTGATTTGGTACGAGCAGAAACCAGGCGAGGGGCGACGGGTTCGGCTGTTCGTCAAAGCCGGACAAATGCCGATTGTCAAACACGTCGACCGTCCTCCCACTTCCGGCTACAATGCCACCACCACCGACTGAGGGCTACGGACGGCCTGGCGGTGCTTTGACCGATTGACGGCTCCACGGCCTGGCGGTTCTCCGCGGGGCCGTTTTTCATTTGGGGCCGAGTCGATGACGACGGGAGACTGGATTGCCCTGGTTGGAATACTGGCCACAAGCTGGCTGGCTCTAGCCCGCTGGATGCTCCAGATCACCAAGGCCCTGGCCCGTCTCGAGGATATGGCCGACGACATCCGCGGCGTCAAGAAGGTGGTGGATCGGAACACGCGAGACATCAGCGCGGCCCGCGAGCGAATCGGCGTCCTGGAGAGCCGGATCCCCAAATAATGATTCCAAGCCGTCTACAACCTGGCGACGTCATGGCTTGCTGGGGCCGAGACTGGATCTCGCGAGGGATCACCTTCGGGACGTGGTCGCTGTTCGGCCCGCGAGGTCTCCGGCTGGGCCCGTCTCATGTTGCCATTATATGCGAATGGGCCGGTGAGCCGGCCTGGGTCGAGTCGACGACGATGGCCCCGCACGAGTGCCTAATCCGGGGCGAGCACGTCGCCGGCGTCCAAGTGCATGAACCGGACAACAGGATCCGCGACTACCTCGCCCAGGGCGGCAAGGTGATCCGATACGCCCTTACACCGATCAACAGACTGACGGGATCCGAATCGGAACTCCTCACCAAGATCCTGCTGGGGAAGTTCGTCGAACGGGGAATCAACTACGACCTGGGCGGCGCGTTGATCTCGGGGACGCGGGTCTTCCAGTTGCTCCGCTCATTCCCCGGCGCGGATCTGAACCGCCTGTTCTGCTCGGAGTTGGTCTCGGCCGTCCTGCAACGGCTGGGCCGTCTCAACCGCACAAATCCGACCCGTCACAATCCCGCCCGGCTCCTTCGGGAGGCCGTCCGCCAGGGCGTCTACCGAAACGAGGGAGCGTTGTGATGCAAAAGAATCTACTGATCACCTTCCTGGTCCTGTGCCTCCCGCTCGGCTTCTTCTGCCCGGCCATCTCGGGGGGATCCGAGTCGAAAGCCTCCAAGACGCGGACGCCGGCCACGGTGGTCGAGCCCGACGTGATCTCGGCAGCCTGTCACGTCGACGGCTGCTCGGGCACGGCTATCGAGTTCGGTGGCCGGGCCTGGGTGGTCACGGCGGCCCATTGTTTTGAGCTCGGCCAGAAGGTCTACGTTGTGACCGGCGACAAGCTCCGCTCCGGCGTCGGCATGGTCGTGGCCATGGACTTCCGCGTCGACCTGGCCCTGGTCGCTGTCGAGCGTGAGACGCTGACCTCCACGGTGGCTGTCCCGCTCAAGTTGCCCGCCGGGCCCTGGTACGGCGTCGGCTATCCGGAGGGCGAAGGACCACAAGCGTGGTTCGGTGAGTTCCTCGGGATCCAGCGAATCAGCAACCTTCCGCGTGGCCGCTGGTCCTGGAAACTGAAGGAGGGCCGATTCGAGCACGGCTCGAGTGGCTCGGGCGTATTCAAGGGCGGCAAGTTGGTCGCCGTGGCCACGCACAAGAACGACAGGACGCGCGAGATCTTCGCGGCTCCGCTTCACGATCTCCAGGCGTTCTTAGCGCGGGTTGGCAAGGAACTGCCAAGGCTCCGGAAGGCTTCGCTTACCGAGCTCGTCGAGGAGGACACCGCGCCCCATCACACCACGACCGAGATCCAGCCGGCAGGTGATACGCCGGCAAGCTGGGGCGACCGGGACCGGACCCGCGAGATCCTGGCCATCAAGGAGCAACTCAAGACACTCGCCGGCAAGCCAGGGCCACCAGGCCCGCCAGGCCCGGCCGGCAATACTGGCCCAGGGATGGACCAGGCCAAGTTGGAGGAGATCCTCCGGCGGCTGGAGTCGCTGGAGACGTGGACGCGGGACTTCCGCGCCACTGTACGAATCAAGGTCCATCCAAGGGAATCGACACGATGAACGAACAGATCGCGGCACAACTGGCGACTCACTCAGCCGAGATGGCAATGGTCCTGAGTCAAACCGCCGCAAGATGGAATGGCTCAATTGCCCATGTCAGTGAGGAGAGCAGCAAATTATTCCAGCTAAAGCTCCAACTCATCGGAGCCACGGCCCAGAACCTCCTCGAGCAACATGGCCAAGCGAATATGCAAACGCAATTGAAGGCCTCCGGGATGTTCCCCGGCGTCCAGCAAACGCCGGCCGCTCCGCCGGCGGCGGGTAGCTAATGTGGAACTGGGCAGCCTCGCTGATTGGTGGACTGGCAGGACTCGGGCCTGGGAGGCCGAGCACCAGGAATGGCTCGCCGCCTTCTGGTCCGGGGACCGCGCCGCGGTCGAGGACTACCTTGCCGGACCTGGCGGCGATGGCAACGGCGGCCGAGCTCGAGCAGTCGATCCGGAACCACCGCCACTCGATGGCAATGGGGGCGGCCCAGCTACGTGAGCACTACGGCCGCAACTGGGAGGAGCCGGAGGACGTGGCGATCAGTTGGAACTCACCGACGACGGTTAACCACGGCGGCGGTCTCGGCCAATTGGTCGGGGGCGTCCTGGTGGGTGGCCTCGGGAGCCTCGGCGTGGCGGCGGCCCTCGGACTCTTCGCGCCCTTCGAGCCGACGGGCCCCGCCGCGCCCCCCCAGCCGGTCGAGTGGGATGTCACCATCGAGAGCGTCAACGGCAAGCCGACAGCCACCAAGGTCGAGGTGGTTAAATGACCATCCAGAAAGTCGACGTCGTTGATATCCACAGTCTGCCGACCGACTCGGTGGCCTCGGGCGACTTCCTGGCCTTCAGCGACGAGAACGAGGCGGGCGACCCGTGCAACAAGGTCACCATCGACAACTTCGTCTCGGCCATTGCCGGGAGCGGCCTGTCCGCCTCGGGGATCCAGTTGTCCACGTCGGGCTCCGGGGCCACGCTGACCGGATCGACCGACAATACCGTCTGCACGGTGACCGGGGCCGATGCCATCCAGGGCGAGGCGAACCTGACCTTCGACGGGAACACCCTGGGCATAGTGACCGGGAGCTCTGCGGCTGTCCCGTTGACGGTCACCGGGGCCTCCGGGCAGTCGGTCAACCTGGTCACCATCGAGAATAGTTCTAACGAGAATTTCGTATCGGTCGGATCGACGGGCACGATTCTCCTCGGCATCGAGGGAACGCGCAAGATACAAGTGGAGAACGTGAGCGGCTCCAACGTGGCCGGCAAGCACCTCGACCTCCGCTCGGGCAAGTCGACCGGGAGCGGCCTGGGCGGATCCATCCGGCTCTACACCGCAGGGACCGGGGCCGGAAGTGCCACCGGCGTCAACAACCACTCCGAGGCGTTGCGGATCTGGTACGACAAGAAGGTCGATTTCAAGATCTCGACCAACGACGGCACGACGCTCAACACGATGTCCGCCGCCGCTTACCTGCCGATCAAGGTGGGCGGGACCGACTACTTCCTCCCGCTCTACGAGGAGATGTGATGGCCGAGATCATTATCCACGCCTGGGGCAAGGTGGCGACCGTCACATACCCCGACGAGCTCGAGTCG
>Ga0310344_10003319_pt1 | contig 12005 bp, 8 predicted proteins | sample HC15DNA20200_MG_FD_203801 | JGI IMG/M metagenome (GOLD analysis project Ga0310344, IMG submission 203801) | Marine microbial communities from station ALOHA, North Pacific Subtropical Gyre - HC15-DNA-20-200_MG | ecosystem: Environmental > Aquatic > Marine > Oceanic | place: Pacific Ocean: North... | reverse complement strand
ACTCATTGCAAGTGCATCGGACAATATCCGCACCAGCCATTGCAAGTTCATATATTTGCTGAAGGGTTCCTTCATAATCCGCCGTCCTCGTCACAGTCATCGACTGAACACTGACAGGGGCTCCGCCGCCAACAGGCACATCGCCAACCATCAGTTGTCGAGTGACACGTCGGGTGAATCTTGGCAAAACCTCCATGGACAGAAGGCTACCGTTCACTACAGAGCGCTACCTTCCCCAGTTCAGGCTACGATCCTTATCCCGTAAACTCAGTGGCAACACTCAACCGAAATCTGGCAAATCCACAAGGTCTCGATAGAGGGCCACTAAGGCCAAAGCAATCAGAAACACCACTACCACACCAGTAAGAGACTGCAGCTTTCCGGCATCGGCTACATACCTTTTTCCTCCACGAGATCTGATTCGCTCGTAGGTCGCGATAGCGATATGTCCACCGTCTAATGGCAAAAGTGGCAACAAATTGAAGATCCCGACAAACACGTTGACGAGTACAACAAACCACAGAAATATGTGGAAACCAGAATCAAGAGCAGCATCACCAAGACGTACAGCCCCATATATCGACAACAAGCGACTATCATCCTCTGTGCTGTCTGTTGCCACAACTGGAGCAGGCCGATCCGCTCCTGAATCGACAGCACCTTCCACAAAACCCGAGATGCCTCCCGGCGTGAAGAAGCGCAACAGCGCCGCTGTCGACTCCCACAGAAGGTCTCCAAGGGTGACAGAAGCTTCGAAAACAGCTTGTACCGGTCCGAGCCCGACCATAGGATTACTCGCAGAAACCCCAAAAAATCCCTCTACTGCGGCCGATTCAGCGGGAATACGACGGGGAATTAATGTCATACCAATCACCGCGTCATCAGCACGTCGAACGATTAGCCGATGTGACGTACCAACCTTGACAAGCCTTTCCAAGTCTGACCAAGTAGGCGTAGTCACGCCATCAATCGCAATTATCTGATCGCCTCGTCTTAGACCCGGAAACGCTGCAGCACCGCTCACTGTCAGGCGCTCCCCAACAGTAGCGGATCGCACTAATCGCGCTCCATCTCGTTCAAGTTCAACAGTCACCAGTCGACTCGGTTGAGATCGCACTAGCTCACCAAAGCGTGCAAAATCGGGAACAGGGCGACTCCCTAGGCTCACAATTCGATCGCCAGGAAGGACACCAGCCTCCGCAGCAGCAGAACCCGAACTGACGGTATGGACCACCCATGTATCATTGTCCGGTCGCCCCATCCAAACAAAGATTCCTACCAAAAGTAAACCAGCGAACAGAAACTGTGTTGCTGATCCAGCTAAAGCAACAGCCAGACGCTTCGGATAGGACTGCTGCCTATAGGTTCGATATTCATCACCCTCATCCACTTCCTCCAAGTTGGTCATACCCGAAATTTTTACGTAGGCACCGGCAGGAATTGCCTTAACCCCATACTCGGTTTCGCCTCGAGTTACCGACCAAACACGGGGACCAAAACCAACAAATGCCTCAGTCACCTGCATACCAGCCCATCGAGCAACCAAAAAATGTCCCAGCTCATGCAAAACAAGCATCACGATGAACGAAAAAATAACCGCCAGCAAAGAAATACCGAACCAAAAACCAAACGCCGCAATAGACCCAATCAGTAATACAAGTCGAATCCTTCGATCAGAAGTAGAGAGGATCGACTGTGTCACGATCGGGCGTCCAACTGGATATATGCCTGATGGCGAGCACGGGAATCCGCATCAAAGACTGCTTCCACGCTGTCGGCAGGAAATCCTGGCCACTTGTCCATTACTTCACAAATCACCTCGGCGATCCCTACCCATGGAAGTCGACCTTCAAGAAAAGCCCCCACAGCTACCTCGTTAGCAGCATTCAGCCAAGCGGGAGCCGTCCCGCCAAGACGACCAGATTCAAACGCCAGATCTAACAACGGAAATGTCAAACGGTCAGGCGCTTCGAAATCCAGATGCATCTTCTTAGACCAATCGATAGCCCCAAAAGGCAAGGTAAGCCGCTCCGGATAAGCCAATACATAACCAATACACAAACGCATATCGGGATGAGACAACTGAGCGATAGAAGCCCCATCGCGAAAAGCAACGATCGAATGAACTACAGACTGTGGATGAAGCACTACGTCAATCTGATCGTAATCGAGGCCAAAAAGTTCATGGGCTTCAATGACTTCTAAACCTTTATTCATAAGAGTCGAGGAATCAACCGTAATCTTCGGACCCATTGACCAAGTTGGATGAACAAGCGCATCTTCTACAGCGACTTCCTTCAACCTTTCCTGAGAATAACCTCGAAAAGGCCCACCCGAGGCCGTAAGGATTACCCGATCCACAGCTACTTCCCCACCATTCCTTCCAAGACATTGATGTATTGCACAATGTTCACTATCTACAGGAAGTAACTCAGCTCCCGGTGTCATTCGGGCCTCTCTAACTACAGGACCCGCAGCAATCAGAGATTCCTTGTTGGCTAACCCTAATCTGCGACCGGCTCTCAGAGCAGCCAGTGTGATAGGTAATCCAGCAAATCCCACAACAGCATTGAGCACAAGCTCCGCCGCCGTTGCTGCCTCTACCATGGCAGCTTCACCAGCCAAAACTTCCGTACCCACCGGAACTCGACTCGCTAGATCGCCGGCAAGAGATTCATCTGCAATGGCAACAATCTCGGGATGGAACTGCTCAGCTTGCTCTACGAGCAGATCCACCGAACGCGCTGCTCCAATAGCGGTCACCTCGTAACAATCGGGAATAGCCGAAGCGATGTCAAGGGTCTGAGTCCCTATAGACCCCGTTGAACCTAAAACCGCCAAACTCGTCATTACCACTACTCCAAGCCAAGCCAAGCCATAGAACCGAGCCTAACGGTCCCTATCTGTCGCAACTAGAAGAGACCCTCTAAATCAAGAGCCGAAGCCAAATAGGTCCAACATGCGAGCCGTATAGTAAGTCGCTGGCAACACAAACAGTAAAGCATCAAAACGATCCAACAGACCACCATGACCCGGCAGCACACTGCCCATATCCTTGATACCCAGATCCCGCTTAATCATCGACTCACAAAGATCACCCAAAGGCGCTGCAAGGGCTGCAACAATACCCAAGACAGCGACAGACATAAGATCACCAGGTTCCTGGCCAAAGGGAGTAATTCTCCCAACAACTAGAACACAAACAGCAAAGCAGGCAAACATTCCACCGACAAGTCCCTCCATCGTCTTATTAGGGCTAACTGCAGCCAGCGGAGTCCGCCCAACTAAACGACCGATAAATAAGCCGCCGACGTCATAACCAACGGTCGCCAATACCGCTGCGAGTAACATGCCAACGCCGTTTTTATCAGTAAGCATAAGACCAGCAAAACAACCGAGAAGCCCAACATAGAGAACTCCAAAGAGAGTCACAGCAATGTTCACCATCGGGGCATCTCGATCAACACCGCTCAAGTACCAAAGTAGACAAAAAAGAACGGTGAGAATTAATAGCAATGGGACAGCCGCCTCAAAGCGCCAATAGGCACCCAAGTTAAGCGCACCCACCGAAACAACGCCTAGCAAAGTAGCTGGCTGATAGCCCACTTGCCGAACTGACCCATAGAACTCGGCTGCAGCAAGCACCAAAACAATCGTAGATAGTGCCAGTGCCGCCGAAGCCCCGACCTGGAAAGCAACCAAGGCGAGAACCCCTAAAACGATGCCAGTCATAAATGCCATCGGCATATCTCGGCCACTCGAAAACGAAGACGCTGAGCGGTCCGGCCGACGCTTTCGAGCGCCGATATCAGGAACTCCCGTCGAGTCAGCTGATAGATCATCCGGTGGCATCAGAGGTGGGTTAAACGTGCTCCCACTCGGCAGATTGTCATCGAAGAACGATGACGCATTGGGAGCATCAACCGAGCCGACAGGCTGTTGAGATTCATGATTTTCTGGAACATCGTTTGCCCAACGCGGCTCCTCTGAAAGGGTCCCTGGCCTCAAAGAATCCGATGAACCGGTCGGGGGCTCGGTCCAATGTGGTAATTCCTCCGCAGGCGATTCAGCCTCAAATACCGAGCGCCCCGGCTCGACCGCGTCCTCAGCTGGCTCTAAGCCGAGGATCCGGATCTCCTCAAATTGTTGATCTCCACTAGATTTTTGTTGATTCAAGGGTCCTCCCTTGCCAGATCTGTTCAGACCTCAAGCAGTTCATCCTCTTTGTTGGAACGAGCCGCGTCAATTACTATCTCATTCCTGTGCGTCAGATCGTCAAGCTGGGTATTGCCGAAACGAATGTCATCTTCAGATATATGACCCTCACTACCAATACCCTCTAGATCCTTCCTGGCATATCGCCGAATACCACGAAGCTGATTCTTGCCATCTTCAGCCATTCGACTAACCATCCGTGCCATCTCTCGACGACGATCCTCCGTCAACTCAGGAAACGAAAGCCTAATAGTGCGGCCATCATTGCTCGGCGTTAAGCCGAGATCAGCGTTCATAATGGCGCGTTCGATGGCAGAAACATTGTTGGAATCGTGTGGAGTCACCAGTAACTGCCGAGGTTCTGGGACACTAAAAGTGACTAGTTCTTGAACACGCATTTCTACTCCGTAGGCTTGCACTTGGAGATTCTCAACCATCGCGGAAGATGCTCGACCTGTACGAATCTTAGAAAACTCACGCTTGGTATGAGCGACCACATCTTCCATTTTCTGATCTGTCTCCTCCAGGATTAGCTGAATCATGTCATCGCTCAAGAAATACTCCTATTCAGGCAACCAGCGTACCGATGGACTCTCCGGCGAGGATGGACCGGACATTACCTGGTGACATCAAATCGAACATCACAATCGGAATATCATTGTCCATGCACAAGGTGACTGCTGTCGTATCCATAGCCCTGAGCCCCTTCTGAATGACTTCAAGGTACGTAACTGTTTCGAGCCTAGTCGCATCAGGGTCTTCACGGGGATCCGCCGTATACATCCCGTCGGTCCCTGAATGTGTTCCTTTCAAAACAACACCGGCTTCGATCTCAACGGCACGAAGTGCAGCAGTCGTATCTGTAGTAAAAAAGGGATTACCAGTTCCACCTGCAAAGATTACAACTCGACCTTTCTCCAGGTGTCGTATAGCTCTTCGACGAATATACGGCTCAGCAATCTGTTCCATGTGGATCGCAGTCTGCACTCGAGTCGGTTGTCCCAACTGTTCGAGAGTGTCCTGAAGTGCTAAAGCGTTGATTGTCGTCGCCAACATGCCCATGTAATCGGCTTGTGCACGATCCATTCCAGCACCAGCACCAGACATCCCGCGCCAAATATTGCCGCCACCCACGACAACTGCAATATCAACAACGAAGTCACTGCAAACCTCACAGATTTCCTGTGCGATCCGAGCAACAACCTCTCCGTCGATGCCGTAGCCCTCGCCCCCGGCGAAAGCCTCGCCCGACACCTTAAGAACCACTCGATCCCAACGAGACGCGAGGTTCTGGGGCATACAATCAGCCTCCCAGATGGGCCTGGACAAAGCGAACGATTCTACCGTTACCTAGAACTTCTTTTACCAAAGTCTTGTCGCCATGTAAACCCTGCTCCAACAAAACGGATTCTCGATACCAGCCCGACATTCGACCTTCGACAATCTTATCCCAAGCCTGTTCGGGCTTTCCCTCTGCCTTCGTGACCTCCAGCAAAGAAGCACGTTCCTTTTCGATCAACTCGGGTGGAATTTCTTCCCGGCTTAGGGCAGTCGGTTTAGCGAATGCAATGTGCAGAGATATCTGATGCAGAACTTCCCGATCAACGTCTGAACCTTCAACAATGACACCATTCACTCCTCGCCCATCTTGAACGTGAAGATAGGTATCCAATATGTTGCTATCTGAAGGCTCGACACGGAGCACTCGACCAATCTCGATATTTTCCTTAACTGCAAGTTTAAGATCTTCAATTTGGGCCGAAAAACCCTCAACTGCGGTCTCACCATCAGCCAGCACAGCTGCCACCAAGCCATTCACCAAATCACGAAAATGCTCTGACTTAGCAGAGAAGTCAGTCTCACACTTGAGATGGACTAGCGCCGCCTTACCATCATCTTCTGCAATTGCAACAGCTCCTTCAACATTCTGCCTATCAGAACGGGTTGCTGCCTTGGCCAAACCCCGCTCGCGCAGGAGCTGAGATGCATCTTCAAAATCACCGTCGGCGTCAACCAGGGCACGCTTTGCATCCATCATTCCCGCACCTGTCGCATCGCGCAGAGATTTGACATCCTTCGCAGTGATATCAGACATCTGGGTCAAGGCCCTTCATCTCATCTCCACTGTCATCACTGTCATCACTGAGCTCCTCCGACCCTGGGATAGCAGAAAGGGATTCAGTATCTAGCAAACCCGCTTCATCCTCAGCAGGGCCACCAACTTCACCAGAATCATCATTGACAGCAGGACCACCAACTTCACCAGAATCATCATTGACAGCAGGACCACCAACTTCACCAGAATCATCATTGACAGCAGGACCACCAACTTCACCAGAATCATCATTGACAGCAGGACCACCAACTTCACCTAAACCTGCGATCCGTGCCTCTCGCTCTATGGCGTCTGCTCTGGCTTCCTCAAGTGCCTGGGCCTGCTGGGCGGCGCGATCATCCGCATCCAACGCCGGGACATCTTCACCTGTATTTTTGGCATGGGCATTGGCTATATATCGACCTTCCTCAACAGCATCGGCGAAAATGCGACATAAGAGCTGACCAGAGCGAATCGCATCATCATTACCGGGAATCAAATATTGGATAGGATCTGGATCGCAGTCAGTGTCTACAACAGCCACAACAGGGATGCCTAATTTATTTGCCTCAGTCACCGCTATATGTTCGCGGGCCGTATCGATTACAAAAATAGCATCAGGCAGCCCCTCCATATCCCGAATACCACCCAAATTGCGCTCAAGTTTCTCGAGTTCACGAGAGTAAAGAAGGGCCTCCTTCTTTGGCATCGCCTCAAACTCTCCAGAGTCTCGCATCCGTTGATATTCCAACATCTTTCCCACGCGCTTCGAAATCGTTGAGAAGTTGGTCAGAGTACCGCCCAACCATCTCTGGTTTATGTAAGGCATTCCGCATTTTTCCGCATAAGAGTTAATCGGACCCTGTGCTTGCCGTTTCGTCCCGACGAATAGAAGTCGACCACCTTTGGCCACAAGATCTCGAACAAAAATGTAGGAACGTTCAATCTGTTCAAGCGTCTGTCGGAGATCAACGATGTAAATCCCGGAACGCTCACCGTGGATAAACCTACGCATCTTCGGATTCCACCGACGAGTCTGATGGCCAAAATGCACACCAGCCTCCAATAACTGCCTCATAGTCACGACAGCCATGCCACAAACTCCTTTCCCAACGGTTTAGCTCGCCCCGTCCCAGCACCCGAAGGCGACCGTGGGTGGATCAGGGTGAAAATGATTTTATTTCTTGCATAGCGCAAGATGAAGCTTCCAGTGTAACGGTCGGTTCCCAAGCTTCACTTCTGAAACTCTATAGATCTTTGATATAAAAAACCGGCTACAAACCCGACCCGCAGCTCACAATAATCACAAATAGAAACGGCAACAGCCAGAGAGGCGGGGGCCTTCGCCGAACACTCATAAACTCCTTCACCACAAGTGGAGCACGAAGCTAACTGCCAAAATCGTCGGGATGACCCCTATTCCGATTCTTCCTCTAAAGTCTCAGCAGAAGCCGAACAAGATTCATTCGAAATAGCCCCTGATTCCATCACAGTATTGCAGATAGTGGTCCCCTCTAATACTGCCCCAGTCAGATCCGCATTTGCCAAAATGGCATTTGTTAGATCTGCTCCTGTCAAATTTGCGTTCACAAGACTGGCTTCAGTGAAATCCACACTCACAAGTACAGAACTCGAAAGATCAGCTCCGGTCAGGTCAGCATTAACCAGCTTTGCACCACGCAAATTCGCGGCGGTCATAACTGCCCCCGTCATACCTGCATAGTACATACTCGCCCCCATAAGGTTTGCCCCAGTCAGGTCTGAAGCATCTAGACGAGCTCGGTAAAGGTTTGCCCCAGCCAACTGAGCACCCGCCAGATTTGAGAACTTCATTTGAGCACCTGCGCAGTCAGCAAGTGGCTCGACAACACACTCAGAAACTGCTCCTCCCTCAACTAGTGTCTGCCCCTCTTCGTTGATAGAAGTGGTAGTTTCCACAACTTCTGTTGTAACCACAGGCGCATCGGTCACTGTAGGAGAGTCCCCAGTGGTCGTTGAAACAACAGTCGTCGTCTCCACAGGCGCATCGGTCACTGTAGGAGAGTCCCCAGTGGTCGTTGAAACAACAGTCGTCGTCTCCACAGGCGCATCGGTAGTAGAAGCGCCTTCATCAACGCTGCCTCCCCCACCGCAACCAGCTACAACTGCTGCAACTAGTAACACTCCGGCTATCTCTCGAATCTTATTATGCATTCGCCCGTCTTCCCATTAGCTGTCCAGCACCGCCAGAGCATCCTCCATAAGAGAATTGATCAGAAGTGCCCCAACATCATCTTCATTCGCCACCGCTTCCGTCGCCGCAGTCTCGAGATCGATAACCAACTCGAAGACGGCACTACTAACGGTTGCCCGTCCTCGTAAATCTTCTGTGGCTTGAGCAGCTGCCAACTGTGCTGCTAAAGCATCGATTGCTGAACTCACTGCCGAAGCCTGCGCAGAACTGAAACCACCGTCGGAAGTGATCTCCTCTATTCCGGCACTCTCTAGAAGTTCCGTAGCAGCTTCATCAACTACTTCACCAGTAGAAGTCGCCTCCCCACCAGCATCAAGTTCAGTATCAGGGCTCCATACGATCTGACTACCATCCGAATCGGTAGTGGTCAGGCTGCCATCTGAGTTAACAGACCGCACAGAGGTAGATCCATCGGCTGTAGTCATCGAGGTTTCGCCGGTCGGTTCCCATGCCGTCACTTCACCAGTATCCCGAACTGCCGTGGTCGAACCGTCAGCTTCCACATTGATCTCAACAGTGGCACCGTCATCGGTAATCACCGTTCCAGAACCATCAGCGGCAAGTGTCACCTGCCCACCATCAAACTCGACCTCAAGCTCCCCATCATCGTTTCGAATAGCTTCACGAGTCTCGCCATCAGCTGTCGTTAGAACGAAGCTCCCGTCTGGCTTCTGGGTCATCGAAGCACCATCAGGGCGAATCCTAGTGATCGACCCATCCGGATTTAACGACTCAGTAAACGTATTCCCGGAAGCGTCAACCAACGTTCGACTACCATTTGGGTTTGTCGTTGCGACCCGCCCATCAGAAAACGTCACTCTCGTCGAACCATCTGGCAAGTGCTTTGTGGTCTGTGAGGAACCATCGCAGTTGTTGTGGATCAGCGAGCCATCATCACTCTTAGTAACCATCTGGCGACAGCCATCAGCCCCGGTGAACTCACGACTCCCATCCGGGTGCCAAACCGCCACACTCCCATCCGAGTAGGTCGTCTCCCGGCGACCGTCACTGAATTGCTTTACTGTGCCACTCCGTCCATCAGGTTCGACAATCGTACATTCGCCAGTGTCGTGATTACAGGTACGAGCGAAACCGTCCGAACTTGTATGTGTAGTCGTGCCGTCATCATTCCGCACTTCACGAACTACACGCCCAGAAGGATCGACGAAAGTCCCAATACCTGTTTCTGGATCGAATGTGCCCGAACCACCATTGCAGTCGCTACGGGTTATCGTGCCGTCTTCATTGCGAGCTTCTTCCCACTCACACCCACCGGAATCTGAACCCCATCGACGACCAGTAGCCATATCCTCTTTATTCCATCCACCATCCGAGCACCGTCGAGTCGTAACACCCGTTTCAAAATCTTCAGACATGTTGCATGTAAGTCCATTTGGCATGGTCTCAGTACGAGTCCCGCTAACTGGATCGAATGTCTGAGTATGCCCATCCGATGAAACCGTGGTGATAGTGCCGTCATCATTGAAGACCTGACGAAACGACCGCGTACGTCCCTGCCTATCGGTATGTGACATTTCACCGGTCTCAGGATTGACCGTCATAAGAGTCCCATCCGGATTAGTCAAGGTGCAACTGCCGTCTTCATTCAAGACCACGTTCCGCGGACAACCCATCTGACCGCCGGGACCACCCGAACCGCCGGGACCGCCAGAATCACCGTGCATTTCAAAATCACGGACCATCCCATCAGGCGAAGTGATCGTGCCTGCACCTGTCGCCATATCGACTTCAATCGTGTTCCCCTGTGGATCAGTAAAGGTACACAGACCTTCAACCACTAACCCCTCAGGAGGACAGCCACCTGGCCCCTGAGGACCATCAGAACCATGATGTGAACCCATCCTAAAGGGTTCTACCGAACCATCTGGAAGCGTGATCACTCCCTCACCAGTTTCCAAATCAAAGGTAATCGTATTACCACCCGGATCCGTAAAGGAACAGGTATTAGCAGACTCATCAACGACTCCGTCCGGCGGACAACCGGGCTGACCACCTGGACCACCTGGACCACCGCGATTGTTCATATTGAATGTCTCAACACGCCCATCTGGCAAGGAAATAGTGCCATCACCGGTTTCTATATCGACTGTAATCGTGTTGCCAGCTGGATCCGTAAAGGAACAGGTATTAGCAGACTCATCAACGACTCCGTCCGGCGGACAACCGAAACCACCACCACCAAAATCTCCTGGTCCACCCATCTGCATCTCATTACCTGAAGGGTCAAACATTCGGATATGCCCGGTTTCCATATTCATCTCGACCCGGTTACCTCCAGGGTCGGTCATGGTGCAAATATCACCTTCAATCGAAGCCTCAGCTGGACACTCCATAGGTCCACCGGGAAAGAATCCTCCTGGCCGGCCGGAACTACCCGGACCACCTTGAGGTCCTTGCATTCGGAAATCCTCAATGCGTCCATCAGGATGGGTAACAGTCCCACCCCCAGTCGCAAGATCAAAAACGACCTGTCGGCCTCCGGGATCAACAAACGTACAGGTATTAGTCTCTTCGTCAACTACACCATCCGGTGGACATCCTGGACTACCAAATGAACCACCGTCAGGATTGCCCATTTGACCCATTTCGAAATCATGTACCTGGCCATCAGGCGAAGTCATCGTTCCCCGCATCGTGTCCATGTCGAAAGAAACCTGATTACCTTGGTGATCGTTAAAAGTGCACGTGTTTGTTGCCTCTTCATACTTTCCATTCGGCGGGCAACCGGGCGGCATCCCCATCCCAGGACCTCCGCCCATATCCATCCGTAACTCTTCGATTGATCCATCGGGTTTCATAATGGTGCCGTAACCGGTATCCATAGCAACTGTTATGACGGATCCACTCGGATCCGTAAAAGTGCAAGTGTTGTTCTCCTGATTGATCTCACCTTCTGGTGGACAACCAGGACCTCCAGCGTTAGGCCCTCCCGGACCTTGCGGTCCTCCCCGCATGTCAAATGGACTCTCTCTGCCATCAGGCATTGTGATAGTTCCCTGACCCGTATCAATATCAAACGTGATCGTGTTGCCACCTGGATCAGCGAACGTACACGTGTTGGCCTGTTCATCCACAACACCTTCGGGTGGACATCCTTGAACATCGCCTCTACCACCACCCGGACCAGGCCCCATACCTGGACCTCCCATTACAAATGGCTGCTCCCGCCCATCAGGAAACGTTATGGTACCTTTGCCGCTTTCAAGGTTAATCGAGACCGTGTTGCCACCTGGATCAGTGAACGTACACGTGTTGGCCTGTTCATCCACAACACCTTCGGGTGGACATCCCATGCCACCACCTTGGTCCATGCCACCACGGAACTCAGGACATTCCATACCCTCAGGACACGGCTGCATACCCTGACCCGGTTGCGGACATTCCATACCCTCAGGACACGGCTGCATACCCTGACCCGGTTGCGGACATTCCATACCCTCA
>Ga0310344_10003318_pt1 | contig 12007 bp, 9 predicted proteins | sample HC15DNA20200_MG_FD_203801 | JGI IMG/M metagenome (GOLD analysis project Ga0310344, IMG submission 203801) | Marine microbial communities from station ALOHA, North Pacific Subtropical Gyre - HC15-DNA-20-200_MG | ecosystem: Environmental > Aquatic > Marine > Oceanic | place: Pacific Ocean: North... | reverse complement strand
CTTCTTGCTGAGGCTTGTTGTACGCCGGGACCGTAAAAAGGAACCCATCAACCCCTAGTTTTTCAGCTTCTTGGGTTAGCTCTTTCGATGCGAGATGGTTATTATCAGTTGTACCAGCTATGATGGCGACATCGGTACCAACTGCGTCCTTGACCTCACCGAACAGTTTTAGTTTCTCCTCATCAGACATCGAAGGAGACTCTCCAGTTGTCCCTCCGATAACTAGCCCATCATTACCAGACGCTATGAGCGCCTTGGCTAAGTTACCGGCCTGTTGATAATTGATCTCCCCATCCTCTGTCATGGGCGTGATCATAGCTGTAAGTAGGCGTCCTATTTCAGCTGGCATCCGATTAAACCCTCCCTGTCAACTTGCCCAAGAGATTTCTACTCAATAACTGTTCAGCAATTTGGATTGCGTTGAGAGCAGCGCCTTTCCTTAAGTTATCAGATGCAATCCACAACACGACGCCATTGGGATTCGACGTATCTTGACGAATCCGCCCGACCAAGACATCATCGATGCCTTCCGCGTCGAGAGGCATAGGATAACTATTCCTTAGAGGGTCGTCTACTACCTTGATCCCAGGTGCAGCTGAGAGAACCTCACGAACCTTCTGCAAATCAACTGGCTCATTAAACTCAATATTTACAGCCTCACTGTGACCTACCATTACTGGGACACGGACACATGTAGCTGAAACCTGCAAATCAGAAAGATGGAGAATCTTACGAGTCTCATTTACCATCTTCATCTCTTCACTGGTGTACCCGTTCTCCTGAAAAGATTCTACGTGGGGAATCACATTGAAAGCGATCTGATGTGGATACACTGTGGGCGTGGGTAAGCTATCTGCAGATCCGACTTGAACTTGGCTTCGAAGCTCCTCCATAGCCGCCGCTCCGGTTCCGGAAACTGACTGGTAAGTTGAAGCGATCACTCTTTGAATCGATGTCATGTGATTAAGTGGGTTAAGAACCATTACAAGCGGAGCAGTGGAACAGTTCGGCACAGCGATAACTCCGGCATGCTGAGTAAGATCTTCACCATTTATTTCAGGAACCACCAGAGGGACATCAGGCTTCGCCCGAAACGCAGAACTATTATCGATTACGACCGCTCCCTGGTCGACCGCTATCGGAGTGATATCCCGACTGGTGTCGCTCCCAGCTGACACAAAAACAATGTCAGTTTCCTGAAACAACTGCGGGGTTGCTGGCTCAACAATGAGATCTCTATCAGAAACCTTCATCTTCTTGCCCCATGACCGTTCGGAGGCACATAGCCGAATACTTCGAGCGGGGAAATTCCGTTCCTCCAACAAGTGGAGAAAGACAGAGCCAACCGCCCCTGTCGCTCCAACGATCGCGATACTACAACCGTCCATGGATACCTCTCACCAGATCAATAATAGCCCGTTATCCATTAGGATTCTACAGATCGATGTCCCCGTTCCCATTGTCACATCTGCACTCAAAGAATGCGCATCCGATTAGTGAAGAGGTGTAGTTTAGATTAGTCAAGAACACCCTCAAAAACTACCGCCATCTACCTTTCAGGTATGTACGCCTATCCATTCAGGGTGATAGTACGCATTGGAAACGATGAATCTACGCTGTTAAAGGCCCATAATCTTGTCAAGTCCTATAGTAAGGCCTGGGCGACTCCTAATGGCTCGAACAGCCATCATAACGCCAGGCATAAAGCTATCTCGATTTATAGAATCATGTCGGATAGTCAGAGTTTGACCAATGTGGCCAAACGTGAGTTCGTGATGTGCAACCCTGCCAGGCATACGAGCACTATGTATTGATACGCCGTCCAAGCTGGCTCCTCTTCCGCCTTGCACAAGTTCCTTCTCTGCAACGTTTTCAATAAACTGGTCTCCCCTACCTTCAACAGCAGCTCGGGCAATTGCTAACGCCGTTCCAGACGGAGCATCAATCTTATTCTCATGGTGCATCTCTAGCAGATCAGCGTAATCGAAAAAGCGTGCTGCGACCTTAGCGAGGTGAATCATAACTACCCCACCAATCGCGAAATTCGGAGCAATGAGGATCCCGATATTGTTCTCGTCTGCCAGCTTCCGAGCTCGTTCAATCACCTGATCAGGTATCCCGGTTGATCCTATCACCAAGTTCACTTTCTGCTCGGCAGCTGCCTCAATAACATGGGCTGAACCGTCTCCACTAGTGAAGTCTACAATCACATCAGCACCACCGATCACGTCGGCAATTGACTTCGAAAGGGGTATGCGATGCGATCCGTCAGGGAGATCCATTGTGTCATCGGGGGCAACAAGATCGGCAGCACCCACAGGATCCATATCAGGCTCTGAGCAAAGCGTTTCAAGAACCTGTCTGCCCATTCTACCGAAAACCCCTTGCACAGCGACCTTAATCTGATCAGCCATGATCTGCCTCCATTTGTTACAAGAAGAAATCGTAACTTATCGCGCGAGGTCGCGCCAGCAGAGTAAACGCTCCTTCACCCTTGATAGATGAAGAAGCGTCACAAATTGGATTTACATCCCATCGACGATGGACTAGTCGCGGCGCGGTGGCCTAGGCCCGCGATCACGTGGACCACGTCCACCACCACGAGGTCCGCTATAACCACGCCCTCGTGGACGATCGCCTCCTCTAGGGGGCCGGTCATTTCCAGACCGTTGAGGCCTCGGATCACTGCCTTCACCATCGGAACTGTCATCTCCAGATAGGAGGGCCCTACGAGACAGTGCAATCTTTCCACTAGGGTCAACATCAATTACCTGAACTGTCACTTCTTGACCAAGTTCAAGCTCGTCCTCTACTTCTGCAACACGGTAATTAGCAATCTCGCTGATATGAACCATGCCATCCTTGCCTGGGAGTATCTGAACGAAGGCTCCGAATGGCATGATACGCACTACTTTACCCGTGTATATCTCACCGACCTTCGCCTCTTTTGTTAGCAACTCGATAGTTTCTACCGCCTTTTTGGCTGAATCACCGTCAACGGAGGAAACAAACACAGTCCCGTCGTCTTGGACATCAACATTCGCGCCTGTCTCTTCTTGGATACCGCGGATAGTCTTACCACCCGGCCCTATAACTGCCCCAATCTTGTCAACAGGCACCTTGATGCTGATCATTCGTGGAGCAAACTCACTGACTTCATCACGTGGCTCTGAGATGGCCTCAGCCATGATATCGAGAAGCCGCAACCGGGCCTCCTTTGCTTGGGACAAAGTCTGCTCTATCACCTCATAGCCTATGTTTTGTACCTTTATATCCAACTGTATTGCTGTAATGCCGTCTCGTGTACCAGCAACCTTGAAATCCATATCCCCGAAATGGTCTTCCATACCTTGGATATCAGTAAGAGTTACAAAGTCACCATCGTCATTGGTGACCAAACCAACCGATATTCCAGCAACTGGTTTCTTAATAGGTACACCAGCATCCATAAGAGCAAGGATACCTGCACACGTGCTCCCCATCGACGTACTCCCGTTGGAGCCGAGTGCCTCGGCAACTACCCTAATGGTATATGGAAATTCGTCTTCATCGGGCAAAACAGCCGATATAGCCCGCTCGGCAAGCATCCCATGTCCGATCTCTCTACGACCTGGTGACCCTACACGCTTGGTCTCACCCGTACTGTATGGAGGGAAGTTGTAGTGCAGCATAAAACGCTTGGATTCAACCGGACTCAGAGAGTCAATTTTGAGCGCGTCACCAATCGGCCCGAGGGTGACAACTCCAAGTATTTGTGTCTCACCGCGTTGGAAAATTCCTGAGCCGTGGGGCCGAGGCAACACATGAGCTTCAGCTGAAATAGGACGGATCTCTGTGAGAGAGCGACCATCAGGACGTTCACCCAACTCTATGATCCTTCGCCGAAACTCTGCATCAACATAGGTCTCCAAAGCGTCCTTAATGTCGTCTTTACTCCATTCTTCTTCAAGTTGTGCAACTACATCATCTTGCAAAGAGTCGAGCCGGTCCTGTCGCTCCTGTTTTGTGCCTTCCGGAGACATCGCAGACTCCATCTTGCCATCAACCAGACCACCAACAACAGGTTCAAGTTCCTTGGGGTGTCCGTGGCGTACGTAAGTATCATCCTTCTCCTTACCAGCTAGACCAACGAGTTCATCCTGTAAGGCGATACCTTCAAGGTTTGTTTCTTGGGCAAGCTTGATCGCCTCAAGCATTTGATCTTCGTCAATTTCCTGGGCACCTGCTTCCATCATCAAAACGCCATCACGTGAACCCGCTACGATGAGTTCCAAAGCGCTAGCTTCCATCTGATCGTAGGTCGGGTTGACTACAAACGACCCATCAACATACCCAACACGGGTGGCTGAAATTGGACCACTGAATGGAATCTGTGAAATCGATAATGATGCGGATGCGCCAATAATGGAGAGCATATCTAAAGGGTGCTCCATATCAGCGGAGAGCGAGGTAGTGATTACCTGTACTTCGTTCCTGAAATCCTTTGGGAACAGTGGGCGGATAGGTCTATCGGTCAAACGCATCGTAAGGATTGCATCCGTTGTTGGGCGACCTTCTCTTCGGAAAAAGCTGCCAGGGATACGTCCTCGAGCATAATGTCGTTCTTCGAAATCAATGGTTAGAGGGAAAAAATCAATGCCCTCTCGCGGCTTACTCATCGTTGCCGTCACCAGAACCATTGAATCGCCCTGTCGGACGACGACTGCGCCGTGAGCCTGAAGCGCTAGCTTACCTGTTTCAATACTAATCGTGTCTGTACCAATAGAACGTGAAACTGAATGCATAACGATATAAATCCTCCTATGAGAACGGTGCCAAACAGAAGAACCCCCAGCTTTTAAAAGGGGGTGAAGGTGAAGGTTAACCTCTAAGGCCGAGGCGCGCGACAAGAGCGCGGTAGCGCTCTACGTCCTCAGCATTCAGGTACCGAAGCAACCTGCGGCGCTTTCCAACCATCTGAAGAAGGCCGCGGCGGGTGGACTCGTCGTGATTATGTTCGCGAAGATGGTTTGTTAGACCAATGATACGGGTGGTTAGGAGTGCGATCTGCACCTCAGTAGAGCCTGTGTCTCCGTCGCGAGTTTTATATTCCGTGACGACTGCTTCTTTTACGCTTTTGTCGAGTCCCATCCTACTTGTGTTTTCTCTCTTTCTTTTCTGCCTACGATTGTATCACAGCAGGTATTAGACAACAGTATTTTTAGCTCATGATACAGTCTGTTACTTATCTCTAAGATTGGTCTTGGTTACAGAAGTGGCATCAATAATTCCGCTTACTGGGTAATGATCTTCCTCGATATTTAGGTTCGCAACACATGAAATGTATAATGCATCGGTGACTCCCTCCTCCAGCATCCTTTCAGGACTCAATCCCCCACAACGCGAGGCCGTAGAAACTACTAGTGGTCCCGTGCTGATCATTGCAGGACCTGGTAGTGGAAAAACACGCGTAATCACGCACAGAATAGCCTACCTAGTCGATCACTGTGATGTATCACCTTCTGGAATCGCAGCCCTCACATTCACAAACAAGGCTGCCCGAGAAATGAAGAGCCGGATGAATGCCCTTCTTCAGGCCCGCTGTGAGCAAGTGACCGTCAGCACCTTCCATGCCTTCTGCGCGATGGTTCTGAGGCGGGATGGGACAGCCTTGGACATTAAGAATGATTTCACTATTTATGATTCTATCGACCAAATTTCCGCCCTTAAAAAAGCCCTGCAAGAAGCCAATGTCGATCTAAAACAATTCTCTCCATCTATGATGCATACAGCTATATCAGCTGCAAAAAGCCAACTCATTAGTGTCGAGGGGTATGGACTAGGCAAGAGTACTTATATTGAAGAGATCGTCCACCGGGTATATGAGCGCTACGAGGAGATCCTTAATCAAGCTAATGCTCTAGACTTTGACGACCTCCTATTGAAAACCCATGATCTGTTCGACAAGTTCCCACATGTTGTTGAGATCTACCACCAAAGGTATACCCACCTTATGGTCGATGAATTCCAGGATACCAATACGATTCAATACGCGATTACAAAACAACTGTCTGGAAAACACAGGAACCTATGTGTTGTAGGAGATCCCGATCAGTCCATATACGCATGGCGCAATGCAGATGTCCACAACATACTGAATTTCAAGACCGACTTCCCCGATGCAAAGCTGATAGCTTTAGAGCAAAATTACCGCTCGACTGAAACTATCTTGGAGGCCGCGCAAGGAGTAATTGCACCAAACGAGCAACGTGTAGAAAAGGAACTGTGGACTGATAACAGCCACGGTACGCAAATCGTTTTGACTGAGCAATATAACGAACAAGAAGAGGCTCAGTTCACCATCAGAGAGGCTAAACGTCTCACCCGAGAAAAAGAGTACGATCTCCGTGACATAGCCGTTATGTATCGACTAAACGCACAATCCAGAGCACTGGAAGAAGCTTGCGTACGCCAAGGGATCCCATATCAACTAGTCGGTAGTCTTCGTTTCTATCAACGCCAGGAAGTAAAGGACGTACTTGCCTATTTACGAGTCATTGTAAATCCAAACGATGATGTGAGTTTTCAGAGAATCGTAAACACCCCTACTCGGGGCATTGGACAACGGACTATCCACGAACTCACCCGTTATGCTAGAGACAACACGGTTTCACTATTCGACGCCATTGACCATGCCACAGTAACCAATGGCCACCCTGACAATCTGCCTCTGCCACTTCCGACCAGATCGCTAAATGCGCTCAGTAATTTCAAAAAAATGATTGTAGGTTTCATCAATAACCGAGAGAACTTGGATCTAACTACCTTGATAGACAAGATTACCGAAGAGACCGGGTACAAAGAGTACTTGCTAGGTGATCCTGATCGAGGAGAGGAGCGGTGGGAGAATTTACTGGAACTACGAAACACTGCAAAGAATTTTGAAGATTCGGGTGGTCAAGGAGCACTAAATGCCTTTCTAGAAAGCGTCAGTCTTGTGACAGATACCGATAACATGACCGAAGAAGCTGACGCGATCACGCTTATAACATTGCACCAAGCCAAAGGACTAGAGTACCCAGTGGTCTTTATAGTCGGCATGGAGGATGGTCTTCTACCACACAGTCGATCCATAGAAACAGGCGATCCCACAGATTTAGAAGAGGAGCGCAGGCTATTTTACGTTGGCATCACACGCGCAAAGGAACAACTTTATTTACTGAGAGCGTTTCGGCGGGGATTCAGGGGACGGTCTGAGCCAAACTTACCTTCAAGATTCCTCACCGACATCCCACAACGGCTGGTAACAAAGCCCGAACCAAATAAGCGCGATCGTACGCGTAAAGCAAACCTCATATCTTCTAACTACGAAAGAAAGCGGGGCCGCGGCAGCCAAGAACGTGAGATTGGTAATCCCGATCTCATACCAACTGCACGATCCGAAAATATACAAAAGCCGGTGACGCGGAGGCTGCGTCAGTCAGAAGCAAGTCCACCCAACCAAGCGTCCAAGCCAAAACTGAATACAGGCGATCACGTTCGGCACAAAACGTTTGGCGAAGGTGTCGTTACCGGAACCAAACCTTCACACGGCGATCTGGAGGTAACCGTCGCTTTCAGGGACGGCCACGGTGTAAAGCGCCTAATGTTAGGGTTCGCCCCGCTTGAAAAGTTGAAATAGGGCATCAGGTCCAATGTCTATCATTACCAACGAGATGCTTACTGCAATTGGCGTAGAGTCAAATACTCGTACATACAGGGTGGATCCGAGCGCGATTAGCCAGTTCGTAGAAGCAGTCGGAGACAAGAATATCGTATACGAACTTGAACACATCGCTCCGCCCACCTTTCTGAGGTATTTCGACGAAGTTCCCCCCTTACTCGAGTTCCCCATGCCTTATACAAATATCCTGGATGGCGGATCAGACTGGGAATTCTACGAACCTGTCCACACTGGCGATGAAATTACTTCAACGACAGAAGTTACAAAAATCTTCGAAAAAACTGGAGCCCTTGGGCATATGATCTTCGTAGTCCGCAGACATCGATATAACAGATCTGACAGTGTACAAATCGCACAGCAACTCAGTACAACCATCTACTATAGCGGGGGTCCGCAAGCGGGAACATGATCGCAATACACATTGGGTGAGCTCAAAGTCATGATAAAACTACTCAGCCGTGATCACGTATTCGAGGGTACTACCATCACCCCACTGGTAAAAACTCCCACGAATCGTCAACTCGTTCAGTACGCCGGAGCATCCGGCGATTACTATGAAATCCACTATGATCAGGCTTTCGCTCAATCCGCCGGCCTAGAAGATGTCATCGTACACGGTGCTCTCAAAGGAGCGTTCTTAGCAGAGATGCTATCCAATTGGGCAGGCCATCCTACAGCCCTTAGAAAGTTAGGTGTTCAGTATCGCGGGATGGACATCGTAGGCAAGCCAATAACCTGTAAAGGGATCGTAACCAACACGTTCTCCGACAACAGTTCCTATTTCGCTGAATGCGATGTATGGACTGAAAACGAGCGGGGCCAGCGCACAACGGTTGGAAACGCAGTAGTTAACCTGGGAACCTGAGTAAATCCCTATGCAGAATCAATAACCTGATGCGCACGGCGCTCAAATTTGGTCTTACCACCAGCGATCGCATCTTTGATTTTTTGTACAGCCTCTGGCGATACCCATAGGGTCCAGATTTCTTCATTTTCCTTCAGGTATTTCAGAGCCGCAACGTTTGGCAAAAGTCCTAGAAATCCTGACAGTATCAGCGATCCTTCAATCTCAGATAAGATCTCATCACCGGGTTTCATTAAGCCAAGAAGTTGGATGACTTCGGGAGCCCGCGTTCCTATATTCCTGTTAACACCGATTCGAAGAGTTGGTTTAGTTTCATAAAGACTACCTACATCAACAATTACTTCAGTAACCGGGGATTGTTGAACCCAGCCTTGGTCCGCAAGCAGAACGATATCAAAGTCACCCTTTTGCAAGCCATCTTGGTAAGCAGCACTCTCTAATTCCACCAGTTCAATATCGTACTCGTAGCCGTGCGAAAGGATGTAGCCCACGATGAAGTTGGCCAAATTAATGTTTTTTTCTGGCCAGTTTGCCATCTTTATATGTTGATCACTCTGCCTATCGAGCGCTAACGGTGTAGGAGCAGTCTCTCCTGACTCCTTCGCCTCTTGCTCTTTTCTGAAAGCTGCTGCCGTCGCTTCACCTACAGTGTGTACAGTTGGGGTAGGTTCAGGGGTACCTTCCGAAACTGGGACCACTGTTGGGGCCACTGCAGAAGCATCACCAACCACAGTAGGGACTGCTGTTGGTGCAGGCGTCGCCTGTCTTATTTCACGAAGTTGGTCAATTTCGAAGGGGTCCTCTTGTGAACTACACGCTAGCACCGCCATCGTGGCTATGCCAGCAACAACTGAAACAACTGTCCGGAGTTTACGTGTTCGCATAAATTCCTCCAACTTAGTTACTCGGGGCAACTCTTCTTACATTAAAATCTTGGGGTCTCTCAAATTCAGCATATTGCGTACGAATTTCCACTCCATTAATGGAACGGGTGAAGCCAGCAGTTTTTTCAAAGGCCATCACTTCGACTTCCAAGACGTTCTCGCCTTCCTGCAATATGTCGGTTCCGAGATTGTACCTGAACCAGCAAGCCGGCATCTGAAGTGACGCTTCGACCGGACTACCACGTGACTTAAGAGGCATCCATAGCTCACTCTGATCTGTAATCTCTGCATCCTCAGGCGGGAGGACCTCGTCGTTTAGCCGGATTTCGATAGTATCCTCAACACATAGCTCTGCGAACCGGATACTGATAACAGCTCCACGTAATTCACCGTCTCTATTAGCAGACTCTAAATCGTCCGATATGACAAACACCGCCCTCACAGTTTCCTTTTCCAAGAGTTCAACGGGGAGATTCCTATCTGGTGGGTTAGTAATCTCATCTTCTTTACGTCTTTCAACTTTGGGATAATCACCCTGGTAATCCAATAGTTCTTCAAAAACCAACCCAGACTCCCGAGGCTGCAGGACATAACGCTTGTTCTTTCTCTCATAGACCTCAGGGTGAGCCATTTCTCGTAGTATTTGATACTCGTCTCGATCAAACGGCCATTTCAAGTAGCCTAGATATAATCCGTCACCCCCCTGTCGGCTAACCGCCTGCCCGAAAGCACGAAACATTTCCCCGGTAGGCATCCCTACCTCCTCATGATAGATCCGCCGAGGAGGCCGGACGTATATGCCCGCATGAGAGCCGGCTGCGTCAACGAGCCATTTCACGTTAACTGATGTCGCATCCAAGAGTTGCTCAGACATCTGTCCAATTACAATATCTACACTTCCGTCACGCAACCATGTCTCGACGTCCAAACCTAGTTTGAGATTAGCCTCTCGCTGGTGAAAGACTCTCGCACCGACCGCTATATATCGACCCTGACGAGCACCAATCTCGTTTGCTAGACGACGAACATCTGACACAAATGAATTCATTAAATCACTGTGGCATTCCTCTTCACCACTGCGGAAGTACTTTGGAACGAACATGAAATCAAGTTCGATACCATCCGCAGCATAGTCCTCCATCACCTCCGCAAGTAGATCGAGCTTGGACTGCCGCACAGCAGGATGAGCATAGTCATAACACCACTCGTACCTTGGGTGGTGTACGTCTTTCTCAAGTAGGCAAACTTCGTTCGCAGACTCCCACTTTAGCTTCCCGCATCTATCTGAACCTGGTCTATCACAACTTTGGAGTTTTAGACTGGGGAAAACTCGAAGTCCGTCCGCTTTCCCGTGGTCGATCACTGATCTCAATTGGTCAATGCCCAATTCCCGGCTCGACTCAACTAAGCGCATTATTCGCCAGTCAATAAAACTATCCCAAGTTTCCTGCTGATCCCCAACAACACGGCCTGTCTTGCTTTCATGAAAATAGACATCTCCGTACCCTAAACCAAAGGCAAGGGTGTCAACTCCCGTTCCAAGCAGTTCATCGATGGGCCATCTTAGTTTAGAGAGACTTACTGGCGGATCAAGCCGCTTGGCATGAAAGTGGTGAGCGTCCTGATAGTAAATGAGACGAGGCAGGGCAGGTCGCTCAAACTCCAAACCAGTCACGGTAATTTTGAAACAGAGGTAACTCCATATTGGAGCTCCTCTCCTGTTACATCATCAGTTAAACAGTCGTTGGTTGGCACACTATCAACCTGCACAACATTGACACCATACGTAGCTATCGGGGACTGAACTGTAAACATCCCAGAAGATTCCGTAGTTACACTCGATGGACATTCGAGCCAAGACCACCCCTCTCTTACAAAAGCCTCACGCTCAGCGACTTGTTCTTCGGGAGAAGCCAAAGCAGCCCACCCGCGGTAGTGTGACCTGATACCAGCACTATCACCCTCACGAGAGACGATACGTTCACTGAATTCAGGTGTTACTCTCCCCCAGTAACGACCAGAGGGCATTTCAATAACGTTGGGGGAAAGCCGGTGGCCTCCTGTATGACTAGTTTGCCAAACCCGGATTGAGTTCGTAGCAAAATCCCTCCGGAGTGCTTCATAAATTGGGTAACCTCGCGAGGCACAGCAGATGTCTCGCGAGCCGTGCGTACATACAAGTATGTCTCGAACGTTATCGCCAAAAACTCTGTAACCATCAAAACTAGTAAGAGTGTCAGAATCCAAAACAAGACTTTCCAACAGTCCAGTCAAGTTGGAGTTAGGAATCAGGTATTCCTGTCGTTCATAAACATCGATCTGCTTATCCGGCATGGAGAACAGCATCACCCGGGAATGGTCATCACGAGAGTATTTTTCGTCTGAATGAATCGCCTGAAGCCTGATATCGGGCACCTGGTCGAGAATCGCGCCTACACCTTTAGGAAATCCCTTAGAATCTCTCACTTCATGCTCCCAGGGTTTGGGTATTTCGAGAACCAAACATACGGTCCAACGCGCTGCCGAGCCGCCGGGATCTTCTCCTTTTTCCTGAGA
>Ga0310344_10003316_pt1 | contig 12014 bp, 7 predicted proteins | sample HC15DNA20200_MG_FD_203801 | JGI IMG/M metagenome (GOLD analysis project Ga0310344, IMG submission 203801) | Marine microbial communities from station ALOHA, North Pacific Subtropical Gyre - HC15-DNA-20-200_MG | ecosystem: Environmental > Aquatic > Marine > Oceanic | place: Pacific Ocean: North... | reverse complement strand
TCCTCGAATGCTTCTTCTTCTTCTTCTTCTTCTTCTTCTTCTTCTTCGTGTTCTTCCCCTAAGGGAATAGTTGGAACATTAGTGATAGGTGTTTTGTTACTGTTTTGGAGCGGAGTATTGGCAACGCTCAACGCATCCTCAGGTGTTGTTTTTGTCTCTACAGTTCTTGTTGGGGTAGGTTCTGGTGTTACAGCGCACGTGGCCGAGTTGGCTATAAGAGCTAATGCCCCCATAGTCGCGACCCGCAGGATGTCCCGGCGGTGGAGGGCTTTGCTGATCATTGATTGGATGTTCTCATGTGCACGCGTGCTAACTGTTCATATGCCTGCAATAAGCCGACACGTATCTTCAGGTGTTTTCAGAGAACCGTATTAGCTGTGTTCAATTCGGCCTAATACAGTTCGTTCGAATGTAGCAGTACAACTGAATAAGGGTCAATGGTGGGCGCATTGTCTAATATATTTGTCGTGCAGTTTGGTTGGTACTCCTTGTGAAACGAGATAACTGGTTCGATGATTGGCATATTCAACACATTTTTGAAATCAATAATTCTGATTTTAGGGATTGTTATTGCTTCTGCGGCGGCTTTAGTGTTTCTTACCGTAGGTCCGATCGAGATTCCTTGGATACAAGAACGTTATAAAGCAGAAGTAAGTCGTGTGGTAGGTGATGTCATGATCCAGCCGGCTATCGCTGGTCTTGACGACAAGATTGAGCTCGTCAAATCTGATGCTCCGGTTATTAGGATAAATCAGACTGATATTGCCGACTTTTTAAGTGAGCGTATCTCCGACGGAAAACTTGCACGGCTCGCGACTTTGGAGGTCGAATTAAGAAGAGGCTTTATGGTTGTCGATGGACGGTTATCCGCTTTCGGTCAGATTCCCTTCTCGATTCTTCTTGTCCCAACAGTGAAAGACGGTTTTGTTGACGTCGAAGTGCAGTCCATTGATATAGGGATAGTTGCTCTTAATAACTCCGATAACCAATTTATTGAGAATATCAGGTCGGAAATTGAGTCGATTGTTTCGACTTATCTAAAATCCAATGGTCTGACTATAGAGGCAATCGATGTCCAGAATGGGTATCTGTTGCTGACGGTAAATGGTATTTGAACTCTTGCCACTGTTGTTATTGCTACTAGCGATCTAGTAAGGTCGTTATCCGTGGCAGTAATTATGACAGTTCGAAAGACGTCAAATTTTGTGAGGCAATAAGAGTGTTTTATTTGCATCGGGAAGCATGTGATTAGTGAGTGATCGATTGATTCGTGTGGCGACCGACGTGGGGGGTACATTTACTGATTTGGTCTCGTGTGAGATAGATCAAGATACAGGTGTAGCAAGTGCGGTTCGATCGCATAAGGCAAATAGTACGCCACCTGATTTTCAGCAGGGGGTTATGAATGTACTAAAGCGTTCGAAATTAAATCCAAAAAATATTGGATTTTTCGCTCATGGAACCACTATGGCTATAAATGCTCTTCTAGGTAGGAGTGGTGCTCCTACCGGATTGATCACGACTCAAGGTTTTAGAGATGTTTTGGAAATAGGACGAGGTAACAGGCCTGACTTGTTCAATTTTCACTATTCCAAGCCGAAGCCGTTTGTTCCGAGGCATTTGAGATTTGAGGTGGAAGAACGGACCAGCCATTTAGGTGACATTATTGAGCCTATTGATTTGCAGCAACTGGCAATGGTGCTTGATCAATTGAAAAACCATAACGTGAACTCTGTAGCCGTTTGCTTTTTACACTCCTATGCTAATCCGCAAAACGAACTTCTTGCGGTTGATTACATATCGAAGGAATGCCCTGAAATGGCATGCATAGCTTCGCATATGATTTCTAGGGAGTGGAGGGAGTATGAGCGTACCTCTACTACTGTGCTCAGTGCGTATGTTCACCCTGTGGCCGCTAGGTACCTTGAGAACTTAAGTAATGCTATGGCAGATGTGGGATGTGCCCGGAATATGTATGTGATGAAGTCCAACGGGGGCATAGATACATTCAAGTCGGCCACCCAGGCGCCGATCAATCTGTTGGAATCTGGACCTGCAGGAGGGGTATTTGGTGCTGTGGAGCTTGGCAAAAAGTTATCCATCGGAAACATTATTTCTCTCGATGTTGGTGGCACTACTGCGAAGTGCGCATTGTCGATGGGCGGTGAGATTCAAGTGACGACTGATTATCGGGTTGAAGCCACACCGACTTATCCCGGCTACCCGGTGTCTGTTCCAACTGTTGACCTAGTGGAGATTGGTAGTGGAGGGGGGAGCGTCTGTTGGATCGACGACAATGGAAAACTAAGTGTTGGGCCTCGTAGTGCAGGAGCTGATCCAGGACCAGTGGCCTATGGATTAGGTGGTACTCAACCGACAGTGTCTGATGCTCATCTGATAACCCGACGAATGAACAGTAAATTGTTTTTTGGTGGAGAAATCGCACCCGATCTTGATGCAGTAGAAGATGCATTTGGTGTATTGGCGGGTGAGTTGGGTGTAACCGTGGACGAGGTCGCTTGTGGCGTAATACGAATGGCAGATTCTAATATGGCTAATGCTCTGAGGCTAGTATCGGTCAACCGAGGGCATGATCCTAGGGAATTTACCTTGGTGGTTTTCGGAGGTGGTGGAGGGCTTCATGCAATTTCTGTTTCAAACGAACTTGGTATTAACAAAGTATTGTTACCTATGAATCCTGATGTATTTTCGGCGTGGGGTATGTTACTGACCGATCTCCGTAGGGACTACATAAGGACACGTCTTATCCCTGTTTCTACAGAGGGTGCGCATCATGTGCGGCAGCAATTTGATGGCATGAAGAAAGAAGCTGTGGCCGAGTTCGCAGAAGACGGTATTCCAGGAGCTCAGCTAACTTGGTCCCAATATGTCGATGCCCGGTATCGCGGCCAAGAACACACTGTGAAGATTGAAGTGACCGCTGACCAAATTGATGAATTGGCAGTAGAACAAATCGTAAATGATTTTCATGCTGAGCATGATCGTAAATTTACATTTACGCTTGAAAACCCTGTCGAGATCGTCAACAGTCATTTGATTGTGTACTCGCCTGTTCCGAAACCCCAGCTTAGCGAATTGCCGTCTTCTGCGGATTCTTTAAACGACGCTTTTTGCGAGAATCGGAATGTGAACTTTGATATGCATGGATGGTTAAATGTTCCAGTATACGATCGATCGCTTCTTGGCCCTGGCATTGAAATCCAGGGCCCGGCGATTATCCAGGAGCCTTCGTCAACTTTCGTTTTATGGCCCCGATGGGAAGTTGAGATCGATAAGTTTGGAATAGTGCACGCCCATCGCGTAGAGAGGCATAAAGATTCAATTGATCCATAGTCGTGAAGATCCGTTTACTATCGAGATTATTCAAAACTCTCTGGTGGCTATTAGTGATGAGATGTTCGAAGTTATTCGTCGAACTGCAATGAGCCCAATTATTTATGAGGCTTTGGATTATTCGGTCAGCATTACTGATTGTGACGGGAACATGCTTACCCAAGGCAATGGAGTTCCAGTATTCCTAGGCGTGATGGACTCTCTAGTTGACGAGATACTGGAGCGTTATCGTGAGGAATCCATACGCCCTGGAGACATATTTGTTTCAAATGATCCTTATGGTGGAGGAGCCACTCACCTTTCTGATATTGCGGTGATAAGTCCAGTTTTTTTTGATGAACAACTTATAGCATTTGTGGTTAATAAATCGCATTTCACGGAGGTTGGGGGTAAAGATCCTGGTAGTTGGACTACTAACGCTGTCGAAGTGTTTCAGGAGGGGTTACAGTTACCGTACTTGAGGTTGTTCTCAGGTGGCTCTCTTAACGAAAGTATCGTACGCCTATTGGAAGCTAATGTTCGGCTTCCACAGATGACCCTTGGGGATCTTTGGGCTGGGGTGGCAGCGAATAGAGTGGGTGCTCGGCGCATGCATGATCTTATCTCTAAGTATGGTCTTCCTGCGTTTATGGATGCGTGCCGATCATTATTGGATTATGGCGAGAGAGCCGTTCATGCTGAAATTGATAATTTGCCTAAAGGCACCTACTTTGCTGAAGATGTTATAGACGATGATGGGCTCGGCAATGGGCCTTTTCCGATTGAGGTCCGGGTGGACATTTCGGACAATGAATTTACGGTTGATTTTTCCGGGAGTAATTCACAGGTACCAGGTCCAATAAATGCATCACGGACAGCCACGGAATCCGGGGTTCGTGCGATATTTAAGGCGCTGACCAACCCTGGCATACCCGCGAATGCGGGCTGTTTTAGGCCGTTGAATGTGATATGTCCTGATGGAACAATATTTACTGCGAATCGACCCGCTCCGGTATCCCTTTATTGGGAGACTATCATGGCGGCGGCTGATCTGGTTTGGAAGGCTCTTGCTCCTCATATACCCGAACGGTTACCGGCAGGTCATTTTCTGTCTGTCTGCGGCACGATGATTAGCGGCACCCACCCGGTGACTGGAGAGTACTTCCTTATGGTAGAGCCGTTGGTTGGTGGGTGGGGTGCTTCCTTCAAATCTGACGGTCAGAATGGGCAATTTGCTTCAGCCGATGGAGAGACGTACAACATTCCGATTGAGATTCTTGAAACTTTGTACGGGATTAGGGTTAAACAATATACATTTCATAATGAGGATGGAGGACATGGCGAGTACCGCGGTGGTAAGGGTGTAGTGTTGGAGCTTGAAGTGTTATCTGAGGATGCTACTCTAACTGCTAGCTTTGGTCGACACGCGAGTAAACCATGGCCCGTAGGCGGTGCTGTTAGTGGTACCAACAACCGGATTGAGATACAACGAAGCGATGGTCGTATAGATACTCATGCTATGCCGTCTCGGGTTCGGCTTTACCAGGGTGATCGGCTTCGATTGATTACTGGCACTGGTGGAGGATATGGTGATCCGTTACTGCGTGATCCAAATTCGGTCAAATCGGACGTCGTTGATGGATACATTACGATCGATCAGGCTCTCAAATACTACCGAAGCATCGATATCGCCGATTGATTAACGAGCCTTGGTTTAGGGATGGTCAATTGCGGCCTGGATGTTCCAGTATTCTTGGCGTAGCGCGAATTCCAAAGCGTCCAATTTGAGGCTCTCTTTCGAGCTAAGTCTGAGGTATCCCCGCGGGGGCTCCGTCCCAATGTACGGAATAATAATTTCATCAAACACAAAGATTTCACCTTGATTCCTCGATTGCAGTGAATCACTTTTACCGCGTATTAGATTGGTGAATTCGTCGTCGGGGAGGGAACTTACGTCACTTGGTTTTGGCATTACGCTAAATACGGTGCGGTCAAACTGCTTGGCTTTCTGTTTTAAGTTGGCCAGCTCATTGCTATTTGGAAGAGAGTCCCAGAATCGATTCCACTGTAGGGATGCTTTTGGTCCTGTGACATTTGTTTGCCAAGCATCTTTGTCCTCGTCCCACCAGACAATCATCGACGTGGTCAATTGGCGATATTGACTTAATGAAGGAGTGAGGTGTGTTGATTCTGATGCTGGGTAGTCGCAATATGCTTCTGGTTTTGGATCTTCCATTACGCACCGGATAGTGTTCCACTGTTGGCGACTTTGTGAATCGGTCGCCTTTCCCATAGGCGCTGGATTCGCTGTACAACTAACTGTAGTTAACATAAACAACATGGTGGCAAATGCTATTTGCATTTTACATTTACTACCTAGCACGGGTAACGTGCGTAAGGATATTAGTATTGTGGTCAATCTATCGTGTGAATTTTGCCATTGGATAGACCAACTGGCTAATAGGTCAGCAATGTTGATGTGTGGGAGCTCCAATATCCGGTAGTTGCGGTTGTTATTATTTTCCATGTTCGGTTGAATCTAAGTAGTATTGGGCGAACATGGATACAAAGCAAGATTACACGAAGGAAATGTTTTGAAAGCAATCATGCTGATGTTCGATTCTCTCAATCGGAACTATCTTCCACCGTATGGCAACGACTGGGTTCACGCGCCAAATTTTCAGCGACTGGCTAAACATTCGGTGACTTTCACAAATTCGTACGTAGGCAGTATGCCTTGTATGCCAGCTCGACGCGAACTTCATACGGGCCGATATAATTTTCTTCATCGCAGCTGGGGACCGTTGGAGCCGTTTGATGAATCCATGCCGTTCAAACTGTCTCAGCATGGGATTCATACCCATCTTGAAACTGATCACTGGCACTATTTTAGTCCGGGTGGGGGAACCTACCACACTAGATATGACTCCTGGATGTTTCATCGAGGCCAGATGGCTGATCGCTGGATCGGTCAACTTGAGGACCCCGATATTCCTGAAGGTAATCCTGCAGCCAAACCACCTGACGCTTGGAGGCAGCAATGGGTTAATAGGGAGAATATGCCTGACGAACAAGATCATTATTTAGCTCGAACTGTTGGTGGAGGAATTGATTTCATACAGCGCAACCGAGATTTTGATGATTGGTTCTGTCAAATTGAATGTTTTGATCCACATGAGCCATTCTTTTCGCCTCAACGATACAAAGAGCTTTATTCTGATGCATATGAGGGTCCTGTATTCGATTGTCCAACCTACTCCCGAGTGACACAGGATGATGTGACAGTAAGGCATATGCAGATTGAATACGCTGCATTAGTAAGTATGTGCGACGCGTATCTTGGGCAAGTTCTGGATGTCATGGATGAGTTGGATCTGTGGGACGACACGATGCTTATCGTTAACACTGACCATGGCTTCTTGCTGGGTGAACACGATTGGTGGGGGAAGATGCAGATGCCTTGGTACCAGGAGCTGGCAAATACGCCGTTATTTATTTGGGATCCTCGACATAAGCGTCAGGGTGTGGAATGTAATTCCCTAGTGCAAACTATCGATTTACCAGCTACATTATTGGAGTATTTTGAGGTTGAGCCATTAAATCATATGGAAGGGATAGCCCTCTCCGGGGCGCTTGCTTCGGATTCATTAGTGCATGATGCAGTTTTGTTTGGTCGTCATGGCTGGCATATCAATTGTACGGATGGTCGCTACGTATTGATGCTAGCGCCTAATAAAACCGAACATTATGAATATACGCTTATGCCTACTCATATGTGGAGTATGTTTAGTGAGTCGGAACTTGCATCGGCAACCCTGTCATCCCCATTTGATTTTACTAATGGAGCTCCGTTATTACGTATGACTCCTGACCCGGTGGAGGCAAAACGTAGTTTGGCTCACGACACGGACACTGATGTGCTTAATACAGTGCTATATGACCTGGATAAAGACGCCAGACAAGTCAATCCTATAAAAGATTCCATCGTGGAGTCAGTGATGCGGGGCCATGCCAAGAGACTGATGAAGGCAAATGATGCGCCTAGCGAAGTGTTCTCACGATACGGGTTGTGAAACGCCTAGGGGATGCGCTTTAAGTGGAGTTCTGGGGGCCTGTAAAACGCGACGGCCACCAGTTAGCGTTTTTAAGAAGAAGCACTATGCTTGGCACGAACAGCGCACGCACTATAAACGTGTCCATCAATACCCCGAAGGAGACTGCAAAACCTAACTGAAACACCTCTCGCAAAGGGAGTGTCATCAAGATTGAAAATGTTCCGGCAAGGATAATCCCAGCGGATGTGATGATTCCGCCTGTTCTTGAAACGGCTAATTGGGTTCCTTTTTGCAACCCGTGATTCTTCGTCTCCTCTTTAATCCTAGACATCATAAGTATGTTGTAGTCGGCTCCCAGTGCTGCTAGGAAGATGAACATCCATACGCCGTTCTGATACCCAACACCGGGATGTCCCAATACGTACTGAAAGATAATTACACTCACACCGAAGGCCGAAAGGAAACTGAAAAGGACACTAAACAGTAGGTAACTTGCTGCCACAACGCTTCTCAGTAACAGCAATAAAATTATCCAAATTAAGACTGCCACAATAGGGCCGACCTTAATCACATCTGCTGCTACAGCGTCCCGTGTATCTGCTTGTATGGCTGTGGGACCCCCTACTAGTACCTGTCGGCCGTCCTGTTGATCAATACCGAGCTCAGCCACGGCGGATCTAATATCTGATATCGTGTCCAACGCATTTTCGCTGTACGGATCGTTTGTTAGAACTACATCCAGACGGGCTGTCTGAGCGCTTGGTGAAACAAATCGTTTCCCGGCCGTATATAGAATCTGGGCTGGGCCAAAAGAATTAGTTCCTCTACTCGCTTCAATCTGGGGTAGCGTCCCTGTCGATTGTTTTTCTGCCATGTGCAATTGCAGTACTTCGTCTTGTATCGAACCGACTGGTATAGCTGGGGGTTTGCCGTCAGGTCGGGTAGGGCCAGTTACCTGTGCTACTCCGGGTAAGGAATCTATTCTTGAAGAGATATTGTCCACCTCTTCCAGTCGATGGTACACGCTGTCATCTAGTTTTAGGTATACGTTTGTTGGGGCCAGAGTGCCTGCTCCAAAGCTGTCGTTTAGTATCTCTTGTCCTACTCTTGATTCCGTTCCTTCTGGGAACCCATCAAGGAAGCTATAACTCGGCTTAAACGTGAAAGCCCCTAATACTCCTGCCGTTAGCACAATACTGGTTGCGACAAGGGTGAAGGCAGGTTTGCCGACGACGTACCGTGCGACGGCGTTCCAGGTTTTTGACTCGACGGACTCAGAAGATGTCTTGATGGGCCAAAAAGCGGCTTTCCCTAGCAGGACTGTTACCGCAGGTATCAGCGTTAAGCCGGCGGCTAAAGCCATTGCGATTCCGATCGCTAGAGCTGGGCCTAGAGCTTGGAATGATCCTAACGATGCAAGTAGGAGGGCTAACATTGCGGCAATTGTTGTTCCGGCGCTCGAGGCAATCGAAGGGCCTACACTGCCGACGCTGGCCTTCATAGCTTCCCATTTATTTGTAGAGATAAGAAGTTGCTCTCTATAGCGTGCAATTAGAAATAGTGTGTAGTCAGTTCCAGCACCAAACACCAGAACTGACATTAAGGCGGTCACTTGTCCTGTTAATTTTAGGCCCGCGTTTGTGGCTAGTGTTGCTGTTAGACATTGCGCTATATAAAGGGTGAAGCCGACGCAAATAATTGGCAATAAGGCCAATAATGGTGATCTGTATATAACTAGCAGGAGCACGAGTACAAGCAGCACGGTGAACAAAGTGACCCTGAAGTCTATCGATTCGAAAACTTTCACTGCGTCACTAATGATGCCAGCTGGTCCGGTCAGTGAATGATTTAATCCTGTTCCCTCGAGAGAAGCTGATGTAGTTGCTCGGATCCAGTCAACGCTCTCAGCGAATTCTGGAGATGCCGGGGATCCACGGAGATTGACTATCGCAGTGACTGTTTTTCCGTCGGGGGCCTTTAGCGTGGCATCAAGTTGTGGTGACTCTCCGGGAGCCAAGACCGAGTCAATCAGTTCGGGTCGATCAGATTGTCTCAACGCTGACACAGTACTTGCGACGTATTTGTGGTCATCTTCAAGTAATCCGTTAGAGCGATTGAATACCAGTATCGCCGGCGTGCCTGAGCCTCTAGGGTACTCCGATTGCACCAATTTTAGAGCTTCCACCGATTCCACATTCGCCGGGAGAAAGTCTTCTTGGTTGCTGGACGTTACCTCAGCCAATGGAGGTGCGGTCACGGCAATTATCGATCCGACAAATACCCATGCCAATACTACGGTTAAAGCTAAGGACTGTCTGCTTGCGAGCGATCCTATTGACTCAAACATAACTCACAACACCAAGTTTTCTCTGCATAATCCTTCGCAAATTCAAACTCCTATTTTGCAAATGAGATTCCGATGCTCTTGAGGTGTCTCCTGTTAGTCATTTGATTCGGGAGTCACACGTTCTAGTACGATCAACAAACAATAATATAACCCGTGAAACTTAGTCATCATATTCTTTAGTAACCTGCGTGTCGCTCAGGCCGCTGGTCAGGCATAATATTGTTGCTCTAGCAATCGCTGGATATGAGATCAGCTCCGACCGAATTTGGGGGACCGTTGTATAGTCGTTTGTGTATCGGAACAGTGGCGCATTCTAGGTATGATCCGGAGCATCATTTGTCCCAACGGCTTTTTATGCCATATATCGATCTCGATGAGATCGAATCAATAGTACGAATGAGTCCATTGTGGTCAAAGGACTCAAAAAACCTTATTTCCATCGTTGAGACCGATTATATGGGTGGTTCAGGGGAGGCGTGGGCAAGTTCTATACAGGAATTCGTAGGGGCTAGTATTGGGGAACGGCCAGATGGTCGTGTCGCTATGCTGGCTCATCCCAGATACCTAGGATATGTATTCAACCCTGTTAGTTTCTATTTCTGTTTTGATGCATCTAACACACTCCATTCAATGGTGGCTGATGTCACAAATACGCCATGGGGAGAACGCAGAGCGTACGCTATCAGGGCTGTTGCGGGAAATAGAGTTACGACGGAGACAATTGAGTCAGGCAAACAACTACATGTTTCACCATTCATAGGTATGGATATGGCCTATACGTTCTCTTTTGCAGATCCCGGAGATACAGATACCATAGATATTTCCATCTGTGTGTCCCGTGAGGGACAACGTGTCTTAGACACTGGTCTATCTATGAAAACATATGTCCCTAGCAAGCTGCTTCTAAACACCTTGCCGGTCAGATTCCCGTTTATGACACATCGAGTAACAGCCGGCATATATTGGAACGCCTTGCTTCTCAAGCTCAAAGGTGCCCGGTTTTATGCGCACCCTGGGCCCACGAGGCCCAAGTAGATTCTCGTATGGACAATTTGACAGGCAATGTAGGAATTACTGGGGAAAAGTGTCGTGTTGCTGTAATAGGTAGTGGTGTATCTGGCCTTTCGGCCTGCGCGACATTGGACTCTCAATGTAATGTCACATTGTTTGAGGCGAACAAACATGCTGGTGGGCACGTTTTTACGGAAATGGTGGATACTGAGGCTGGCCCTATTCCCATTGATATGGGCTTTATCGTGTTTAACGACCGAACGTACCCAACATTTAATCACCTTCTTGAGTCGTTAGACGTGCAAACTGACGTCACTGAGATGAGCTTTGGCTTTCAATGTGACGTTACAGGAATCCAATACTGCGGTACATCGCTACAAGGTCTGTTCGCTCAGAAGCGTAATATTATTCGCCCGAGATTTCTTAATCTTTTAAGATGGGTTTTTCGTTTCAATAGTGATGTGCGTAACTTGCAAGAGGATGCTGGGACGACTCTGAAGGACATACTCGAAGACTATCCGGATGATGTAACAAATCTGTATGTTCAGCCTATGGGGTCCGCTGTATGGTCATCTGATCCAGAAGACTTTCTGTCGATGCCTGCAACTTTCTTCACCAGCTTTTTTGATCAGCACGGGTTGCTGGATTACCGAAATCGACCGGTATGGAAATACATCGTCGGAGGCAGCTCCTCATATGTGGCAAAACTACTTGACTCGTTGAATCTAGATCTGAGGTTAGGTGAGTCTGTTGATCGCATTACCCGATCATCTTCTCGAATCGCCATCCACACGACCGCGGGCCGTATTGAGTATTTTGATTCAGTGGTATTGGCATGTCATGCCGATGATGCACTGCTGGCGATTGCCGATCCTTCTAATTTGGAGAGGGAGGTATTGAAGTCCTTTCGTTACACACAAAACACAGCTGTATTACACGATGATGAGAGCCAACTTCCTGACAATCCATTAGCGAGGGGGTCTTGGAATTACCGTAGACGTTCAATCGACCGTGTTGGAGGCATAACGTACAACATGAACATGCTCCAGCGTATTGGGACGGATAGACAGTTTTGTGTCTCTTTGAATCCTGAGTTTTTGGATGCTCGAAATGTGATATCAGAGGTCGATTTCCGACATCCAATATTTGATTTGGAAGCGGTAAACGCTGCTCAGCGGTGGCCCGAGATAAATGGTTCCAACAATACGTATTATTGTGGTGCCCACTGGCGTAATGGGTTTCACGAGGATGGTTCTTGGAGCGGTGAA
>Ga0310344_10003313_pt1 | contig 12015 bp, 13 predicted proteins | sample HC15DNA20200_MG_FD_203801 | JGI IMG/M metagenome (GOLD analysis project Ga0310344, IMG submission 203801) | Marine microbial communities from station ALOHA, North Pacific Subtropical Gyre - HC15-DNA-20-200_MG | ecosystem: Environmental > Aquatic > Marine > Oceanic | place: Pacific Ocean: North... | reverse complement strand
AAACAATATCTCCTGGTGGATAACTCGTTAGAAAATCTACATTCCTTTTGACTTCAGGGGTATAACCTGCTGGCTGTGGATGTTCGGTAGCAAGGACAAGATCTCTATGTGTGTCATCTATCGTCAGGACACCTTCTGTTCCCACAATTCCAATCTCAAGACTATACACAGAACCTGGCCATACAACCGGGAGCGCCCAACTGATATTCATGCTCCATATAGTACCGTCTTCAAATGTGAAAATTCCAAGAGTTGCGTCTTTTGTGCCGTAGGAGGCACCTAAGGTTTTATCTACAGTCTTGGTATAAATTTCAACGGGTTTTTTTCCTTCCATAAGCCACATACAAATATCTAAGCTATGTGTCCCAGAAACAACCATAGGAGTTAGTTTAGCTCTATATTCGGTTTTTTCTACAGTAGCAATAGGAACAAGACGATTCATAAATGCTCTGGTAACAACTGTAGTCACATCTCCAAGCTGTCCTGTTCTAACTTTTTCTTTTGCTACTAGAAATCTTCTTCTGAAACGTTGCGTATAACCCACAACCGCATCAATATTATTCTCTTTAATCGCATCCAGAATCATCTGAGATTCTTTTGCATTGGTTGCCAAAGGTTTTTCAATAAACAAGTCATGTTTTTTCTCTATAGAAAGCATCGTAGGATCTACATGCTCGGTTTCATCTGTTGCAATGATAGTTGCTGTTACTTCAGAACGATTTAGTAATTCTTTATAATCATTTGTATAAAAGTCAGCGTCTACATCATCAGCTAATTGACGACCTACTTTCTCGTTGACATCGCATAAACCAATCCATTCTACACCTGGATAACTCTTTGCAAATTCTGCCCTGATTCTTCCTATTTTACCGCAACCAACTACTGCCAAGCCAATCGGTCGCAGGTTGTTATCTTTCCCGCTCATAAATTCCTCCAAAAAAACAATTGAAATTATTTGAAAATATTCTTGGGAAGCATAGCATGCACCCCTTTTACACCATTAACTATTTGGGTAACTCTTAGATCTACTGCCAAACTACAAATTGTATAAGCATCATCCCGATGAATATCGAATTCGCTCTGCATAAACTTAATTGTTTCTCTGAGTGCAATTTTCACTGCATTATCTATAAGCGGATCAAAACCCATAAAAATAAAGTGTGTAGGAGTTTCCGCTTTTGGTAGAGTTAGAGATAGCTCTTTATGAATTTTAAATTTCAGTGTCCCCGACATTGCACATTCTAATGCGGTCAGACAAACTTCTCCATCCCCCTGGCATCCATGACCATCACCGATGGAGAACAAAGCTTGCTCATTAAAAACGGGGAAAAATACTTTAGAACCCGAAATTAATTCCTTATTATCCATATTACCGCCCCAAGATCCCGGTGGATAACTTCCAATTTTACCCATGGAATGCGGAGGTGCTACTCCAAAATTACCAAAATAAGGACGTAATGGCACTTTTATTCCTGCGCCCCAATCAGCTACTTCGAGTTTTTTGTCAATTTCAACAATTACTGTTCTACGATAAGGAAAATCCTCTGGCAATCCTCCCATGAGAGGTCTAAAACCATTATATCCCCAGTCATATCTAGGGGATATATCTTCAAGCTGCACTTCTAATACATCTCCTGGAGAAGCACCCTCAATAGCAATTGGGCCAATCAGAATATGAGGACCAGGACCAATTGGAAGTTTCTCTATAATTGCACGGAATTCATCTGAAGCGCGATCTCCGACTAATTCTAAATGCTCTTCTAAGCCTGATTCTGTATGGACCCGAAGTGTATCTCCTGACTTTACAGTTAGTATTGGAGGAGTACTAGCATCATAAAAACCACGGCTCACATTTTCAGGGTTTGCGAATAATTCATGTTCCATACTAGTTCATATCCTCAAATAAAGATTTGGACAAAAGACCATGAACTCCTTTTGTTCCATTGACAATTTGCGTAACACGCAAATCTAAGGAGAGACTGCACAATGTATACGCATCATCTTTTTTCATTTCAAAGCGTTCAACTAAAAATTTTATTGCCTCTCTTATAACACTTTTGATTGCATTATCTAAGATAGGATCAAAACCCATAAAAATATAGTCTGAAGAAGATTCAGCCATGGGAACATCTAGAGCAGTATTTCTGTGAAGGAAAAATTGTATTTTCCCAATCAAACCACACTCCAAAGCAGATAGACAGCTTTCCCCATCTCCCTGACATCCATGTCCATCACCAATCGAAAACTGAGCACCATCTACAAACACTGGGAAAAAAACACTAGTTCCTTCAGTAAATTCTTTGTTATCCATATTTCCGCCCCACGGACCGGGGACTCCAGATGTTACCTTCCCGAGATTTAAAGGTGGAGCAACCCCCATATTTCCGAAAAACGGTGAAAGAGGAATCGGCACCCCAGTTTCCCAATCACAAACATTTTTTTCTTTATCAATCTCAATAATAATTCTTCTCTCATAAGGAAAATCCTCGGGCAAACCACCTGACAGAGGACGAAATCTGTTAAAACCCCAATTATACCTTGGAAGAATTTCTAACATTTTCACTTCCAAAACATCTCCTGCTAATGCCTCTCTTATTCCTATTGGACCATTTAAAATATGACCTCCAAGTTTGCGCTCCCCATTTTCGACAATATCAATTAACTCAGGGGAAACTATTTCTCTCATTTCCGAGTCAACTTCTCTCATCCCAGGTTCTGTATGAACCTCTACAATATCTCCAGAAGATACATTAAACAAAGGTTTCGCTTCTGGATCATAAAAGCCCCACTGTACTGTACTAGAATTTGCAATTAATTTATTAATACTAAACTCCAAAATTAGAAAATTGACTTAGGGAGCATTGCATGTACACCTTTATAACCATTGACTATCTGAGTTACACGAAGATCAACTGCAAGGCTGCATAAAGTGTAAGCATCATCAGGATGCAGACCTTTAGAATTTTTTAAAAAATGGATAGTTTCACGAAGTGCTATTTTTGCAGCGTTATCCAAAACGGGATCAAACCCCATGAAAATATGATGTGTTTCGGATTCCGCAACAGGCAGATTAATACTTAAATCTTTTCTTACTTTGAACTCAAAAGTACCTATTAATCCCATTTCGATGCCATTAATATTCGCCTCTCCATCACCTTGACATCCATGACCATCTCCAACAGAGAACAAAGCTCCATCATTAAAAATTGGAAAAAATATTTTAGTTCCCGTTATAAATTCTTTATTGTCAGTATTCCCTCCCCATGCAGCTGGTGGTGTCGATGGAACTTTCCCGTATGATTTAGGAGGAGCTACTCCAAAATTTCCAAAAAAAGGTTTAATTGGAACTTTCACTCCTGCACCCCAATCTGCAATTCCCTTCTCTTTATCTATATCTATGATAACAACTCTAGAATAAGGAAAATCGTCTGGCAGCCCACCAACAAGTGGACGAAAACCATTATATCCCCAGTCATAACGTGTCTGAATATCCTTAATGTTCACTTCTAGTACGTCCCCTTCTTTTGCCCCGTTAATAAAAACAGGACCCGTCATAATATGAGCACCAAAAGCCTGTTCATGATGTGAAAAAATATCTATCAACTGAGAAGAAACTCTGTCTCCTAAAGTTCCAACCAAATCTTTTCTTCCTGATTCTGTATAAAACACTACTGTATCGCCATCATTTATAGTAAGTGCGGGACGAAGGGAAGCATCATAAAATCCCCAATGTATATTTGATTTGTCTGCTATCAGCTCATAATTAGACATTGCAATGCCCTTAAAAATTAAACTCAACAAAAATGCGAATACAGAATTCTAATATTTTATGTAATGGAGATAAATAAGTATGTCAAAAAAAAGACAATACAAAAACTATCTTGCAATATAATATTTATATATCATTAATTGTTTTAAATTTTATATAAATAATTGAGCTTAGAATGTTTCGAATTTTTTGTTTCACAATCTTATTAATTCCCTTTCTATTTTCATGCACTCGTTTTCTCATTCCAGAGAACAATGAAAATAAAATCAATCTATTGAGAGAAACCATATACAAAGAACATCAATTATTAAAAGAAGAATTTGTAAAACTTGACAATCAAGGGAGTCTTGAACTATGTGTCCCTGAAAAGTTCCGTATGATACGTTTTCTTATTTTTCAAATTTCGAGCATGAAAGATGAAGAAAATGAAAACCTCTTAATCAATCTAATTAATAAGTCTTTAAGAAGAATCAAAGATGCGAAAATGAAACTTTTTAATAGAAATTGTGTAGATAGAGACGGTGATGGATTAATGGATATTGATGAAAAAAGAAGATTTAATACAAATCCTAAAAAATCAGATACTGACGGGGACGGGCTCTCAGATAAAGATGAAATTAAAAAATATCGAACAAACCCTACAAGAAGAGATACTGACAAAGATCTCTTAAATGATGGTTACGAAATTATTTTAAATTTGGATCCTACAAATCGAGACAGTGATTTGGATGGATATTCGGACGGTTTAGAGGTAAAATCGGGATCAGACCCATTAGATAAATGCTCACAGCCAAGAAAAGAGAAACGTTTTAAGGCTCCATGGGCCAAGTGTAATAGGATCATTACCAAACACTAAATTTATAAATAAACAATCTTTTTGGAGATTAAAGAATGCAAAATGGAAAAAGAAAACTTAACGTTTTCAGCAGAAGAATTACTGAACCACCATCACAAGCAGCTTCACAAGCTATGCTCTACGGAGCTGGACTCGACGAAATCGATATGCAAAATCCACAAATTGGAATCGCAAGTATGTGGTGGGAAGGCAATTCATGCAATTTTCATCTAAATAGACTAGCTGAAATAATCAAACATAGTATTTCAGAAGACAAAAAAATGGTGGGTCTTATTTTTAATACCATAGGTGTAAGTGATGGAATTTCTATGGGAACAGAAGGAATGAAATACTCACTACAATCTAGGGATATAATAGCAGATTCCATCGAAACTGTAGTAAGTGCGCAGTGGTACGATGGATTAGTTACTTTACCAGGTTGTGACAAAAATATGCCTGGTTCTTTGATTGCAATGGCCAGGTTAAATAGACCAAGTTTGATGGTATACGGAGGAACAATTAGTCCTGGTTTTTTGGATGGAAAGAAATTAGATGTGGTATCTGCCTTTCAGGCATATGGAGAATTTTTTAGTGGCAAGATTGAAAAAAATGATTTAAATCAAATTATTAGACATTCTTGCCCAAGTGGAGGAGCTTGTGGAGGAATGTACACAGCCAACACCATGTCTTCTGCTATTGAATCTCTTGGGATGAGTCTCCCTTTCAGTGCATCAAATCCAGCTATGAGTGATGATAAAAAAAAGGAATGTTCAAATATTGGGAATGCTATGTACAATCTTCTTGAAAAAAATATTTTACCCAGCGATATAATGACGAAACAAGCATTTGAAAATGCAATCACAATAATTATGGCACTAGGAGGTTCCACAAACGCAGTTATGCACATGATAGCTATTGCAAAAGCAATAGATGTAGAACTTACAATTGATGATTTTCAAAGGATAAGCGATAAGACTCCTTATATAGCGGATTTAAAACCAAGTGGAAAATATGTAATGGAGGACCTGCATAACGAAGGAGGGGTTCCAGCTGTCCAAAAGCTTCTTCTACAAGAAGGATATATTGACGGGAATTGTCTAACCGTAACTGGAAAAACTCTAGCAGAAAATATTGATATCCTTCCCGGGTTATCTGAAGGACAAAAAATTATTTTTCCTGTAAACAGCCCAATCAAAAAATCTGGACATTTACAAATCTTATATGGCAATCTAGCAGAAGAAGGAGCCGTTGCAAAAATTACAGGAAAAGAAGGAGAAAAATTTGAAGGTCCTGCAAAAGTTTTTGATTCTGAAGAAGAAGCTTTAAAAGGTCTAGAAAATAATACAATACATAAAGGCGATGTTTTAATCATAAGATATGAAGGACCAAAAGGTGGTCCGGGAATGAGAGAAATGCTAACTGTTACTTCAGCGATTATGGGTGCAGGTTTAGGAAATGATTTAGCACTCATAACAGATGGTAGGTTCTCTGGAGGAACGCACGGATTTGTTGTAGGACACGTTACCCCAGAAGCCCAAGAAGGAGGATTAATCGCTCTAATAGAAGATGGAGATACTATACTTATTGATGCGATTGCAAGAGTGATGGAACTAAAGATATCAGAAGAAGAAATTAACAGAAGAAGAGCAGCGTGGTCAGAGCCACCCCTAAAGTTTACAAAAGGGACTCTATATAAATACGCAAAATGTGTTTCATCCGCTTCTGAAGGTTGTGTAACTGACGCATAAATTAAAAATTTGTAATATCAAACAGGTTCTTAAATGTCTAAAGTAAAATCGTACATGCCAGTTGTTTTGAAGATAATAGAAGAAAAAAAACCTCTTTCTGTCTTGGATGCACCATCTGGAAATGGATGGCTTAAATCTATGGAAACTATCCCAACTGAGATCGACGGAATAGACCTATATGAAGACAAACCAAAAGGATATAGAAATTTTCATTCCTCAAACTTAGAGCTTGGATTACCTTCAGAACTTCCAAAATATGACGTCATAGTTTCATGTGAAGGAATAGAACACATTGGAAATCCATCACTCTTTTTAGAATCAGTTTTCAAACACCTTGAAAAAGGAGGTGTTTTCGTAGTTACAACACCAAATATTTGGTATCCCTTGTCAAAACTAAAATATCTTTTTTGTGGATTTTTTCCTAGTTATTCAAATTTAATAGGTAGAATGAAACCTGGGGCACATATGCATATCATGCCATGGTCATTTCCCTGGTTATATACATTTTTAAAAATGGCTAAATTCGAAGAAATAAAAATATACGAAGTTGATGAAAAAAAACCCAAACATCTCATAGAAAGAATATTTGGGTTCCCTCAAAAGTTTTATTGCAAATCTAAATACAGAAAAAGCAAAACCAAAGAAGAAAAAGATTTTTGGAGATTATGTGGTACTCCCGAATCACTTTACGGAAGAAGATTAGTAATTAGTGCTAAAAGAAATCTTTAATATTTTTTAAGTATCAAAGATTTTATTTCATTATTCGCTGGAGGAAAAGTATAATCTTCAATATCAGAAGGAAGAACCCATTTATGTTCTAATACAAAATTGTCATGTGCTTTATAAGAACTAACAATACATTCATAAAAAAATAAATTCACTTCAAAACTTTCATAACTATACCTAGTTTCTAACAAAAATTGATTTACGGTCGCTTCAATTGAAAGTTCTTCCTTCAATTCTCTTCTTAGAGCTTCTCTATCAGACTCGTTGTTTTCAACTTTACCCCCAGGAAATTCCCAGTTCCCTCCCATATGAACATCAAGAGGACGTTTCGTTATCAATATTTTTTCTTGATATAAAATTACCCCTGCCACTACTTTTATTTTTTGTAGTTTTGAATTCATAAAATGCCCGAAAATCAAAAATTCATAGGTTCAAGAAGAGTTTCAAAAATACTAACCTTGCCTAGAGAAATTGCATCCTGCAAATCGTCATGACTGTCAAATTTCATTTTAGGGATTGTCAAAGAAGGTATACGAATTAAAATAGAATCATTGATAAATGGCCACGGAGATATTTCTATTTTCTCTGAATTGTCATTAATTTTCACTTGAATAGAACTGTTTAGAAATGAAGTTATAATATCTGGCTTCGGAGTTATTTCCGGAGCACGACAAATCAAGAGTGAAAGAGTATCTGAAAATCTTAAAAGTTCAATCAGACTTTCTTTGTGAAGATGCTCAACTTCCCCCATTCTTTTTTCAAATTCTCTTTGCCTAATTTCTTCTTGAAAAACAAAATTGTTAAGTATTTTATACTGTGACTCAGGCGCATCATCCATTCCTGATTTAGCAAGTCTATGAAAATGCATACTTACCAAATAACCAGAAAAAAGAGAGAAAGATTCACAAGTTTCAATACTACTCTTCCATAATTCAACAACATCTTCAGGAGTTGCAGAGAAAAAACTTACAGGAATCTGATTTTTCCTATCAAGAACTGGATTCAGATCTAAATCATACCATCCAACATCATGGTTATCTATTGCAAAAAATGTGGCCTCTTTTAAAAGTTTATTGACTTTTGGGATGATATGATTTCCTTTCCAACTTCTCGCAATCGTACCCGCAACACGCGCATGGTCATGTTGTGTTGTTAGTCTTATACTTTTCTCGAAACTAGAAACTATCAAAATTAATCCAAAAAAAAAAAAAACGACAAAAACGTAATTTTATATTACCAAAGCTTTAAAAGATCGTTAAAATGTAATTTTAATTACTATAAGAAAAGTTAATCTTCTAGAGAATAAAATGAATAGTCAAAACAAAGACAAAATTGAAGAATTGGTTGAAATACAATATTTGAATTTCGAAGACCCCTTCAAAACGACGTCTGGTCAAATACTCGAAAATATACAGGTTGCTTATGAAACATACGGCAAACTAAATTCAAACAAAGACAATGCAATACTTGTAATACATGCTTTAACTGGGGATGCACACGCTGCTGGATATCATGACAAAGATGATCCTCGTCCAGGTTGGTGGGATCCAATGATTGGTCCAGAAAAAGCTCTAGATACCAATAAATATTTTATAATTTGCACTAACAATTTAGGAGGTTGCTCAGGAACTACTGGACCAACATCAGTCAATCCTTCAAGTGGCAAAACATATGGCATGGACTTTCCTGTGGTCACCGTCGAAGATACGGTTCGATTGCAAATGAAAACATTAGAAACACTCGGGATTAAAGGTCTAAAAACTGTTATTGGTGGCTCACTCGCTGGAATGCAAACATTAGAATGGGGTATACGTTACAGCAATTTTTGTGAATCTATAATTCCAGTTGCTGCTGCTGCTTGTCTTAATCCTATGGGTATAGCATGGAACAAAATTGGTCGTCATGCAATTATGACTGATCAAAACTGGAATGATGGAAACTACAGCAAATCAAAAAATCCGTTCAAAGGATTAATGACCGCACGTATGATTGCTCATATAACTTATTTAAGTAATAGAATTATGTGGGAAAAATTTGGAAGAAGAACCAAAGAAAATGAAAATCTTCTTGAAGATGTAAACGCTCGATATGAAGTTGAAAGATACTTAGATTATCAAGGAGAAAAATTTTCGAATCGTTTTGATGCAAATTCCTACATTTATCTTTCTAGAATGATGGATCTCTATGACATAAAGTCTAACTCCACTTCTCTAAAAAATGCCCTTGAAACATTAGATACTAATTGCTGTTTAATTAGTTTCATCTCTGATTGGTTGTTCCCAACCGAATGTAGTACTGAAATAGCAGAAACTTTACAAAAAATTCAGAAAAAAGTTGAACTCCATACAGTTGAATCAACATATGGTCATGATGCATTTCTGGTACAATATGACAAACTTACACAGATAGTACAAAACTTTTTAGAACGTGTTGAGAAAAAAGATGAAATTGGTATTCATGGATTCAAAATTCCGAGTAAAACAAAAAGATTTGTACTTACTTTTCCCTCTAATCAAGTAAGTTTGCCTGTTTTATGGGAACTAGGCAAGAAATTTGAGTTAGAGGTAAATATCATAAGAGGAGAAGTAAATACGAATTCAGGATGGCAGGTTTGTGAATTTAAAGGGGATGACGAAGAGATTCAATCCGTTATAAACTATCTTAGAGATCGTGGTATTTGGGTAGATGAAGGTGGTTATGGAAAAATAGATCACGACAGAGCAGAGGTTGTCTAGACATTAACTATTATTGTTTTAATGTAGTAAAGGAGAAATTATGAGTAAATTAGAAGAACCAATCATAATCACGAAATATTCTGACTTCACATGACCTTTTTGTTATGTTGCCACCGTAGGTGGTACCGCTGTTTTAGAAGAAGACCCTGATATACAAATCGAATGGGTCTCTTGGGAAGGGAGACCTCCTGGAAAACCGTTTGCTCCCTATTCAACTGAAAAAAAATTAGACCTATATAACACAAAGTTCAAACCACTTGCTGATAAATATAATGTACCCATCAATCCCCCAGAAAAAAATTGCCGAACAACTAATGCCCATTTGGCAACAATGTATTCTCGAGAAAAAGGAAAATTAAAAGAATATAGAAACCGAATTTATAAGGCTCGATGGGTAGAAGACTTAGATATTGAAGATCCAAATGTATTAATCCAACTTGGAGAAGAAGTTGGACTAAAAAGTAAAGAAATTAAAGATGTAATTAATGAAAAACGATACTTATCTGTTTTGCATAGTCAGAGGTCTCAAGGAAAAAGTTTGGGAATTTTTGGAATACCCTCATTTGTCATAAGAGGAAAAATATTCTGGGGAGTTGACGTGATTGAAGAATTAAAAGAAGAAATTAATAAAGTAAAAGAAAAACTTATAGAAGAACAAGAGAAAGAAGACTAACCCACTATTGTTTTTTCGGAATATGAGCAATAGCTTCAATTTCTACGATATCGTCTTGATTTAGTGCAGAAATTTCAACAATAGTTCTGGTTGGAAATTTTTTTCCAAAATACTCTTCATATAATTCGTTTATAATCGGACGTGACTTCTTCATATTTGTTACGTAAACAGTAGTAGAAACAATATCTTGCATACTACCGCCATTATCTTCAACAATGGATTTTAAATTTAACATAGTCTGACGAGAACGTTTTTCAATATCAAATTCAACAAGTTGATTATCTTCCGGATTAATACCCCTCTGACCAGAAATAAAAAAAATATCTCCTACTTGACGCACCTGAACGAAAGGACCAGTAGGATTTGGAATAGAACTATCAGAAGATTTATGAAGTGAATTCAATTTAAGGTACCTGTAAGGCGCTTATTTTTTTTTACCTTTACTAGGCAGTTCTTCAGGAAAAGTATTCTTCAACCATTGCTGAGCAAGAATAAGACTCGCCGTATCATCTTTTCCAGGGACAAAAGCTATAGATTCTTCAACACGAGAGCCGTCTTCATTCAACATAAAGACATCTACTCCAGAACCATAAAGCTCGTCGATACGTGACTCTAAAGAATATTTAACCCCATTATTTTCTAACTCTTGAGACATACTCTCTCCTTTTAAAAAAATACAACAAACCTGATTCTAGCAAGCAGAATGACTAACATCAAACAAAAGTTTTTTTTGATACTGAGTCAACAAATATCAAATCATCTAATCTAGAATATAATTAAAAAAAAGACATTAATAGAATCCTATAAATTTAACATCCACATCTGCATTAAAATCTTTTCCAAAAGCAACAATTCCAATTGATTGAATTTCTGATGAAGAAAAATTACTCGATTGATACCAATTAGAACTTTGAAAGTTCAAAAATGGCAAATCAAATGTAACCCATTTTCTTTTTGTTTTAAACTTTGATGAGTAATACTGCCAAGGGAACCACATACCTTTTGTCCTAATATGCACAAAATAGGAATCTCCATTACCTCTAACGGTAATTCTTACTCCCCTAAAACCTTTTTTCAACTCACTTTTAAATTCAGTTCTGAATTGTATAAACCCACCATTATTTTTAGTACTTACTTGCCCTTGTAACTTATAAAAACGTTCGTTATCCTTTTTTTTTACATCAATTCTTCCTTTTGAAATTCCTCCCATAACATTGTCTGCTATATACGTCCACGCACTTCTTTCTAAATTAATCAAATTTTCTGCGAAAACTATTTTCATGGAGAAAAACAAAAAAATGAAGAAAATAGGCAAAATTATTTTCATATTCTTATCTCAATTTAAATAAAAGGAAAAAATTAAAACCTTCTCAAAAATTATAAAAAGAAGTACAATTAAAACGTTTGATACAAGATTATTTTACAGCGAAAAGGATTTCTTTAAAAGATGAACAAAATTACTATCTTAAGTACGTTGATATGGGGATTTTTTCGCCATACTCTCTGCTGATGGCCCTCTGTTTTAACAG
>Ga0310344_10003312_pt1 | contig 12016 bp, 10 predicted proteins | sample HC15DNA20200_MG_FD_203801 | JGI IMG/M metagenome (GOLD analysis project Ga0310344, IMG submission 203801) | Marine microbial communities from station ALOHA, North Pacific Subtropical Gyre - HC15-DNA-20-200_MG | ecosystem: Environmental > Aquatic > Marine > Oceanic | place: Pacific Ocean: North... | reverse complement strand
GCAATCAAATCTTCCAAGAAATTATAAATAAACTAGATTTATTTTCTAAATACAAAATTGTATCTTGTGAAAGTTCTGATTTTTTTATTAAAAATAAAGAAAAAGGTGATCATTTAGTAATCTTTTTTTTAACAGAAAATAATGAAAAAGATTATAACAAAATAATAAAAACAAATTATCCAACAATTTTAATAAAGAAAATTTTTAAAAAAAGTATAAAATTTTCTGGTGAATTAGTTGAGCAATTAAATATGCCTTTTAGTATCATTGATTTAAATTCAAAAATTGTTTCACTTTTAGCAAGATATAAATTCAAAAAAAGTTCTTTAATTAATTTACATGATTACATTATTGATAAGAATGAAAGAAAAATTAAAAAAAATAAACTAGAGTTACAACTTACTGAAAAAGAAATTAATTTTTTAATTTTATTTAGCCAAACTAACAAACCATTAAGTAGGGGTTTTATTTTAGAAAAAGTATGGAATTATTCTACCGAAACAGATACGCATACAGTTGAAACACATATACATAGACTTAGAAAAAAAATTTTAGACAAGTTTAAAGATAATAATTTTATTAAAAATAATGATGAAGGATATTACATTTGAATAAGAAAACACGAAATTTTATTGCAAGAGATTTATTTTCTCCAAAATATAAAAAAAAAATTATTAAACCAAAAAAAGGTAAGGGAAGTTTTAAAAGAAAAAAGCGTTAATTTAATCTAGCTCCAATTTTTTGAATTATTTTTGAAGACATTTCTGTTCCTTTTTCTAAACTTTCTTTTAAGGACAAGCCATTAACGTGACTATGTAAAAAACCTGCTGCAAAAAGGTCACCAGCTCCTGTTAAATCCACAATTTTTAAATTTTTTTTACTATTACATTCAATGATTTCATTTTTCAGGATTGCAACACTTCCCTTTTCGCCACGTGTAATAACAAGAAGTTTGCCTAGTTGTTTACCAAATGAAATTACTTCATCAAAACTTTTAGTATTAATTAAAGATAAAATTTCTTGTTCGTTAGCAAAAGTAATATTTAAATTATTTTTCACCAAATCTAAAAAATGAGGCTTATGTCTTTCTACACAAAATAAATCTGATAGAGACATTGCTGTTTTATTTGAGTTTTTAATTGCTTTATCAAAAGCCTTTTTAGGATCACCTTCATCCCACAAGTATCCTTCTAAAAAAATCATTTCACTATTTTTGATTGCATTTATATCGACATCATTTTCATTTATTTTTCCTGCCGTTCCAAGAAAAGTGCACATGGTTCTTTCCGAATCAGGGGTAATTAATATTAGGCAAGTTCCTGTAGGCAATTCCTCTTTTTTTTTAGAATAAAAATATTTCACATTTTCTTTTTTTAATCCATCTTCGTACTTTTGACCAAGATCGTCATCGTTAACTTTTCCAATAAATCCAACTTTATTTCCAAGTTGAGAGAGACCAGCAATAGAGTTTGCAACCGACCCGCCTGAAATTGTTTCTTCAATCTTTAAACTAGATAGCAATTTTTTAAATTCTATCTCATCTACAAGCTTCATAGTGCTTTTGGTTAATCCATTTTCTTTTATAAAGTTATCTTCTACTTTACAAATGACATCCACTATCGCATTTCCAATGCCTAGAATTTTCATAATTAAGCTTTCTTTGTTTTAATAGGTGATTTTCTATTAGGATAGCAAGTAGTACAAATTTTACAAGTTAAACCATAGCACTCTCTTGCTTTACAATGTTCTCTTCCATAATAAATTATTTGAAGATGGAGCTTATTCCAGAATTTTCTGGGAAATAATCTTTTTAAATCTTTTTCGGTTTGAACAACATTTTTACCATTAGTTAAGCCCCATCTTTGAGCTAGTCTATGAATATGAGTATCTACAGGGAAAGCTGGGTGACCAAATCCTTGGGCCATAACTACACTTGCGGTTTTATGACCTACACCGTGTAATTTTTCGAGGTCTTCAAAATTATTGGGAACTTTTCCATCATGTCTCTCTATTAATTGTTTTGAAAGTAAATAAACACTTTTGGCTTTTCTTTTAAAAAAACCAGTGCTCTTTATCAACTTTTCAATTTTTTTTCTTCCTAATTTTACAAAATGTTTTGGTTTATTATATTTTGGGTATATTTTTTGGGTAACTTTATTAACATTAACGTCTGTTGTTTGTGCAGACAAAGTCACCGAAAGTAATAAAGTAAATAGATTCTTATGTTTTAAAGGAATTGGTGTTTTAGGATAAATCTGTTTTAAAATTTTTAATATTATTTTAGATCTTTTAATTTCATTCATTTGAAATTAAGAACATCTCTCATTGAATAAAGACCAGGTTTTTTACCCATTAGCCATTTGGCTGCAGTAAATGCACCTTCTGCATAAAGCGCCCTATCAAAAGCTTCATGATCTAAAGTTATTGTTTCTTTCCCACTCGTGAAGAAAACTTTGTGATTTCCTACAATTTCACCTTTTCTTAAGGAGCCAAAATTAATTTTTTTGCTGTAAGGAAAAGTTTTTTTATTAAAATATTTTTTCCCCACCAATTTATAAAAATCTTTATTTTTTCCTATTGCAATCCCTTTTCCAAGCATCAAAGCCGTGCCTGATGGATGATCTTTTTTATGCTTGTGGTGTACTTCAAAAACTTTACTTAAAAAATTATTTCCAAGGGATCTAGAAGCTATTTCAGTTAGATACATTAATAAGTTTATTCCTAAACTCATATTACCTGCTTTGAGTATTGGTATTCTTCTAGCATATTTTTTTATTAGATTTTCTTCTTTTTTAGAAAAACCAGTAGTTCCAATCACCACTCTTTTTTTTAGTTTAGAAGCAATTTTTAATACTTCTAAAGTACATTTTGGAACTGTAAAATCTATAATAATACTTGTATTTTTAAATGCAGTTTTTGAATTTAATTGTGGTTTTAAACCAGAAATTTTTTTATTTACTTTTTTGTTTTCTGTAATAGAAACTAGTTTAAAATTTTTTGTTCCTTTAGAAGATTTAATGAGCTGTTGACCCATTCTTCCTAGACAGCCAGTTATTGATAATTTTATTTTTTTCATTTTTTATAGTTTAATTTTTCCAAAATCTTTTAGCTTTTTCAAAAAAATCTTTAACAAAGGGATTAGTTTTTGAATCTTCTAATTTTTTAAATTGTTCTAAAAGGTTTTTTTGTTCTTTAGTTAAAGAAACAGGAACTTCAGTTATTGCTCTAATGTATAAATCTCCACAGTCTTTACTTCTCATAATCGGCATTCCTTTCCCTTTTAATCTAAATTGTTTTCCATTTTGAGTACCAGCAGGTATTTTAACTTTTGCTTTTTTGCCATCGATAGTTGGTACTTCTACCGTGGCTCCTAAAGCTGCATCAGTTAGAGAAATAGGAAATTCAAAAAAAAGATTTTCTTCAGATCTTTTAAAAATATTATGAGGTTCTACTGACACAAAAATATATAAATCTCCATTTCCAGCTCCTTTTATACCTGCTTCTCCTTTTCCTGATAATCTTATTCTTGTTCCGTCATCTACTCCTTTTGGGATAGTTGTTGATATTTTCTTTTTACTTTGTTTCTTACCCATACCACTACATTCTCTACAAGGACTAGAAATTTGTTCGCCCGAACCGCTGCAATCAGGACATGTTTGTTGGACTGTAAAGAAACCTTGATTAGATCTTATTTGACCTTGACCATTGCAATTTGAACAAGAAATAGGTTTGGAGCCAGGTTCAGATCCCTGACCATCACATCTTGAACACTTATCTGAGGATGAAAAATTTATTTCTTGTTTTTTACCATTAAAAGCATCTTCTAAAGAAATAGATACATCATATCTTAAGTCGGATCCTCTATAATTTGAAGATCTTCTTCTCCCCCTAGATCTTCCACCAAAACCTTCAAAAAAATCATCAAAAATATCTGAACCAAAAATATCTGCAAAACTACTTGAAAAATCAAAATTTGAAAAACCTCCTCTACCCGCAGCTCCATCAAAGGCTGCATGACCAAATTGGTCATAATTATTCTTTCGCTCTTTATCAGAAAGAACGTGGTAAGCTTCGCTGGCTTCTTTAAATTTAGCCTCAGCTTCCTTATTATTTTTATTTCTATCTGGATGATATTTTAAAGCTAATTTTCTATAAGCTTTTTTTATTTCTTCCGCTGACGCTGATTTAATAACACCCAAGACCTCATAATAATCCCTTTTTGACATATATTTACTGACATTTTAAATGTCTTAGCCTTAGGCTCTTTTTTGTTTATCTTTGTTTTCTTTATCGTCTTTTACTTCTTCAAAATCCGCATCAACAACATTTTCCTTATTTTGATCTTTATCCTTCGAAGTTTGCTTTTTCGATTCACTTTTTGAAGCAGAAGTTTTTTGTTGACTCTTATAAACTGCCTCACCTAACTTCATAGACGATTGTATTAAAGATTGAGTCTTTTTCTTTACTTCTTCAGTATCTGTTCCTTTTAAAGCATTTCTTAATTCAGAAATTCCAGTTTCTATAGCTTTTTTGTCAGATTCAGAAATTTTACTTCCATGTTCTTTTAGATTTTTTTCAGTTGTGTGAATAATAGTGTCAGCTTGATTTCTTGCATCAACCGAATCTCTTTTCTTTTTGTCAGCTTCTTTATTTGATTCTGCATCTTTTACCATTTTATTTATTTCTTCTTCACTAAGACCGCCAGAAGCTTGAATTTGTATTTTTTGTTCTTTTCCAGTTCCTTTGTCTTTTGCAGAAACATTAACTATTCCATTTGCATCTATATCAAATGTAACCTCAATTTGAGGAACTCCTCTTGGCGCATTTGGTATTCCAACCAATTCAAAATTTCCTAATAGTTTATTATCTGATGCCATCTCTCTTTCACCCTGCAATACTCTAATCGATACTGCTGGTTGATTATCTTCTGCTGTTGAAAAAACTTGGCTTTTTTTCGTAGGTATAGTTGTATTTTTTTCAATAAGTTTTGTTGAAACTCCACCTAAGGTTTCAATACCTAAAGATAAAGGCGTTACATCTAAAAGAAGAACGTCTTTAACATCTCCTTGTAGCACTCCTCCTTGGATTGCTGCGCCCATTGCTACTACCTCGTCTGGATTTACGCTTTTGTTTGGATCTTTGCCAAAAAATGTTTTAACAGTTTCAACTATTTTTGGCATTCTTGTCATTCCGCCTACTAGCACAACTTCATTTATCTCTGCAGCGTTAAAACCCGAGTCTTTTAATGCTGTTTCACAAGGTTTAAGTGTTTTTTTAACAAGATCTTCAACAAGAGCTTCAAGTTTTGCTCTTGTTAACTTTATATTAATATGTTTTGGTCCTGTTTTATCAGCAGTAATAAATGGTAGATTAATTTCAGTTTGAACTGTAGAAGAAAGTTCAATTTTAGCTTTTTCAGCAGCCTCTTTAAGCCTTTGTAATGCTAACTTATCAGATCTTAAGTCTATGCCATTGTCTTTTTTAAATTCATCAGCCAAATAATTTACAATTTTGTCGTCAAAATCTTCACCGCCTAAAAAAGTATCCCCATTTGTAGATTTAACTTCAAAAACACCATCACCTATTTCAAGTATAGAAACATCAAATGTTCCTCCACCTAAATCGTATACAGCTATTTTTTTTCCACCTTTTTTATCCAAACCATAAGCTAAAGAAGCTGCAGTCGGCTCGTTTATAATTCTAAGAACTTCTAATCCAGCAATTTTACCAGCATCTTTTGTGGCTTGTCTCTGTGAATCATTAAAATATGCGGGCACAGTAATTACAGCTTGTTTAACTTCTTGGCCTAAATATTTTTCAGCTGTTTCTTTCATTTTTTGTAAAATGAAAGCTGATATTTGTGAAGGAGAATATTTTTTTCCTCTTGATTCTAACCAAGCATCATTGCTATCAGATTTTATAATTTTATATGGAGCTTTTGCTACATCTTTTTTTACTGTTTCATCGTCAAAATTTCTTCCTATTAATCTTTTAACGGCAAACAAAGTATTTTCTGGATTAGTCACAGCCTGTCTTTTTGCTGATTGTCCAACTAGTTTTTCATTATTTTCGTCAAAAGCTACAACAGATGGAGTGGTTCTTGCTCCTTCCGTGTTTTCTAGAACTTTAGCTTGAGAACCTTCCATTACGGCTACACAAGAATTTGTAGTGCCCAAATCTATTCCTATAACTCTACTCATAAATTTTCTTTCCTTTTTTTGCTATATAGGTGTTTTTTTCTTTACTACAAGCCAAAAAATTCACTTTTTTTCTCCTATTTTTTCTGTTTTTTTCATGTCATTTGGTGTTTTTTCTGACTTTTCTTCCCTTTTTTTAGTCACCCCAACCAAAGATGGTCTTAGTAATCTATCTTTCATCATATATCCTTTTTGTATTTCCTGAACTACAGTTCCAGTTTCTTTAGTATTATCTTCCACCTCTAACATTGCTTGATGAAAATTAGGGTCAAATTTTTTGTTTTTACAGTCTATAGCTATAATTCCATTTTTTTTAAAAATAGAAATTAAATCATTTTTTACAACTTCAATCCCATCAATAATCTTTTCTAAATCTTTATTATTTTTTAATTTTTCATCATTTCTAAACGAATCTGTTGCACGATCAATATTATCTAAAAGTGACAAAGATTCTCTAGCAAAATTAAAACCACCAAATTCGAAAGCTTCTTGCCTTTCTTTTTCAAACCTTCTTCTTTGGTTTTCCATATCCGCCATTGTTCTAAGAAACTTCTCTTCTACAGTTTTAAGTTTTTCTTCTACCGTTTGAACTATCTCACTTTTTTTATCTTCTAATGAAGATTTTTCCTCATTTTTTTTATCTGATTTTGACATCAGTTTGTTATATGGTCACTTTATAAAAAAATACTAGTCTAAAATGCAAAAAATAAAAGAAATTATCATTGGAACAAATAATCCAGGAAAATATAAGGAAATATGCGATTTGTTACCAAAAAAATTAATAAAATATTCAGCGAATGAGTTAAATATACAATCTCCAAAAGAGACAGGAAAAAGTTTTGAAGAAAATTCATTAATTAAAGCTTCTTATTATTCAAAAAAAACTAATCTAGTATGTTTATCAGATGATTCTGGTTTAGAAATAAATTTGTTAAATGGAAAACCAGGAATTTTCTCAGCAAGATGGGGAGGAGAAAAAAATAATTTTAATCTAGCAATGGAAAAAGTTTTTTTTGAGATGAAAAAAAAGAAAGATGATTGGTTAAACGATAATGACGCAAGGTTTATTTGTTGTTTAACAATTTTTTGGCCTAATGGAAAAAATTATACTAGTAAAGGAATAGTAGAAGGGAAAATTTCAAATAAAATTAAAGGCAATAAAGGATTTGGATATGATCCAATTTTTATTCCTAATGGTTATAAAAAAACTTTTGGAGAAATGGAGCCCAATTTCAAAATGTCCATAGATCATAGAAATAAAGCTTTTCTGAAAGTAAAAAAATTTTTTGATTAATTAACTTTAATAAATTTTTTTTTTGATACTTTGTAAACTTGTAATTGCTGACTGCTTAAATTGTTACTTATTACAAATTTTCCATGAAGTCCTTTGAAACCATTTTTATTATATAGTTGATTATAATTAAATTGACCGTCATTATTTTTCCAGCAATAATATATTAATCCAACAGCATCATAAGCAAGTATAGAAACTTGATTAGGTTCCTCTTTATATTCTTTTAAATATTTTTTTCTAAATTTTTTTAAATTTTTTAGGTTAATGGCTGGAAAATGTAAATTTTGTAAAGCATTTTCGTTAAAAAACGTTTCATCAAACCATTGGTTTAAAGTAAAAAAATTAACTTCTTTACTTGATATATCTGAAAACATAAAAGATGTTAAAACACTTTTTAAACGTTCACCAAAATCTACTACTAAAGCTGAATCAAAACTAACTTTACCTAAGGTGTGCATTTGCTCCAATTTCTTCAATTCTTGTTTATCTTTATATAAATCTGACTTTTCGAGTATTTTAATTCTTCTTTGTAAATCTTTTTTTCTTTCTTTATATTTTGTCAACTTCTCTATTTCGTTTGTAATTTTTTTTGGGCTTGTATCATAAAAAAAAGCTCTATAAAATTTTAGTTCACTATTTTCAATTATTTCAGTTTGATTAATAAATTGAGTTTTTGGAGATAAAAGTAGAGTTCTTGTTACTTCTATTTTTTTAAAATATTTTTTTAAAGCTTCAATTTGTGATTTTATATTAATTCCAAATGAGATAACATTTTTAGGAATTTTTTGAGTTTTATTAGTCAATGAGATAAAAGTAATATTATTAACTTCATTTAATCTTTCTAAACTTTCGAAAAATAAAGGACCTATGACAACATTAATACCCATATCCTCCAATTCTTTTGCAGACAAGAATGCATTTAAAGAATTAGCTTTACTATCTCTGGGGTAAATTATTATATTTTCTTTTGATATGTCGTTCAGCGCTAGCTGTATGGCTTTTAAAAAAGATTCCCCTACATTTTGAAATTCTCCCGATAGGGGTAACAATACACCAATTTTAAGAATTTTACCTTTTTGTAAATTTTTTTTGGAGTTCTCACTAGTTGCAATGCTATTTATTGTAAATAATAAATAAGTTAATATTGAAATAGTAAATATTTTTTTCATAAATTTAAGTAAGTTCAAATACTATAAAATGTAATTTAGGCATCAAATGGACAAAAATAAACAACAAACTATTAGCGCAGGTCTTTACCTAGTTTCAACTCCAATTGGTAACATGGAAGATATAACACTAAGAGCTCTACAAATCATAAAAAAATCAGATCTAGTTTTATGCGAAGATACACGAAGATCAGGAAAATTATTCTCATATTTTGGGATAAAAAATAAACTTTTTCCCTATCATAAATTTAATGAAAAAAAAGTTAGTGATCAAATTATTGATCTAATAAAAAAAGATAAAATTGTCTCTTTGATTTCAGATGCGGGTACGCCGACTATTTCAGATCCTGGATTAATACTTGTTAAAAAATGCATAGATGAAAATCTAAATATTTTTCCGATTCCAGGACCATCAGCTGTAACCTCAGCAGTCAGTGTTTCTGGTTTTGTAGATAAATATTTATTTTATGGTTTTTTACCAAAGAAAAAAAATGAAATAAAAAGTATTTTTAATAATTTAAGTAAATTAGATTTTACGATAGTTTTTTTTATACCTATATCCAAAATAAATTTTTATTTATCGGATTTTAAGAAATATTTTGGCGATAGGAAAATAGTGATCGCAAAAGAAATGACAAAAATGCATGAAAAATTTATTAGAGGAGATGTTTCTCAAGTCAATAACTTAGTTAATAATTTTTCAGATCAGGAGTTAAAAGGAGAATTTACTGTTGTCTTATCAAGCAAAAATAAGCAAAAAAATATTATGAATGAGATTAATGATTCAATCAAGATTGAAATAAAGAAAATGTTGAAAAAATACACCCACAAAGATGTTGTGGATTTTATATCTAAAAAGGAAGATTTACCTAAAAAAATAGTTTATGACTTTTGTTTAAAATTAAAAAAATGAATATAAAAAAAAATATTGTAATTCTCTTTCTTTTTATTTTTTTAAGTAGTTGCGTAGGATCATCTTCGGTTGGAGTTTTTGGTTCAGGCGTAAGTATAGCTTTAGATCCCAGAACATTAGGTACACAAATTGATGATTCAATTATGCAAAAAAATTTACAGGCAAGATTAGCTTTGACTGAAAAAAAATATCTAGTAAAAATTTCTGTAAAAGTTTTAGATGGAAGAATTTTTTTAGGAGGTAAAGTAAACAAGCCTGAAGAGAAATTAATGATTACAAAAATGGCGTGGGAAACAAAAGGAGCAAGATCAGTTAAAAATAATATCTCAATAAAACAAAATTTCTCTTTTAAAAATACAGCTATAGATATTTTAATTACCTCTCAATTAAGGACAGCTTTAATATTAAATAAAAATGTTAAAGCAGCTAATTTTAACATTGATACAATTAATCAAAAGACCTACGTTTTTGGCATTGCTCATAACAAAAATGAAAAAAAAGAAATAATTCAAGAAGCAAAACAAATAGTTGATCTTAAAGAACTGGTTACGAGTATTTTATTAATTTCTGACTTAAGTAGGCAGAAAGAGTAAATTAATTTTTTTTATTTTCTTTATAATCAATTACATCAGCAGAATATGCTGCTACAGATGCTAGATTTAATATATCGCTAGTCGAAGATCTTAGCGGAGCAATTTCTATTGGTTGTCCTAATCCAATTAATAAAGGGCCAACCACCTTTACTGCGCTTAGGCTTTTCATAAGTTTAAATGAGATAGCTGCACTATGTCTTCCTGGCATAATTAAAATGTTGGCATTACCAACTATTTCCGAAAATGGATAAAGATCTCTGTATTTTTCATCTAAAGCGACGTCTGGCTGCATTTCACCATCAAATTTAAAATCAACATTTTTTTCTTTTAATATTTCTACAGCATCTCTCATATTTTTTGTTGATCTTGTTTTTGGAGTACCAAAAGTAGAATGAGATAAGAATGCAACTTTTGGATCAAAACCAAATAATTTAGCAACTCTTGCAGAAGATATTGCTATTTGAGCGAGTTGTTCTGCTGTAGGAATTTCATGGACAGTTATATCAGATACAAAGACAGTTCTTCCTCTATTCACCATGATGTTTAATCCAAAAATTATTTCTCCTGATCTAGGATCAACTACACGTTTTACCTTATCTAAAGTTGATGTGTATCTTCTTGTATTTCCTGTAACAAGAGCATCGGCATCTCCACAAGAAACCATACAAGTTCCCCAAACAACTCTATCGTTTCTAACTAATCTATCACAGTCTCTTTCAAGCAAACCTTCTTTTCGTTGTAATTTTCTATAAAGAAATTTTGCATATTTCTCTCTTTTTTCTTTATCTGTAGAGTTCACTACTTCTATTTTATAATTTTCATCTAAACCAATTTCCTTAAGCTTTTCTTTAACAATTTCTTTTTTTGCTATTAGAACTGGAATTCCTAAACCATTACTTTTAAAAGCTATTGCAGCTTTTAGCGTATTTTCATCTTCACCATCAGCAAAAACAACTTTTTTCTGGGATTTTTTTATTTGAGTATTTACACCTTGCATAATAGTTGTTGATGGATCAAGTCTTTGTTTTAGTTGTTCTCTATAAACTTCAAAATTTTCAATATTTTTTCTTGCAACGCCACTTTTTGTTGCTGCCTTAGCAACCGCAACCGGTATTACGCTTATTAAACGTGGGTCAAATGTTGAAGGAATTATATATTCTTTTCCATAAATTGGTCTTTCCCCACCCATTGCAGCCACAACTTCATCAGGAACGTGCTCTCTTGCAAGTTCAGCTATTGCATATGCTGCAGCTACTTTCATTTCTTCATTAATAGTTTTTGCTCTCACATCTAATGCTCCTCTAAAAATATATGGGAATCCGATCAAGTTATTAACTTGATTTGGATAATCAGATCTGCCAGTTGCCACAATCGCATCACTTCTTACTTCGTGAACGTCTTCGGGGTTAATTTCAGGATCTGGATTTGCGCACGCAAAAATAATTGGATTTTTAGACATGCTCTTTACCATTTCTTTTGTTAGGACTCCTTTAGTTGATAAACCTAAAAAAACATCAGCTCCTTTAATAGCCTCTTTAAGAGTTCTATGTTTTGTTTCAATTGCGTAAGTAGATTTCCATTGATTAAGATTATCTCTGCCTCTGTATATAACACCTTTTCTATCAATCATTATGATGTTATCTTTTGAAACTCCGCTATTTTTAAATAAGTTTGTGCATGCCATTGCCGACGCCCCTGCACCACTGACCACAACTTTAATATCTTTGATTGATTTTTTAGATATATCTAAAGCATTAATTAAAGCTGCTAAAGTTATTATTGCTGTACCGTGCTGGTCATCATGAAATATAGGGATATCTAATTTTTCTTTTAATTTTTCTTCTATTATAAAA